>Ga0007801_10000390_pt1 | contig 14379 bp, 15 predicted proteins | sample CryBogmetaGMA2M_FD_60372 | JGI IMG/M metagenome (GOLD analysis project Ga0007801, IMG submission 60372) | Freshwater microbial communities from Crystal Bog, Wisconsin, USA - MA2M | ecosystem: Environmental > Aquatic > Freshwater > Lake | place: Crystal Bog, Wisconsin, USA | collected 2009-07-06
GGTTACGATGTGCAGGATTGGGTAGAATCCGAAAGGGATGTGTTAAAGAAATTTGTCTATCTTGGGTTTGAAAAAGCCGATGCTAGATAATCCGTTCCCGTTTACGGCAACCACGCGATGGCAAGGTATGATGACGGGAAACCGATTGGCTCGGCACACACCAGCCACGGCCCTTGCCCCACTATGAAGTTCATCGGGAAGCTGCCGGTAATTTTTCACCGAGCCTAGGGTAATTGCACTCATCGCCCGCCAAACACGGTTTTCATACGTCGTACCTTGTTGGTTTAAGGGCAAGGAAAATGGAAACAGCGGATCATCCAAATAGGCATTCAATTGCCGGGTTGCTTCCAGCAAAAGAGGGGTTGTGGGTGCTCACATCCAATCGTTTCATCGCCTATTTGGAGGTGTATGTGCTAGCCCCCTCCTTGTCGGCGGCAACGTCTTGATAATGGACAACCACCCGGTGCATTGCGCCAAGGCCGTAAAGCGGTTTCTGGAAGAACACAAGGTATCCTATGTCTTCCTGCCACCCTATTCGCCCGAGCTTAATCCAATTGAAGAGGTGTTTTCAAAAATCAAGCACCATATCAGAAAATGCAAGCCAAGGACGGAGGAAACACTTTTCGATGCCATCAGTAAAGCCATCGCAACGATTACTGAGGATGATGTGATTGGGTATGTCAATCATGCCGAAGAGTATTTACAAGTAACTGTTTGATATTAAAAATGCTGTATCTTAAGGAGTTCTATTATGACCGCTGACATCTATTCTTTCAAAACCAAAACGCTAAATGGCGAGGAACTAGATTTCTCTGAATTCAAAGGGAAGGTGCTGTTGATTGTCAACACCGCAAGCCAGTGCGGCTTTACCCCGCAGTACGCCGGGTTGGAAAAGCTCTACCGTGATTATGGCGACAAGGGGCTGGTCGTAGTTGGCTTCCCCTGTAACCAGTTTGGCAAACAGGAACCGGGGAATGCGAATGAAATCGGTGCATTTTGCCAACAGAATTATGGCGTCAGTTTCCCCATCTCAGAGAAAGTTGAGGTCAATGGTCCCAACGCACACCCTTTGTTTGCCTATTTGACCAAGGCATTGCCGGGTGCGTTAGGAACACAAGCCATCAAATGGAATTTCACCAAGTTTATGATCGACCAAAATGGCAAACCCATCCGTCGTTATGGGTCAGTGGATACACCCGAAAAAATTGGCCGGGATATCCAGGCTTTACTGGGTTGAAGTGTTAGGCCAATTACGTTAGGGGTAATACTGTTGACACAGCCGTTCGTGCTAAAGTATCGAAGCAAAAACGGTGTATTTTGTCTGATTTCGTTCACCCTTCGGTTTTTCTTTTACGTTGCATCGTTGGGAGGAATATTATACGTAGGTTGCGGTATGGCAACTCATCGTCAGGGGCATCGATACGCATCGACATGGATGTTGGGGGACGCTTGCCACGGCTAAAGTTCCGGCATCCAATCCCCCTTGCTTCCCTGTTGCAATTTAGGGTAAAAATTTTTCGGAAATCTCCTTATAATCCTGGCTCGGGGCTAACGCCTTTATCCCGGTGAAAAAGGGCCAAAACGCGGCTTCTGAGGCAACAGTAAACGGCAGCACCGCGCCGGCGACAATGCGCTCCGTCATTGAAGGTGGAAGTTTCATGGCAAAGTCCTTGGCCAGTGCGTCATCATCGGCCGTGACCAAAGCATACTGTAACCTTGTGTCATGAAACGCGAGAGGCCGTTCTTGCGGGTCGGATAAAGGCCACTGAGACGATGGACCACTCGCGCATCCGGTCAACGACATGACAATGGGCAGGAAAACAGCGAGTGTAAACTCTGATTTATTCATTTAAATCAGACCCAACGACAACCCTACAAAAAGAATAATCGCTGAGACCAATAAAAATTTGAGGGTGTAGTCAGCGATGGTCCTTAGCGCACGGTCGCGCAAGGATATAAAGCGGGAAAGTGCGGCGAAATCTTTTTTTTCCAGTTCTAGCTGTGGGGTTCCGTCGGGTGCATGGAAAGCGATATCGGCAGCAAGCCGACTGTGAAAAAAGTTTTCAAGCCGCTCGTAGGCTTGTCCGCAGAGAAATGCAAATTCAATCGGGTCGCCTTCGACATCTCCCTTCTCTGTGCGGCCATTGGCGAGGTTTAGCAGCAAATCCCGCAAATCACCGGGCAATTCATCGCCCATTCGGAGAACATTGGCTTCCAGACTCCCTTCCGCCAGGGAAAATCCATCCGCCAATAAAGTTTCAAGCCGTTGGTTTAAGGGGTTTGTTATGGCTGTCATGAAGGTTTTATCGTCTCCCAGTAGCGGCAAGAAGGGCAGCGCCAATGCAGTTCGCTTCCGCTGAAACCGCAATGGGCGCAGGTATAACGGGGAACGTAGGAATACATACGATCCAAGGCACGGTCTAGCCTAATTAAAGCTTCTCGCTGCATTTCCGCACCGTCCTCCAATAGGAAGCCGGTTAGTGTATTAAGCGATTTCAAGCTTGGATTGTTTTCCAGCACACGCATCATGTGCTCACTCGCTTTTGCAGCACCTTGTTCTGATCGGATTCTCACTGCCAAGGCTAAAGCGGCGGATTCCAATCCGTAGGTTTCGTATAGATAGCCCAAATAGCCTATCAACTCCCCTGCCGGTTTCTCCAGACGCTCGTGGCAAATGCGCAAAGGCTCGATAATTTCCGGGATTAAGGCGGTTTTTTGCGACTCGACACGTTTAAGCATTTGCATTGCCTCCTCGAAACGGCCCTCGCGCATTTCCAATTTAGCCATCAACAAACTAGCCCTCGCGCAACGGGAATCCTCTAGCAATGCTTTTTCTAGCCATTGCCGTGCCAGTATCTCGCGGTCAGTGCAAAGAGTTTCCTCGGCCAATTCACAAAGGAAGTGGGCAACGGTTTCGCCCCTTCTAGGGGGCTTGCCCATTTCCCGCAATTGCCGAGTACACTCCATCGCCTTGCACCATTCATTTTCATGCTGGTAAATATCCAGTAACTGCTGCAAAGCCCCTCTACGGGAGTTTTCATGATCAACCAACAACAGGAAAATGCTTTCTGCCCGGTCAAAAAGGCCAGCCCTTAAATAGTCCAAGCCAAGTTCGAACTGGGCACTTTCCTGCTGCTGGGGACTCAAATCTTCCCTGGCAATAAGGCCTTCATGGATTTCAATGGCCTTTTCGATTTCGCCACGACGCCGAAACAAATTGCCCAAGGCTATATGAGTCTCGACCGTTTCAAAATCGTTGGTCAACAAATCAACAAAGGCTTCTAATGCCTTGTCAGTGTTCTCACTCAGCAGGTAATTCAACCCACGGCAATAGGCTTTCCTAAGCGAATGGGTATGCTCAATGAGATATTTTCGGGCGTAATGCCTTTTAGCGGCAAACCAACCCGATGCGGCAGCTACCGGAAGCAGAAAGAATAACCATTCCTCCATTAGTCTTCGGAAGCATTGTCAAAGGACAGGTTGACCCTGTCCCTGAGTTCTTTTCCCGGTTTGAAATGAGGCACATATTTTGAGTTCAGTTCAACCGAATCGCCCGTTTTAGGGTTTCGGCCTACCCTAGGAGGCCGATAATGCAAGGAAAAACTGCCAAATCCACGTATCTCGATTCGCTCGCCCATCGATAGGGCATTGCTCATCTGTTCAAGCAAGGATTTGACTGACAACTCCACTTCACTCTGAGGTAAATAGTGGAACTTATTGGCCAATAATTCGATTAGTTCAGACTTAGTCACCTTCATATTCCATCAATAAAAAAGACGGGGAGCGCAGACACCCCCCCCGTCTTTGGTAAAAGAAGATTACTTCTCCATCTGTTCCTTGAACAAATCCCCCAGCGTGGGAGTACTAGGTTGCTGATGGGCGTAGTCCTTGATTGCCGCATGCTCCTCTTCCTGGTCCTTAGCCTTAATGGAGAGCGAAATGGATTTGCTTTTCTTGTCAACGCCAATGAACTTGGCTTCAACTTCTTCGCCGATGTTCAATTGTGTCCGGGCATCTTCCAAACGGTCACGAGAAATTTCCGAAGCCCGCAGATAGCCCTCCACACTGTCAGCGAGGGTTATAACCGCACCTTTGGCATCCACCTCCTTGACAATCCCCCTAACGACAGCACCCTTTTCATGCCCGGCCAACCAGTTCTGGAACGGATCCTGTTCAAGCTGTTTGACCCCCAAGGAGATACGCTCACGCTCAGGATCAATCGCAAGGATGACTGTTTCGACCTCGTCGCCCTTCTTATAATTGCGAATTGAATCTTCCCCGGTAGCGGTCCACGAAATGTCGGATAAATGCACCAGCCCGTCTATGCCGCCTTCCAAACCTATGAAAATGCCAAAGTCGGTGATTGACTTGATATTGCCGGTGATCTTGTCGCCTTTCTTGTTTGCGGTGGCAAATTCTTCCCAAGGGTTTGGCTTGCATTGCTTCATGCCCAATGAGATGCGGCGGCGATCTTCGTCAATGTCGAGAACCATGACCTCAACTTCCTCGCCCAACTGCACAATTTTGCCCGGATTGACGTTTTTGTTGGTCCAATCCATCTCCGAGACATGCACCAATCCCTCGACGCCTTCTTCCAACTCGACAAAACATCCATAATCGGTCAAGTTGCTGACCTTGCCAAAAAGGCGCGTACTAGAGGGATAACGACGGGCGATGTTCAACCATGGGTCTTCGCCCAATTGCTTCAAGCCTAAAGACACCCGATTCTTTTCTTGGTCGTATTTGAGAACTTTGACTTTTATTTCTTGACCGATCTGTACGGTTTCCGAAGGATGGCGGACACGTTTCCATGCCATGTCGGTAATGTGCAGCAGCCCGTCAATGCCACCCAAATCAATAAACGCCCCATAATCAGTAAGGTTCTTGACTACGCCCGTTACTATGGCACCTTCTTGCAAACTTTCCAGCAAGGCTTCCTTTTCTGCGCTGTACTCAGACTCTACCACGGCACGGCGTGAAAGGACCACGTTGTTACGCTTTTGATCAATTTTGATGACCTTGAATTCAAGGTCACGATTTTCCAGAAAGGTAGTGTCTCGAACCGGACGGACATCGACCAAGGAACCGGGCAGGAATGCACGAAGAGAGCCGATGGATACGGTAAACCCGCCCCGTACTTTGCCAGTAATGCGGCCAACTACAGTCTCGTTTACCTCGTGGGCTTTTTCCAAATCACCCCAGGCTTTTTGTTTCTTCGCCTTGTCACGGTTGAGCAGGGTATTGCCCATTCCGTCTTCAAGCATGTCGAGAGTGACATCGACCTCATCGCCGATGCTGACTTCCAACTCACCTTCAGGGTTTAAGAACTGCCATTTTGGGACCACGCCTTCGGATTTTAGTCCAGCGTTGACCACGACATATTCCTGGGTGATATCCATAACCGTACCCGATAATACGCTACCAGGGCGCATCTCGGACTTGGCAAAACTTTCATTCAATAAATCTTCAAAGCTTTCGCTCATGACAATCTTCTTTAGCTCCGCACGGATGGAGGTCATCCGCGTGGATTTGGGTTGAGTTTAACATTTCGCCGTATTCCGGCGGCCAACTGACATTCAGGCGATTCAGGCTTCAAGCAAGGCTAGGCACTTTGCAATGACATCGTCGATACTCATATCGGACGAATCCACTAACACCGCACCATCGGCCATTTTCAGCGGCGCTACACTACGTTCCATATCGCGCCGGTCCCTTTCCTCAATCTCCTTTGCCAGACCGATTAGGATAACATCTATCCCTTTCTCTTTCAACTGCTTAAATCGGCGTTGCGCACGTTCTTCGGCACTGGCAGTCAAAAAAACCTTATATTGGGCATCTGGAAACACCACCGTCCCCATGTCACGCCCATCTGCCACCAGTCCGGGCGACCTGCAAAACTCGCGCTGCTTTTGCAATAAAGCTTGGCGAACTTGACCGTTTGCGGCAATTTGCGAGGTGATATGGCCGCATGTTTCAGTCGTGATACGGTTAGTGATTATTTTTCCGTTTAGCATCACAGAAGGTGTGTCACCCGACCCGAAGCTCAAATCCATTTTGTTGGCAACATTGACGATGCCGCCCATATCGTCCAAGGCTACCCCGGCATCAAGCACCGCAACGGATAAAGAACGGTAAATCGCACCACTGTCGAGATAATGCCAACCCAGCCTGTTCGCAATGGCCCGGCTTACAGTCCCTTTGCCAGCTCCGGCGGGCCCATCCAAGGTCATAATAGGAATATTACCGCTCATACGCATCACTCCGCACAAACCGTGATATTAAGCCCCAAGCTCCGGGCAATATTGACGAACGAGGGAAAAGACGTATTCACGTTAGCACAATCATTGATGTAGATCGGTCCACTGGCGCGGAGGGCGGCAATGGCAAAAGCCATCGCAATCCGGTGGTCGCCTTGGGAATCCACCTTGCCGCCCTTGATCTGACGCGGTTGGATGACCATGCCATCGGGCGTGGCGATGGCGTGGACACCCAAAGACTGCAAACCGTCGGCCATGACTTGGATGCGGTCACTTTCTTTTACGCGCAGTTCCCCTGCGCCACTAAGGCGAGTCTCACCGACCGCGCAAGCCGCTGCTATGAACAGCACGGGAAATTCATCAATGGCGAGAGGGACTAGTCTCTCGGGAATTTGCACCCCTTTAAGATGGCTAGTACGGATGCGAATGTCTGCGACCTGCTCACCCCCAACCATTTGCTGATTGATGATTTCGATGTTGGCACCCATCAGACGCAGAATCTCTATCACACCCGTGCGGGTGGGATTCACGCCGACATGAAGCAATGTCACATCTGAACACTCGGCAATCGCCGCGCCCACCATAAAAAAAGCAGCGGATGAGATATCGCAGGGTACGTCAATGTCTGTTGCAATTAGTTTTCCATCTGGACAGACACTAATGCGGTTGCCTTCCCGTCTCAGCGGGTAGCCGAAACCTTCCAACATCCGCTCGGTATGGTCACGGGTGGGTGCTGGCTCGGTAACGCTGGTTTCGCCATCGGCATAGAGGCCCGCAAGCAATAAGCATGATTTGACTTGGGCGCTGGCTATAGGCATGTCGTAGTGGATGGACTCTAACGGTCCGCTGCCTCTGACCCTGATGGGCGCTGTGCCATTGGGCGAGGTTTTGATGACCGCGCCCATTTGCCGTAAGGGTTCGGTCACGCGCTTCATTGGGCGGCGGCTTAGGGACGGGTCGCCGGTCAAAACCGTATCAAAAGACTGACCCGCCAGCAAACCAGAGAGCAGACGCATCGAAGTGCCCGAGTTGCCTAAATAAAGCGGTTCATTAGGTGCTTTCAAACCGTGCAGACCGACACCATGGACGATAACCTCACCTTGCTTTGGCCCTTCAATTTCGACACCCATGGCACGAAAAGCATTCAAGGTCGCCAGACAATCCTCGGCATCTAAAAAACCCGTAATGTGGGTCACCCCCTCGGCGATGGAACCCAACATGATGGAACGGTGGGAAATGGACTTATCACCTGGGACACGGGCAACGCCTTGCAAGTTTCCGCTGGGAAAGACGCGAAAATTAACATTGTTATTATTCATCAAAATACCATATATTCGGTTATAGCGTTTTCAACATCACTAGACTTTATCGGAAACCTTCCACTGATGCAGCGGCGGCATGGTCATAAAAGTAGGTTTACGATAAAGTCTAATGATAAATCTCTGGCATGAAGGTTTGTTCAATGACATAGCCTTCTGTTCATCTTTAGTTTTTTGCAAGAAAACGTTGCCGGGCGTTGCGGGCATCGGCGAAATAGACAAGTAAATTTTCATCGGAATCAACTGAATCTTGCTCCATCAAATTAGCCACTTGCATTAACTCCTCTCCCATTGCTTTCAATAAAGGGATTATCTGCTCCCTGTTCATCTGGCATATATCCCGCCACATTTCAGGGTTGCTGGATGCAATCCGGGTAAAGTCGCGAAACCCGGCGCCTGCATATTGGAAAATTTCTTCCTGTTCATCCTTCCTGCCCAACATATGCACCAATGCGTAGGCCAATACATGGGGCAAATGACTAGTCGCAGCAAAGACTTGGTCGTGATGCAGGGGGCCCATCAACGAAACTAATGCACCTAATGAGGCCCAGAAATCCCCGACCAAGCGGACTGCAGAGGATGCAGTTTCAGTTGTTGGCGTTAAGATGACTCGCTTGCCAAAGTAGAGGTCATCCGTTGCGGCATCCACTCCGCTACGCTCGGCCCCGGCTATCGGGTGGCCTGGAACAAAATTTGCTGGAACCTTGCCGAAGGTTTGCTCTGCGGCCCAAATTACGCTTTGTTTTATGCTGCCGACATCAGTGTAAATTGCCCCTGCCGACCAAACCGTTTGTAAATCAGAGAATATTTGAACAGAAGCCCCTACAGGCGTGGCAATGACCACCCAATCAGAACCTTTCGCAGCTTTTGCAAAATCCCCTCTGGCCTTTGCCTCAAACCCAGCATCAATGACACCCAACTCCAAGGCACGGGCCAAATTTTCAGTGTCGGCATCCACACCGACAATTTCCCGGCAAAGGCCCAGTTTGCGCACAGCTTTGGCGATGGAGCCACCCATAAGACCGACACCAATGATACAAAGCCTCTGAATCATAGGCCTAAAACGCGATCCAAGGCATCAAGAAATAGCCGATTTTCCATATCCGTGCCTACCGTGACACGCAAATGGCCGGGCAAGCCATAATTTGCTATTGGGCGGACGATAACACCTTCGAGCAGCAAGGCTTGATAAACCGGCAAGGCGTCACGGCTTACATCGAAGGTGATGAAATTGCCGACTGAAGGGATGAACGGCAACCCACGCACCGAAAAGGCATCGCAAAGAACTTGCATCCCTTCATTGTTCAGTCGGACACTTCGCTCTATATGCTCACGATCAGACAAGGCCGCCTCAGCCGCTGCCAAAGCCAAAGAATTTACGTTGAAGGGAGGGCGTACGCGGTTCATTAAATTGGCTATTTCGGGACTGGACACTGCATAACCGGCTCGCAGCCCTGCTAGCCCATAAACTTTGGAAAACGTCCGGGTGACAATGAGGTTGGGGAAATCGACTAGCCATTCCAATGCGTTTGGATAATCCGGCACACTCACGTACTCACAATAGGCTTCATCAACAACAACAATAACATCCTCTGGAACACCCTGCAAAAACCAGAGTAGCTCTTGCTTTTTCAAGTAAGTCCCAGTGGGATTGTTGGGGTTGGCTATAAACACCAGGCGCGTTTGGGAATCAACCTCCTCTGCCATGGCTTTAACGTCATGCCCATAATGCGGGCCTTTCGTACCGTCATGCGCAGACGCAACAACACCCTTAGCACCGTTAGCTTGGGCGAGGATGGGATAAATGGCGAAGGAATACTCGGAAAATATCACCTTTTGACCGGGTTCAACAAAGGTGCGTACAGCTAATTCCAAAACTTCGCTTGAGCCATTTCCCAAGGTAATCTGCCCCGGTTCTATGCCGAACTTCCCGGCCAAGGCCGCTTTCAAATCGAACCCCCCGCCATCGGGATAAAGATGCAATGCACCTAACCCAGACAGGATAGCCTCCAGTGCTTTTGGGCTAGGCCCCAAGGGATTCTCGTTGGAAGCCAGTTTGACGATATTGGAAATACCCAACTCCCGTTCCAATTCTGTTATGGGTTTGCCGGGTTGGTAGGGTGTAAGTTTGCGAACGGCGGATGCGGCAAGTTGTTCAGGATTAATCATCTCAACCGATGCCCCTTGGATAAGAACCGAGCAGCTTCAACATAAGCACATTATTTCCCAATGCCTCCAGGGCTTTTGCCAAAGGTTCGTCTTGATGATGACCTTCAACGTCAATGAAAAAAACATAATCCCATACCCCACGCCGTGAAGGCCGGGACTCTATTTTGCTCATGCTGATTGAATATCGCGCGAACGGTTCCAAGGTATTGTACAAAGCCCCTGGGGAATTGTGGGTGGAAATTAACAAAGATGTCTTATCTGCTCCCGTAGGGCTCACTGCATGATGGCCTATCACAAGAAAACGGGTTGTGTTATCCGGCTCGTCCTCAATATTTCGCTCAAGTAGATTTAGCCCATACAACTCGGCGGCCACTTCGCCAGCAATGGCAGCGGAGCCTGCTTCAACATTGGCCATGCGGGCGGCCTCGGCATTGCTACTGACGCTGACACGCTCGGCGTGTGGGAGGTAGCGGTCCAACCATTGACGACACTGGGCCAGCGACTGTTGGTGGGAAAACACCCGTTGTATATTAGCCAATCCTTGTCCTTTGCCCATTAGATTATGGTGGATACGCAAAGCCACCTCGCCGGCAATGAGCAAGGGTGAACGTAAAAAACTGTCTAGGGTATGGGTAATCACACCCTCCGTGGAATTCTCCACCGGAACCACGCCAAATTGGCAAGCCCCGCTCTCAACCGCGCGGAAAATCTCGTCAATAGTGGAAAAGGGTTGCGCATTGATGGCGTGACCAAAATGTTTGTAAGCCGCCTGCTGGGTAAAAGTACCCTCGGGACCGAAAAATGCCACTGTAAGGGGCTTTTCAAGGGCCAGACTGGCGGACATCACTTCGCGAAAAAAACGCGCCACCGTCTCGTTTGAGAAAGGCCCACGATTATTGGCAACCATCCGGCGCAATACCTCGGCTTCCCGTTCGGGCCGGTAGAATGAATTCGCCTCGCCGCTAGCTTGCTTGGTTTCGGCCACTTTTTGTGCGCACACCGCCCGCTGGTTGAGCAGTTCGAGTAGCTGATCGTCAATGGCATCGATTTGCTTGCGAATCTCCGCCAAAGCCGGATCGAGCCTGATATTATGCTTTTTTTGCTCCACGACAAAACCCGAGTTTTCCACTTTCAGCCTAAATGACCCGTGCGGTAAGCACACCGTTGATGGACCTTATCCTTTCCAGTGTCTCCGCCGGCACCTGATTACTGAGGTCGACCATGGTATAAGCGTACTCCCCTCGCGACTTGTTAAGCAAATCGACAATGTTCAGATTGGCTTCGCCCAGTGCGCTGGAAATTTGGCTCACCATATTAGGCACATTGGCATTCGCCACACACAAGCGGCTTACGGACTCGTCCGCGCGAGGGGAGACCACTTCTGGAAAATTGACGGCGTTGCAAATATTGCCGTTTTCCAGAAAATCGCGGATCTGGTTTGCCACCATCACCGCGCAATTGTCTTCGGCCTCCTCAGTGGATGCCCCTAGGTGCGGCAGCAGTATTACACCTTTACGCCCCAGCAAAGCGGCGGTCGGAAAGTCACACACATAGTTGCGCAGTTTGTCCGCTTCCAGTGCAGACAGAACAGCTACCTCATCAACAATGCCGGAACGCGAGAAGTTCAGCAGCACTGCACGGTTTTTCAACAGGTCGATGCGGGACGGGTTAATCAGATTACGGGTATGGTCGTTAAAAGGGACGTGTAGGCTGATAAAATCCGACCGGCCTACCAAGTCGTCAACGCCCAGTGCCTTCTCCACAGTGGAAGACAACTGCCAGGCGCTGTCGACGGTCATCGACGGATCAAACCCAATCACTTTCATCCCTAATGCTAGTGCTGCGTTCGCAACTTTGACACCGATGGCACCTAAGCCAATCACGCCCAGCGTCTTGCCCGCCAATTCGGTCCCGGCGAAGTTTTTCTTGCCCTTTTCCACCGTCTGGTTGATCGCCTCGTCATCGGTGGATTCCAGCTTTCTGGCAAAATCCCATGCCTCGCAAATGTGCCGACTGGCCAGCAACATGCCGGCGATAGCTAGTTCTTTAACTGCGTTTGAGTTGGCACCGGGGGCGTTAAAAACTGGAATGCCGCGCTGGGAATATTCGGCCACCGGAATGTTGTTCACACCCGCACCCGCCCGTCCCACGCACTTCACGGAATCGGGGATGGCAATGCCGTGCAGCTTGAACGAGCGCAGCATTATCGCATCGGGGCGCTGGATTTCCGAGGCAACCTCGTACTTGTCACGCGGGAGCCTATCTAAACCGACGGGGGAAATATTGTTGTAAGTCAAAATTTTGAACATAATTCTTTAATTCCTTAGCGTATCGTGCGCGGATTTTGTTAGCCGTTTTTCCGTTCAAATTCTTTCATGAACGCGATGAGCGCATCCACGCCTGCTGCTGGCATCGCATTATAAATGCTTGCGCGCATCCCTCCCACCGACCGATGGCCTTCCAGAGACACCAACCCGACAGCTTTGGCCTCGGTGGCAAAAGTTTTTTCGAGTTCCGGCTTGGCTAGTGTGAAAGGCACATTCATCCGCGAACGGTAAGCCGGCTCCACCGGATTGGCGTAGAACGGAGAAGCGTCGATAGTCGAATAGAGTTTGGCAGCCTTGGCCTTGTTATGCTCTTCCAACGTAGCCAAACCACCTTGCTGTTTCACCCACTCTAAAACCAGGCCCAACAAATACCAATTATAGGTGGGCGGTGTGTTTAACATGGAACCATTTTCGGCTTGTATCTTATAGTCAAAAATGGACGGTGTAATCGGCAAGGCTTGACCAATCAGATCATCGCGCACAATGACCACAGCAATGCCTGCCGGACCCATGTTCTTCTGCGCACCTGCATAAATCAAACCGAACTGACTCACATCCACCGGACGCGACAAGATATTGGACGACATATCGCATACCAATGGCAAGCCCCCAGCGCTAGGGATGTCCTGGAACTCCACACCGTTGATGGTTTCATTGGAGGTGTAATGCAGATAGGCGGCTTCAGGGTCGATTTTCCAATCCGCCCGTGCCGGAATAGTCTTGAAGCCGTTTTCCTTGGAACTTGCTGCTATCTTCACTTCCGCATACTTCTTAGCCTCGCTGATAGCCTTGCCCGACCAAATGCCGGTATTGACATAATTGACCGAGGTTTTGCCGCGCAACAGATTCATCGGAATGGCGGCAAACTGACCGGTTGCACCGCCCGAAACGAACAGCACTTTGTAATTATCGGGTACGCCCAATATTTCGCGGAAATCCGCCTCGGCCTTTTCGGCGATCCCAACATAATCTTTGCCGCGATGGCTCATTTCCATCACCGACATGCCCGACTTGCCCCATTCAAGTAATTCGGCCTGGGCGCGTTGCAATACTTCCTCCGTTATCGTCGAAGGGCCGGCACTAAAGTTGTAGACTCTGGACATATAAACCTCTTGGGTAAGTGTTAATAGTAGAATTTATCGGAAACCAATCGCTGGTGCAGCAGCGGCGAGACCACTCACGAGGTTTCCGATAAAGTCTAATGGTTGTAATGTGGCATTGATGCCAATACAGCGTTTTCAACATCAAATAGTTACTTGATAGTTGGTAATGTAGCGTAGGCCATTAGGTTAACTTGAGGTTTAAGTGAATATCCATTATTTAGTTATGTTTTACAGATGAAAACGCTGTACATAAAACACTCATCATGCCTGAAACAACGTAGGCCAGCCAACCGTATAAAATCATACTATAATGCAATTATGGGCTTCCTTCAATGGCGCATTAGCCCGTACACATCAGCATACACTTGGGAGACTGGCACGAACGCACTTTCCAAAGACCAAGGCAGAACCTGAGCTTGGACTATGGCCGATCCCCCAAGGGCGAGCGCGTCAACGACGAAAAGCCCACCGCACACGGCGAGACCGTCAGCACGGCGGCGGTGCTGACCGAACACGGCATCAAGGCGGAGTGCATGGGCTGGCAAACCATGCTTTAACCTGCTATAGTTTGGCCTAGGATTTTGGTAAATTATGACTACACATATCGCAACCTCCCATCAGAAACTAGCGCTCCTTCCCCTGCCTTTGGCCGGGATGCTGCGTTGCGCTTTGCTGCCCTGCACGGGCAAACACTAGCGCACATTCCAAAATATTAGTAAAGCACCCTGACCGAACACCCATCCGCGTCCCCACGACGGGGCGGCGGTTATATTTGGAGCAATCTGATGAGCGACAAACTGATTATTTTTGACACTACCCTCCGCGATGGCGAGCAAAGCCCAGGCGCTTCCATGACTCGTGATGAAAAAGTACGCATCGCCAAGGCACTGGAACGGTTGAAAGTCGATATTATCGAAGCCGGCTTTCCGGCTGCCAGCCCCGGTGATTTTGAAGCCGTCCAAGCGGTTGCCCGTGCGGTGAAAGACACCACTGTTTGTGGGCTGGCACGAGCCAAGGACGAGGACATTGACCGTGCGGGGGAGGCATTGAAGGATGCGCACAGTTCGCGCATCCATACGTTCATAGCCACCTCAGCCCTTCATATGGAGCACAAGCTAAAAATGACGCCGGACCAAGTGGTCGAAAATGCCGTGCGCGCTGTAAAAAGAGCCCGTCAATTTACCGACAATGTGGAGTTTTCCCC
>Ga0007801_10000398_pt1 | contig 14179 bp, 15 predicted proteins | sample CryBogmetaGMA2M_FD_60372 | JGI IMG/M metagenome (GOLD analysis project Ga0007801, IMG submission 60372) | Freshwater microbial communities from Crystal Bog, Wisconsin, USA - MA2M | ecosystem: Environmental > Aquatic > Freshwater > Lake | place: Crystal Bog, Wisconsin, USA | collected 2009-07-06
CTATCGGCACATACGCGCCTCCGGCCTTGAGTATCGCCAGCAGGCCGATGATCATGTCCAGCGAGCGTTCGACGGCTATCGCAATCAAAGGATTGTTGGTTAGTAAGGGCTGGCCGTCCGGCTTGGCAAGGCTCAGCAAATAATGCGCAAGCCGGTTGGCCTTGGCGTTAAGCTGACTATAGGTCAAGGATTGGTCTTCAAACACCACGGCGATGTTGTCTGGGGTGGCATCCACCTGCGACTCGAACAAATCGACGAGGGTTTGGTCTTGCGGGTAATCGGCCGCCGTGTCGTTCCAGGCTTGCAGTTGTCGCCGCTCCTGTGCCGTCATGATGGGCAACGCGTGGATCGGCAAGGCACTGCCTACCAGCACTGCGTCCAATAACGTGACAAAGCGCGCCTGCAATGCTTGGATGTCGCCTTCGTTGAAATACGCCCGGTTGTAGACAAAATCCAACCTGACATCCGCTTGCGCATGGAAATCCCGCACGAAAATCGTCAGCGGGGTTTGTTCATGTTGGTTCAGCATGGAGAAGGCATGCCCTTCCACCCCGTCGAAACACATCGTATGATCATGGCTTTCATACGACAGGTTCACATCGAACAGCCGTGAGCGACCCTGCTTCAGGCCGACGGCCCGATTGAGTTCGCTGACCGGAAAGCGTTGGTTACGGTAGGCGGCTTTGAGGGTGGCGTTGATCTGCCGCAGCAGTTCGGCAAAGCTCAAGTCCCTGCCAAACTTGAACAACATCGGGCTGACCCCGGTGAACAGTCCAGCGGTGTGCTTGAATTCGGCATTGGAACGGTTCAGCACCGGTAGGCCGATGGCCAATTCGTCACGCTGGGCGGTGCGGGTGAAGTACACGTACAGCACTCCCAACAGCACATGGAACAGCGTCGCGCCGTGGGCTTTGGCTAGGCCGTGCAGCCTCTGGTAAAACGCCCGCGGCAGGTAAAGGGGTTTGCAGCCGCTGCCGATTGGCTTGACAGGGAAGTCGGAACGGTGCCGGGGACTTAGCAAAGGCTCCGATGCCTCGGGGTATTGCGACAGCCACCAAGTGCGCTGCTGCTCGAATTTCGCCGATTCGACATAGGCGCGGTCGTCTGCGACATAGGCGAGGTAGGACGGGCTGTCCAGACCGGGTGCCTCGCTTGCTGAGAGTTGGCTGTAGATGGCCGCTAGCGAGCGGTTCAGCAGAGCCACCCCCCAACCGTCGATGATCAGGTGGTGGTATTGCATAAACCAGTAGTAGTGCCTGTCGGCGAGCTTGACCAAGTCGTAGCGGAACAGCGACTTTCCATAGAGATCGAGCGGCTCGACGAAGCGCGTCTGCATCCAAGCCAGCGCGGTCGCCTCAGGTTCTGGTTCATTGGAAAAGTCCCGCAACGGCACCTCGACGCGTAGCTGCCTGGCGAAGCCCTGCTGTGGGATGCCGTCCCCGTCCGCTTCCCGGACCAAGATCGTGCGCAAGGCATCGTGCTTTTCGGCCAACAGGTTTACCGCCAGCTCGAACAGCGCAGTATCTATAGGTCCGGGGATATCGACGTAGCCGCCGACGTTGTAGAGCGGGAGGCCTTCATGCAGCACTTGGTCGAACCAGATTTCCCGCTGCGGGGAGGTGAGGGGGTGGATATTAGTGTCAAGCGTTACCGCAATATTCATCGTCAGAGTCTGTTGATTAAAAATGTTCGGTGTTGTCAGTAAAAAGAACACGCTAGCAAAAAGTTCTTTTATGAAACTACCCCATCAATCCGGAAACCACTGTTTGTGCGTTTTCATTAGCCAAATTAACAAACCCAATCGGCTTTCGTATATAGGAAAAAATCTGATTTTTTCGCTTAATTCAGCAGCCCATTCGTTAAAATTGCGGTTGCCCCTGTTAGGGTAAGCTTAAACAAACGACGGCATGGTTCAAAAATAGCCTGTTATTAGGTAACATCAGAACTCCTGATGCCCTGGATTTTACGAAAAACATTGACACGACCAATGTAGGCAGCAAGCTGGTGTTCCACATTGTTGCTTCTTTGGCCGAGTTTGAGCGAAGCCTAATACGCGAAAGGGCAATCGCCGGTTTGGCGGCGGCGCGGGCCAGGGGGCGGAAAGGCGGGCGTAAGATCAAGATGGAAAAATCAGAAGTGCGCAAGGACGCGGAGCATGGCGACACGTTTTTCAAAGACCAACACCCCCCCGACCTCTAGGCCGACTTTATCCTGCTTGCGGATGATCGCAGCGTGTTCGCGCTTGGTGGTCTCCCTCTGGGCGTAATCCGCCAGTACGGCAACATCCCGAAATGTGGCAAAACTTAAACGGGCTTAGAAAATCCTCGCAAGTTCACGCTTAAGCTGCTATGTTTATAGATGTTTATACGCCAAATAGTGAGGCTCCCATGTCAGGTGGCAACACCTGGCGCTGGACGGTCACGGTGTCGAAGGATACCGACATTGCCGTACGTAGATTGCTGGCTCAACGCGGACTTAAAAAAGGTGATCTTTCCAAGTACATTGAAGATGCCGTCAAATGGCGCGTATTCGACCAAACACTTGCCGAGATGCGAAGCGAATTTGCCGACCTTGCGCCGGAAGCCTTGCAAGACCTTATTGCCGAGGCCACTGAGGCTGTTCGCAACGATATGAGGGAGACGTTTGTCCGTACTTGCGTGAAAGATTCCTAATCCATGCGAGTGGTTCTGGACACCAATGTCCTTATCAGCGCCTTGTTGCTGGAGTCTTCGCCACCGGGCCAACTTAATCACGCATTGGCGGCAGGGTCGCTTTGTTTTGTTGACCGCTGCCCCTCAACTTGACGAACTGATGCGGGTGACGCGCTAACCAAAAATTCGCGCCCGCCTGAAACCGGCACTGGCCGGTCGCCTGGTCAACGATTTGCGGGAAGTCGCCGTTGTGGTGAAGTCCTTGCCACCAGTCGATGTTTCGCCCGACCCTTACGACAACTATTTGCTGTCTATCGCGTCCGGTGGCGAAGCGGACTACCTTCTCCATATCATTTAACCTATCTGGAAAATGTAATCCAAGTTTCAAGGACAATGTTAGCGATGAATATTCACCGAATTCTTGCTCGTTTCCTCTTTCGGTTTAATCAAACTATAGACCTCAGCCATCAGATGATTGGCAGCAATAGTCCTGAACTCTTCGTCATTCATCAGCCGGGTGAAAATCTCCTCATTGCCCTCCATCCGTTCGAGAAACAGATTTTCCAACTGCTTGTTAAACACTGGCTTGAAATTTTCCAGCGTATTGGCTGCGGCGGCTTGGCGGATCAATTCATTGGCTACGGCGGTTTCCCTGACCTGGTCGAAAAACAACTGGTCTGCCGGGGTGAATTCGGTGCCAAAGCGTTCATTGAGTCTGCTGACCAAGCTTGAGAGTTTAACCAACTCGTCAGGCTTGCCTGTGCCAACATCATCAGGGCCGTATAGCGGCTCCGGTTCCCCCGCTTTCAAATCAATCGAGCCTTCACTGATTTTTTGCAGCCGGTAGTATTTCAGTTCGACCTCATCATCCACTTTGACCTTGCGGCTATCTTGTGTGTGTGGCAACTTAGCCAGCAGGAACCGCCCATAAGTGTAGAGCTTCTCCAGTTCGGAATCCTGATAGGGGATGATTTGGGAGAGGAACAAATACAGATTGCGGAAACTGGTGAATTGGCCCTTGAATTCGTTTTGTTCTTCCTCGCTCAGTTTCTTGTAGCGTTCAATGGCAAGGTCGAGAATGCCATTCAGTTTCTTATGCTCGCCACCTGTGGGGTTCATGCGGTTGCGGAACCAGATTTCACACCAAGCATTGACTTCCTCATCGGTGAATATCTTCCATTCCGCCAATTGATGGGCCAAAGTGTTCAGATGCTGCGGGTCGGTTTCTTCGCCCATCGGTGTGGCTTCGTAGTAGGGCTTGAAAGCCTCATATATTTCTTTGGGTTCGTTCACGAAGTCCAATGCAAAAGTGCCGTCTTTGCCCCGCATGGTGCGGTTCAGGCGCAACAGGGTTTGCACCGCTTGAATCCCGGCCAGACGCTTATCCACATACATCGTATGCAACAGGGGTTGGTCAAACCCGGTCTGGTATTTTTCCGCCACCAGCAAGACTTGATATTCGCCGCTGTCGAATTTCTCCGGCAATTCCATTTCCTTGATTCCATCGTTCATGCCCACTTCGGTGAATTTCTGGTCGGCGCGGTCTTGCAAAATCACTTCCCCGGAAAACGCCACCAGTGAACGAATGCCGGTATATTTCTTTTCCTTGATGTAATCGTCAAAAGCCAGCTTGTAGCGCACGGCCTGTTCGCGGGAACCAGTGACGACCATGGCTTTCGCCCGTCCGCCAATCTTGTGTTGGGTGAAGGTGCGGAAATGTTCAACGATAATCTCCACCTTTTGACCGATGTTATGGTCATGGAGATCGACGAAACGCGCCAACGCACGGGCCGCTTTACGGCGCGGCACGGCGGGGTCTTGTTCGGCTTTCTGTAGCAGTTTGAAGTAGCGTTTGTAGTGGACGTAGTTCTGCAACACATCCAAGATGAAACCCTCTTCAATGGCTTGGCGCATACTGTAGCGATGGAAAGGCGATTTGCCGTCTTCGCCTGGTTCGTCGAATACGGCTAGGGTCTTGAACTTGGGCGTGGCGGTAAAAGCGAAGTAGCTGATGTTGGCTTGTTTTCCGCGTTTCAGTTGCTCGCGCAATAGGGATTTTTTGGCTTCCTCGCTCAATGGCTCGTCTTCCAAACCGAGTATTTGCTCGGCAATTGCCGCTTCAATGCCGTCTTTGTTTAAGATTTTGCGCAGTTCCATCGCGGACTCGCCACTTTGCGAACTGTGCGCCTCGTCCACAATCACGGCGAAGCGTTTGCCCTCAGTGGAGATTGCCAAGCTTTCGCCCTTGCCCTCCAAGGTGCGTATGGCTTGGCTAATAAAGGGGAATTTCTGTAGGGTGGAGATGATGACAGGCACGCCATCGGCTAATGCCTTGGCGAGTTGTTGCGTGTTCTCGTCGATCTTCTGCACCACACCTAGTTTATGATCGAACTGGAATATGGTGTCTTGTAACTGCTGGTCCAGCACTCGGCGGTCGGTAATCACGATTACCGAATGGAAGATTTTCTCGTCGTTTTCATCATGCAGACAGGAAAGCCGGTGGGCCAACCAAGCAATGGTGTTGGACTTGCCCGACCCTGCCGAATGCTGGATCAAATAATTATGCCCCGCCCCGTGGCCTTTCGCATGGATGCATAGTTTGCGTGTGGCATCCAATTGATGATAACGCGGGAAAATCATCCGCTCCGTGCGGATGCGCTTTGGCCCTTTGTCAGTCGCTATGGTTTTCTCTTTGATTTCCAAATGCACAAAACGGGCGAGAATATCCAATAAGCTGTCTCGCGCCAACACGTCCCGCCACAAATAACGGGTGCGTACATCGCCCTCCACGGGCGGGTTGCCCGCGCCCTGTTGATGCCCAAGATTGAACGGCAAGAAATAAGTGTCTTTGCCTTCCAATTGGGTCGTCATGTAAACCAATTCGGTGTCCACGGCAAAATGCACCAGGCAACGCCGTTTGAAGGCGAATAGCTTTTCTTGTGGGTCGCGTTCAAAGCGGTATTGATGAATGGCGTTCCACACGTTCCATCGAGTGGCTGACACGGGGTTCTTCAATTCCAAGCTTGCCACGGGCAAACCGTTCACGGCAATCACCCCGTCCACAATAGTGCCGCTTTTGGTGTTCACTTGCCGGATAAGGCTTAGCCGGTTTGCTTCGTAACGGGTAGCGGCTTTCGGGTCCATCCGGGTATTGGGGGCGAAATAGGCCAGTCTGACCGTCTTGCCAAAGCATTTGAAACCCTCGCGCAACACCGCCAACATGCCTTTGCTGTCCAGTTCCTTGACTAGGCTATCCAGCAACACGTCCCCGGCCTTGTCCTTGTTCAGCGCGACCATACGCTTCCAGAAATTCTCTTGGGTGGCTTGCACAAAGCCTAGGATGTCTTGCGGGAATAAGGCCCGTTCCGCGTCGTAATCCGCAGCCGCCAAGCCTTTGTTATAACCGCCTAGGGTCAGCAAGTCTTGTTCGATGGCGTTTTCAAAGTCAATTTCCCTGTGCATGGTGTTTTCCTTTTACCAAACGGTTTCCAAACCCGCCAAGGCGCGCAATTTTTCATCGGCGGTAATGAGCGGGATTTGGTGGTGGATGGCGGTGGCGGCGATAATGCGGTCGGCAGGGTCGCCATGTTGGAACTGGCTACTCCGAGAACCCACGGCGATTTCCGGCAGGATGGGCAACACCTCTAAACGCAAGGCTTCCACCAAGCGATTCATATACAACGAGGCGGCCACACCTTCAGGCAGGTGTAAACGTCCGCGTTCATGCAATAGTGCCAATTCCCAAAAAGTAATGTCGGAAATGGAGAGAACGCCTTCGTTCCTCCCTCGTTCCAAGGCGGCGCTGGCGTGTTGGCTCAGGCGTTTCGGTTCGTTGGCCCAAAACAGCAGGATGTGAGTATCACAGATTATCCGCATCGGCAGTCCATTCGGAGTTTTCTAACGGGCTTATGATGTCGCCTAGAATCACGCTACCCCTGAGACTTTCCAGCCAAACGCGGGCATCCTCAGCCGGGTCTTGTTCGGGTTGGATGCGGGCCACCACCCGTCCACGCGAGGTAATGCGAATTTCTTCCCCCGCCTCGACACGTTTGAGATAAGTCGGCAAATGCTGGCGCAAGTCGGTGACGCTGACTTGGATCATAGTTTTCTCCTATCTGTACAAAGGTTCTGTACAGTATACCTGTGGAAACGCCTAGTGAGTTGCGTTTTCTTTGGTTTTGCTGGTTTTTTACGCTGGTTCACAAGCCCCGCTTGGAAACGCGAAAGTTAAGCTACCTTTACTAAGCAATCGGCTTAGTAAAGGTTAAGGCGTTTTCCTTAACTAAGGAACAAATTAAGGTAAGCTTCAAACGTATAAACCTTGCCCCTTTGCTGGCCGGTGATTTCCTTAAGGATGCCCAAGCGGATCAATTCTTTTATCAACCCGTTAGCCGTCGGCGTACTGATTTCCAAAGCCTGTTCCAAGTCTGCTGAAGTAATGAGCGGCTTGCGGTAAAGTAGGTTAAGGGCTAGTTGGGCCGAGTGTGCGCGTTTTCCTAGAGAAAGTAGGTCGTGTTCGGACTGAGTGCGCAACACCAAAATTTGACGGAACACATCCCGGCCTTTGGCTGCCGTTTCCGCCACGCCGGTAAGGAAAAATCGCACCCAATGGATGATGTCATTGGACAGGCGCATCCGCATCAGCGCATCGTAGTAGCTGGCCCGATTGCGCTCGAAAAAATCGGACAGGTAAAGTGAAGGCTTCGCCAACAGGCCATGCCCCACCAAATACAGGGGAACCAACAGGCGACCAATGCGACCATTGCCGTCTAAAAAGGGGTGGATGGTCTCAAATTGGTAATGGGAAAGCGCCAAACGGATCAAATGGGGTACGATGATGCTTTCGTTGTGCCAGAACTTTTCCAAGTCGCCCATCAAGTCAGGCACCTCGTTCTGGTGTGGCGGGATGAAAGCCGCGTCGGTCAGGCTGGAACCACCGATCCAATTCTGGCTCATGCGGAACTCTCCCGGTTGCTTGTGTTCGCCGCGTACCCCCTGCATCAAGATTTCATGGGTTTGTTTCAACAGGCGGTTCGACAGCGGTAGGTTCTTCAACTCGGCAATGGCGGTGTTGATGGCATCGATATAGTTGCGCACTTCGCGCCAGTCGTCGCGCTTCTCTGGCCTGATTTGCTCCTCCGACAGAAGTGCCTCGTCGATTCCAGTTTGTGTGCCTTCAATGCGGCTGGAAGTCTGGGCTTCCTTGACCACATGCATTTCGATGAATAAATCAATATCCGGCACGATCAGCGAAAACGCATTCAACTCGCCCAAAGCACGGTTGGCCTGTTCCAGCAGGATATGAATGGTCGGGTCTTCCCATGTCTAATCATGGTTCACCGGCTCCAGCGAAAAGCTTTTATATTGGTACTGCTTTCGCCACACCCCGGCCTTGAACTGTTCAAACTTCATGCGGACTCCACTTCGTCATGCTTAGAAATTGCCGTTGGTTCCCAAATTGCCGCTGGTTCCCAAGCTCTGCTTGGGAACGAGCGTAGCTCCGCCCCTCACGCTGGTTCCTAAGCTCCGCTTGGGAACCATTTCTCTCCGAAGCTCTGCTTCTTGGCTTCTCACCATGCACGAACCACATCAATTAATCCCTCTTGACCGGCATAATTTCTCGCACTGGAATAACGCCAATGCTCCGGCTGATCCACATAACCACGCTTGACCGGATTTTGATGTATGTAATCCAGCTTTTGCCGCATGACAGCATCCGATTCAATCAATTGCGGATGGTTGCCTTCTTCCCAAATCTGATAGTCGCTATCGGTTTTGTGATGCCGCTTGAATAATGCCAGCAAGCCTAATAGCTTTGTTGCCCCATGCTGCTCAAGATAATCGACAATTTGCCTTGCCGTGTGCGACTTGAAGCGTTGCATGTCCTTGGTTAAATCGGCGGAACTGGCGATAAGATGCAAATGGTTTTCCAGTATCACATAGCCGTATAGCTGGAAGTCTGCTTCACGCTGGAGAAATCGCCAGCTATCCATCACGATATTCACCGTTTCCGGGCGGGTGAATATCGGTAGCCAGTGGTTGACCGTCGCCGTCATGAAGTGCGGCGATTGATTTGCAACGACGTGGTAACGGCTTCTAGGCATGGCTTATTGGCATTTGTTCTAGTTTATACTGATGCCCAAGCTCCGACCTCCAAGCTGGTTCCCAAGCTCTGCTTGGGAACCTGTGCCTTGGAAGCTCCGGCTTCCGGGTTGGGAAGGAAGCAGAGCTTCCCGTACCGCATTCCCAAGCGGAGCTTGGGAACGAGCGTAATATCTCATGCGGCCTCCGTTTCGTCTTGCTCAGGAATCGGCACATTCCGCACGTCGATTTTGCCGGTGACGGCGTGGGTGATTAGGGAGGTGCGGTATTCTTTGAATTTGGCAATTGCTAATCCAGCAGTAGCAACCATTAAGTCAATACGGGCAGCTTGCATATCTATGAACTCAGCAATTTGTTGCTGCTCATCGTATTCAGGTAATGGAACAAAAAGGTTCTTAATTTTTTCTTGGTCAATTGTAGCCATAGTTACAATATTTGAGCGAGTCATCAAATGCTGTCTTGAATAACTTGAATTCATAAATAAATTCAAGAAACGGGGATGAACATCATTTAGATTAGGTCGTCCACGGACGATATGGCATTCGAATACTGTGCTTTCACTTGGGTAAAGGAGTACCGCCGATTTGCCAATCCCTTCAAGTTTTAGCGATGACCTAACGACAAAGAAATCTCCGTGATTCGCGGAATAGGCTTGAAGTTCATCCTCATTACATTCCAAACGATCAAGTTTCTCCTCGTCCACCAGATCATTGTGAATATAGAGATCAGTTATGTTTATAATTCTGTTGCCGTCGCCCCAAAATTCAGCTTTCTTGAATAAGCCATTTGTGAAGCGCCCACGAAGTAGAAAGCGAAGTCGTTTAACCTGCCAATGCACTGGAATCTCTCCTAGCCACGGCACACCAGAATCCTTCATCGGCACTGACGGGTCGAGTCCCTTGGTCACGGCATGGCTGATGAGTGCCGTGCGCTTTTGAGCCAGTTTCTTCAATAGCAGTTCTTTCTTGGCAATTAGCGCGTCAATCTGGGCGGTTTTGTAATCGAGGAATCGGGCGATGGTTTGTTGTTCTCCCCAAGAAGGGAGTGCAACCCTGAAATCTTTTATAAATCTATCTGGTACACGCTTTTGACCACCCGCGCCAAACATTTCAGATTCACCAAGATTTCTAAAAATATATGAAATAGTCAGGTAGAACAAAAAATTTGAAAACAGATTTTCTTTAGGGCGTAGTACATGAAGTTCGGTTGTGCCGAATGCGACTTTATTGGTAAGCCCTTTAGCAATTGCACCTTTGCCATTTTCAAAACATGGCGTAATTTTAGCGACAACAACATCATTTTCTGAAAAATAGGTATACCCACTACCAATTTCAGAAAGTTCCTTGTCAGTATCTAGCCGAATACCACCATATTCGCCAACCGCATCCATAGGAACAAAAGAAACTAAAGCATCACTCTCAAGTTTTATTTCTCTGTTACTTGGATTAGTAACAAGAGCAAATCTAAGGCGTAAGGGTTCCCATTCACTTGGTATTTTACCAAGCCATGCCATGCCAGAATCCTTATACTCAGGGTAAGCCACATACCCTCCCATCACACCACCTCCGCCAGCATCAACATAATATTACCCACGCTGGTTCCCAAGCTCCGCTTGGGAACCCATTGACTTGGAAGCTCCCGCTTCCAAGATGGGGGAAGCCGAACTTCCCATATCGCATTCCCAAGCAGAGCTTTGGAACGAGCGGAACACCTACATTGCCTTCCCACAACAGGGATTGAGAACAAATGCATTTTAATTGACTTGCCAACAATCGACAGTCCTCGGCATAATGGGCGGGTATTAAATTCACCTGTAACCCCATCAAAAACGAAACCAACATCCAAAACCGGGGTTTGCCGCTGTTGGCTGCTAAGGCGATGTTCGACAGTCATATGCTGGTGCGGGAAGACACCCGCAAGGCTTACCCGGAACGGCGTTTTATCGGCTACCGGACGATAGACTGGCGTTTGATGGTGGTGGTGTTTTGCGTTCCCGTCCCTAATCATGTCCATATTATCTCTTTACTAAAGGCGAATCGACGTGAGCAAGCAAAGTTTGAAAACCAAAGCCTTTGAAATTGATTGGTCGTCAGTGGATGCCGCCCCATTGGCAGACACGCCGGATGAGGATAGCCCAGAACTGACCAATGCCGAGTTTGCCGAATTGCGTCCATTAGATGCCTTGTTGCCGGAGTTGGAAGTTAACAAACAGCGCGTAACCCTGATTCTCGACGAGGCAGTAATACGAGCGTACAAAGCCAAAGCGGGCAGGCAAGGATACCAAGCGCTTATCAATGACACCTTGCGCAGGGCGTTGGAGTCCAATAACGTGTGAAGAAGTTACACCAAGGAATTTCACGCTGGTTTCCAAGCTCTGCTTCTGACCTCTGAGGAAGCAGAAGCTTCCTGCACCGTATTCCCGAGCGGAGCTTGCGAACGAACGAAAAATTATCATCACACCACCTCCGCGAGCATTGCCATGATCTCGCTCTCCAAGCCTTTAATCTCCGCTTCCAACACATCTAAAGCTTGCGGTGGCTGGTAAACGTAAAAATGCCGGTTCAGCGGGATTTCATAACCGACCTTGGTTTTGTCATAGTCTATCCACGCATCCGGCACATGGGGCAGGACTTCGGCTTGCAAGTATTTGTCACAATGGCTTTTGACTAGCCCTAAAAGTTTGTCCAGCCCGGTTTCATTGTCATACTCCAAGGGCAAAGGCAGCGTAATATCTTCCGGCAGCGGCACGATTTCGGTGTCGCGCAGTTCCGGGTCTGGCTCCGGCCTGCCCTTGCTGTCGCGGCAAATGTCTGCGTTCGGGTCGCGCTCACTCAAGGCTGACAGCACGGCTTTCCTCACCGGGCCAGCCAGTTTGAGGCTGGCGGTTTTCAAGGCATGGTCTAATGCTTGCTCAAAATTGGGGCGGTTGGTGTATAGGGTATCCCCGTCCATCGTTTTCAAAGCGGCAATGATGGCCTGTTGCTGTGCTTCGCCTTGGGCGACTTCGGCTTTATAAGCGGCTTCGTCTTTGCGCTTCTTGCTACTGGCGAGATTGACGAAAGCGGATTGATCCCCAAGCCTTGCTATGCGCTCGGCGTTGGCCTGCAAATTCAGCCGCAAAGGGCGTTCAACCGTGAGCTTGATAAAGCCGAATTCGCGGTTGTCGAACACTTTGGAGCAAATACGGGTTTCGCTGTTACCGTCCACCAGCACGGTGCTTTCGGCATTGTGGCCATGTTCACCATACAGCCGCACCAGTTCGGCTATCTGTTCGTCGGACAATTCATTGCGCTTGTTGCCCAGGCTCTTTTTCATCTTCTGGTAATGGCGGGTTCCGTCGATCAGTTGCACCTTAGCCTTACGGTGGGCGGGCTTCTTGTTGCTGACTATCCAAATATAGGTATAGATGCCAGTGTTGTAAAACATCTGGTCAGGCAGTGCAATGACCGCATCCAGCCAGTCATTTTCGATGATCCAACGGCGGATATTGCTCTCCCCGCTGCCCGCATCGCCGGTAAACAGGGGTGAACCATTAAATACGATGGCAATCTTGGAACCGTCGCCGCCTTTTTCGGGTGGGCGGTTCATCTTTGAAATCATGTGTTGCAAGAATAGCAGCGAACCGTCATTGATGCGTGGCAGGCCCGCGCCAAAGCGACCGCTGAAACCTTCCTTGTCGTATTCGGCCCGGACAAAATCCTCTTCCGGCTTCCACTCCACGCCATAAGGCGGATTGGAGAACATGAAATGGAATTTCTTCGCGGGATGCCCGTCCTCGGGCCAGAAGTTGTTGCCCTTGCTCTTGGCATCTTTCAAGCCGAGCGTGTCGCCATAGATGAGGTTTTCAATCGGCTCGTCCTTAATCAGCAAATCCGAGCAACAGATGGCGTAGGCTTCCGGGTTGTATTCCTGTCCAAACAATTCAATGTTGGCTTGTGGATTCTGCCGCTTGATGTACTCTTCGGCAACGGACAACATGCCGCCCGTTCCGGCTGTGGGGTCGTAGATGCTTTTGTAAATGCCGGGTTTGAAGACATCCGGCTCTTCACAAAACAGCACATTGACCATCAGGCGGATGACTTCACGCGGGGTGAAATGGTCGCCGGCCTCTTCGTTAGCTTGTTCGTTGAACTTGCGCACCAGTTCTTCAAACAGATAACCCATTTGTAGATTGGAGACACGGGACGGGGAGAGGTCAATGTGGGGCTTGCAGAATTCTTGGATAATCAGGAATAGCCGGTTGGCTTCGTCCAACTTGGCAATTTCGTTTTCAAACTCAAATTTGTCAAAAATGTCGCGGGCACGGGGCGAAAAGCCTTGGATGTAGGCGACTAGATTGCTGGCGATGTTGGGCGCGTCGCCCAATAATTTATTGAAGGTGATGCCGCTGGTGTTGTACAGCGGCTGACTGCGCTCTTTGCCGACTGCCACGCGAGATAACGCTTTGTCCAATGCCGCGCCTTTGAGCCCTTTCTCCACCAGTTTGGTCTTTTCTTCCAGAACGTGTGCCTGGGTGTGTTCCAGTACCAAATCCAACCGACGCAGCACGATCAAAGGCAACATGACCTTGCGGTATTGTGGCGGGCGATAGGGACCGCGTAGCTTGTTGGCAATGTTCCAGATAAAACCGACAATATTTTGGTGTTCAGCATTCTGCATGAAAAGCGTGTCCTTCGAGGATTTCCACAAGTGCGATGGGATCAGGTTTGCGTCATGAAACATGATGCGCTTATCTGGCCCATCAAGGCCATGTCAAATAGACATTATTCTATAGGACTGCGGCCTGACATGTTGACTGACATGACGGGATTTTTGCTGGTTCCCCATTGGTTGTCTGTGTAGCATAAACCAGTAGGGAATGTAATCCACCACGAACTCATCGCACACATCCCAGGCGATTTGCTGCTTATCGACAATATCGAACAACAGCAATAGGCGACGGAACAGCGCAATTTTTTCCGAAGGGTTCAACGCAACGAATGCGGCTGCATCAACAGGGTGTGTTGCAACCGCAACTTCGGCTTTGGAATGTGCGGGTATGGCGGATGCCAACACTAGAGTAGAAGCCAGAATCCCGTGTTCTGAAAGCAAGGCATGGAGCCTGGCAATTCAGTGCGCAAGTGTTCGCACTCCCGCCGGGTTTCCGCGAGTGTTTCTGAATCATCAGAGCCAGTTATTTCTGGCGTGGATGGGGACGTTAAACACTTAATATCTCATGTCGGCCAAACGCTGAAACAAGCTCATCGTCGTCCAGCGACACCACCCCTCGGCTGCACATCCCACCTTATCGTCTATTATTTTTGTAAACATTTCAGCAAAACTCAAGGCTTTAACCCCGTGAAGTTTTTCCGCACTTCTTCCTTGCCTTGCTCGTATTGCTGTGCGTAGTAGGCTTTGACCTTGTCAGGGTCGAAGGTGAGGAAGGT
>Ga0007801_10000409_pt1 | contig 13972 bp, 13 predicted proteins | sample CryBogmetaGMA2M_FD_60372 | JGI IMG/M metagenome (GOLD analysis project Ga0007801, IMG submission 60372) | Freshwater microbial communities from Crystal Bog, Wisconsin, USA - MA2M | ecosystem: Environmental > Aquatic > Freshwater > Lake | place: Crystal Bog, Wisconsin, USA | collected 2009-07-06
GTAATAAAACCAAATCTTTTTACTGTCTATGAGTACTATTTGTTTACATCTGTCCCGAAGGACTGGATGCTTTCGCCTAGTACCCACAATTATCGGTTGACTAATTTTTAAAGAGGGCTGGAACGTTTTTCAAAAACTTCCAGCGAAGAAGCGAGACTATGACATACATAATTAGGGTTGTCAACACCTTTCGCAGTCTTTTTCCTAAAAAGAAGGGGTTTTTTCTTACTTTCAAAATAAACTCAATCAAATCAATAGGATGAGTTTTCAAGAAAAAACCGCATTTTTGATGCTTTTTTTGATGCTAGGGAAAACCCTGTAAATCCCTTCTATTACTGCTAATATGTTGCTATGCACAATAAATTAGCGAGCGACCACTTACCTAGCAAGCCATATTCAGCTGGCCAAACCATTCCCGTAAGGGAACTACATGCTGGGCATAGAGAAGAAATCCTTCAGCATCTATTGCAACTAAACGATGAAGACCGGCGCTTACGCTTTGGTACGCAAACCCCTGATGAAGTGATTGTGAACTATGTTGAGCACCTCAATTTCAACAAAGACAATGTTTTTGGCATCTTTGATTTGAATTTAAAGCTCATCGGAATAGCCCATCTGGCTTATTTGCCCGAAATCAAAGCTCAAGCACGTGCTGCGGAATTTGGCGTCTCAGTCTTGCCAGAAGGGCGTTCGCAAGGACTTGGTACTGCGCTGTTGAAACGTTCAGCAGTTCATGCGCGCAATACGCGCATCGAAACTCTCTATGTACATTGCCTAGCGAACAACAAGGCCATGATGCATCTAGCTCAAAAGGCGAACATGCGTGTTGAATATGCTTATGGCGATGCGGATGCTTACCTTAAATTATTACCAGCAAGCCCTGCAAGCATTGTTGAAGAAGCCGCAAATGAGCAATGGGCAGATATGGATTACGCCTTAAAAGCAAACCTCAAACGCAGCAACCAAGCATGGTGGTGGCTATTGGGTAGACCTAAGCTCGCTCCTTAATTTTCACTAGGAGCGCCACGTAATATCCAACTCGTTAAGAGAGATAAATCTGCGTCGCTTAATTTGGAATTTGCAGGCATAGGTACTACCCCCCAAGAGCCTGCACCGCCTTTTGCAATTTTATTTTTCAAAAAAGGTTGCGCTCTTGGATCATTTTTATATTTTTGTGCCACAGACTGAAAGCTTGGACCAACAATTTTTTTATTACTTGCATGACAACCTAAGCATGCATTTTGTTTTGCAATGAGTAATGCTTGTTGATCTTCGTTAGCAGCTCTTGCATGATGCAAATAGCCAATAAACAAAGTGCATACAAGAAATATTTTTACGTGACTATGCAATGCAAGCGCCTAAAACTTTTTAAAGAATACTTAATATTTTGGCGGGCTATCTGGCTGTGATTGCTCTGCCTTGCCTTGTTTTTCTAAGCGCTCTTTTTCAGCATCAGAAATGATGTCAAAGAAAACATAAACATCTTTCACGCCATTTGTATTGCTAGCAATTTTTTTCGCTAAATCGGCCTCGCCTTGCGTCAAGATGCCCATTAAATAAACGCTGCTTCCTTCGGCCACAATATCCATTGAATTAGATGGCAACTTCTCAGTGAAAACCATTTGTGTTTTGATCTTAGACTCTAAATAAGAATCGTTAGCGCGCGATGTATAGCTGCTGTTGGGGCCAATAATTAATTCGTTATAAACACTACGCGCATTCTTCATTGCCTTTACATAGGCGCCTGCCTCAGCTTTGATGTCAGCATCTTTTACTTCGCCCGTTAACAATACTTTTTGATTAAATGAAGTGACGTTGATATGGGCGTTATCGCCAAATTTTTTGCCAAGCGCGCTGTTAGCCTCAAGCTCAATTCCCTTATCAATTGCTTGTACGCCCGGAGTACGCCGATCTGCCAGAACAGTCGCAGTTGCAGCTACGCCACCAACTGCGACTACCGCACAGGATGAAAGTTGAAGTACAGCAAGCGCCGCAATAAATATCTTACCGAGAGAGTGAATATGCATTTGCCTGTTTTCTAAAAAAGATTGTGAGAATGTTTAGTCGTATAAAACGTGATCAACGCCATCGCATAAACCGTGCAACAAAACTAAATGGGTTTCTTGAATGCGCGCAGTACGAGTCGAAGGAACACAGAGATGAATATCGTCTTTACCTAAGAGACCTGCGATCTTGCCGCCACCATTGCCAGTGAAAGCAATGATTTTGATGCCCATCTTCTTTGCTGCTTCTATTGCTTTAATTACATTCTTAGAATTTCCTGATGTGGAAATTCCTAAAAGGATATCGCCTTTTTTTCCAAGTCCACGAACTTGCTTGCTAAAAATATCGTCATAGCCATAGTCATTCCCAACAGCGGTCAAAATTGAAGAGTCTGTAGTTAAAGCAATTGCAGCCAACTCTTCGCGCTCCCGCTCAAAGCGACCAATTAACTCAGCAGCAAAATGTTGGGCATCAGCAGCTGACCCTCCATTTCCACAGGCCATCACCTTGCCACCAGAGCGCAAGGACTCAACCATTGCAAGTACGCCGTGCGCAACAGACTCAGGAAGGATTTTTTCAGCCTCTTGCTTAACTGCGATGCTGTCTAAAAAATGTTGGGATGCGCGCTTGCGCAAACGTTCAATAGTCTCTTTATCCATAACAATATTATGCGCCAAAGTGGGGGTAACTTCTAAAGCAACGTATCCTCTTACTTATTTACTAATCTTAAGCAAAAGATGCCCTTATGGAAGTAAGTTCATTCGATTTTCTAAAGCAACAGGATTTGCCCGCAGGGGCCCTGTATATGGTTGCCACACCCATAGGAAACCTGGGTGACATTACTTTGCGTGCCTTACATGTACTAAATACAGTAGACGGGATTGCTTGCGAAGATACGAGGCATAGCGCAGCACTATTGCAGCAGTTTGGAATTCATAAAAAATGTCTAGCGCTACACGAACACAACGAGATAGAGGGCGCTCAAACTGTTATTCAACATCTAGCGAATCAGGGACGTTGGGCATATATATCGGATGCGGGCACGCCAGGAGTCTCAGACCCTGGCGCTAGATTGGTAAATGAGGTCCAGAAAGCTGGTTATCGAGTCATCCCCATTCCTGGACCTAGCTCTGTGTCTTGTGCCATTTCTGCTTCAGGTTCAGTGATGCTGAACTCTGAAGGGCGCTTTCAATTTTTAGGTTTTTGGCCAAACAAAACTAAAGAACGAGATGCGGTGCTTCACGATATTTACAGCAGTAAAAAAACCAGCATCTTTTTTGAATCACCTCACCACATTCGCGAAACAATGCTTTTGCTTACAACCACTTTAGAGCCTGAGCGGCAAGTAGTTATTTGCAGAGAGCTCACTAAAAAATTTGAACAGCTTATTTCGATTAAGGCCAGTGAAATTGTCTCCTGGCTAGAAACTGCGGAAAGCTTAAAGGGTGAATTCATCATTCTGGTTGCGGGACGCCAAGCCAGTGCTGAAGAGGCTCCGGAGCATGCCTCATTAATACTTTGGGCAAATACATTAAGCCCTTATTTAAGCAGTAAAGAGATCGCCGCAGTTTTATCCCAAGCACTAGGCCTTACCAAGAAAGAAGCTTATCAAATTGCTCTAGACGCAAAAGATGAAAGTACTGACAAATAAAAAGCTGGCATAAAGCCAGCTTTGGGGTAAGGGCTAAATCTTATTATTTAGCCGCTGCGGGGGCTGAGGCCTTGGGCTCTGTTGGAGCACTAGCATCTTGAAAATTTAACTGGGCTACCGGTTTAATCAATTGCTCCGTGGTAGCGTTCGATTCACCGCGCTTGCCATTATTTACAAATACCATTAGTAGCAAAATAATGATTAGGGGTACAAAAAAGCATACAAACACCATGATGATGAGTTGCTTTGGGGTTTTAATTAGATTTCCGTGCTCGTTGCTCATAGGAACTTATTTTTAATAGGTTAAGGTTGTTTTGCGGTGATTATAACTAGAGAGTAGGGCTATAGACACTTACAATAAGGGGCATATCGTTTTCATGGCGCCCGTAGCTCAGTGGATAGAGTATTGGCCTCCGAAGCCAAGGGTCGCAGGTTCGATTCCTGCCGGGCGCGCCAAAACAGAAGGGGATTTTGACCTACATCATGCGTAAAGTCGTAAAAGCCACTATCATTTGGGTCTAACTTATTGATTCTTATCGTGTCTACACATCTAAATTCAGCCCTTTCAGAGCCGTCACTAAACAACCCCCTGCCTCCAGAGGCGCCATTACCGCACCGCAAAATTATTCGGAGCTGGTTAATACCTATGGCACAAGGCGAAACAGGGCGCGCAATCATGCTTCTGTTTATTGATGCTGCTTTATGGTTGGCCTGTATTGCTGGAACAATTTTTGTTGAAAGTGTCATCCTAAAAATCATTTTTGGCTTGCTTGCTGGTTTTGTAACCGGTCGTATCTTTATTCTTGGTCATGATGCATGTCACCAAAGCTTTACGCCTAATCGCGATCTGAACAAAATTTTAGGACGCATCGCATTTTTACCCTCACTCACACCATACAGCTTGTGGGATGTTGGGCATAACGTTGTGCACCATGGTCAAACCAATTTAAAGGGCTTTGACTTTGTTTGGGCGCCTCTTTCAAAATCAGAATATGACGCGCTAACCCCATGGCGTAAGGCTCTAGAGCGCCTTTATCGCAGCGGCTGGGGTCCTGTTTTCTACTACCTTATTGAGATTTGGTGGAGACGCGAGTACTTCCCAAATGCCAAGAACAAACCTGGTGATCGCCCAATCTTCTTAAAAGATAACTTGTTGGTTACTGGATTTGCAATTGTTTGGGTCATCTGTCTTATTGCAGGCGCAATTTCTACCGGCCAATCAATTTGGATTGGCCTTATTACTGGTTTTGCTATCCCATTCTTGTTTTGGAATGGAATGATTGGGTTCGTGGTCTATGTTCACCATACTCACCCATCTGTATCCTGGTATGACAAAAAGTCTGAATGGCTTCGGGCCCAGCCTTTTGTTTCAACAACGGTTCACCTTACATTTAATTGGATCTGGGGCTCTTTAATGCACCACATCATGGAGCACACTGCGCACCACGTGGATATGAGCGTGCCACTTTATCGCCTCCAAGAGGCTCAAAATACCCTGGAAACCATCCTCCCAGAGCGTATTTTTGTCCAAAAGTTCTCTTGGGACTGGTATTTTGATACGGCTCGCAAGTGCAAGCTTTATGACTTTGAAAATAAGGCTTGGCTGGACTTTGAAGGCAATAAAACGGCCGATTCTGTCCGAGTTGTACTGAGCCCAGCCCTAGCGGGACAAAACGGGTAAAATAGATCCTCTGTATAAAGATTTGACTTACCCGGATTGCCCATGACTACCTCGACTCCAGCCGCTACCCAAGATACATCCCAGAGCTTAAAGTTTTGCTCTTCTTGCAGTCGCGAGAAGCGACTTGAAGGTGGCACTTGGATTCCAACAAGCAACCGTAAGCAACGCTGGATTTGCGCAAGCTGCTTGTACAACCGTACACATCGTACTGGCTCAGCAAAAACTTAGAGAAGCAATAATGGCCTGCGCCGTTACTCCCAGGGGATTTGATTTACACCCCCCAATGAAATATTTCCGATGAATACCCAAGATAGATTCAAATTTGCGCAAACTCATGAGTGGGCTGATCTTGAAGACGATGGCTTAGTATTGGTTGGTATTAGTAACCACGCTCAAGAGGCCTTGGGTGATGTGATGTTTTTTCAGGCCCCCAAGCTTGGACAGCAAGTAAAACAAGGCGAAGCCATTGCAGCAATTGAGTCTGTAAAGGCTGCAAGCGATATTCATGCCCCAGTAAGCGGAGAGATTGTTTCATTAAATAAAGCTCTAGATGCCACACCAGAAATGATCAATGAAAAACCTTATGGGGTTTGGTTGTTCAAAATTAAGCCAAGCTCAGAAAGCAATCTTGTATCTGAGCTTGATCAACTCATGAGCTTAGAAAAATATAGCGCTACTGCTGGCGGCTAAGCAGAAAATTAAATCGAAATTGGATCGCGCTCAATTAACCAGCGCACCCGCGTATTTTTGCTAATTCTCCCTTGAGAGTTTTCACGTAAATGTCGGTCAACCGCTTCTAAAACTTCCTGTAATTGTTTGCGACTTTCAGCTTCAATAAGGAGTTGGGCGCGCTCGATGCCCGCCACCCGCATGACTGCTTTTGGCACGGGATCATAAACGTTTAACCCTTTTGACATAAGGGCTTCTGACTTTAAATATCCCTTTACTACACCTAAAAATTGGATCGCCTTTTCTAGACTTCTAGCTTCGGCATGTACCAAGGCTTGATATGAAAATGGTGGCAATCCTGCTTCTTGTCTCTCAGAAGAGATGTGGGATAAAAAACCATCTACATCGTGACGTAGCAAATATTGAAATATTGCAGATTCTGGATACTGTGTTTCGATATAGATATCGCCGCCAGCTTGGCCATCTCTTCCTGACCGCCCAGCGCGTCCAGCTACCTGTACTAATTGCGCAAAAAGTCTTTCTGCGGCCCTAAAATCTTGCGAGAATAATCTGCTATCAGCATCTAGAACACCAACCAGTCCAATATTTTGATAATCGTGTCCCTTGGCGATCATTTGTGTACCAACAACGATATCTACATTGCCTTCATGAATTTCTTGAAACAGCGCTTCTGCAGCCTTGGCTCCTTTGCTGGAATCTGTATCGACACGAAGGACTCTAGCCCCAGACCACATTTCATCAATCGCATCTTCAATCTTTTGCGTGCCTTGCCCTAAAGTTTTTAAATCCGCATTGCCACATTCTGGGCAATGCATGGGAACAGGATTTGCTAGACCGCAATGATGACAGCTGAGAACTGACTTTTTAGTTAAGGCTCCAGCTTTATGCAAGACCATATAAGAACTGCACTGTTTACATTTAGAAAGCCAGTTACAAGCACTGCAACTCAGAACTGGGGCGTAACCTCTTCTATTAATGAGTATTAGACTTTGCTTTTTGTTTTCTAAATTTTTATTGATGGCATTGGCAAGAGTCTTAGTTACTAGACTTTTATCTTTCGGCCTGCCAAGATCGCCGGGGCTATATTGGTTTTGAGGGTCACGCATATTGATCAAATGAACCTTGGGTAAGCTAGCTCCTTGCGCCCGCTGGTCAAGGCGGATATATTCATAGCGACCTGCTTTTGCTGCCACCCAGGTTTCCAACGAGGGTGTTGCGGAAGACAGCAAAATAGGTAGCTTCACATCATGTGCGCGCCAAATTGCAAGATCGCGTGCTGAGTAGCGTATTCCGTCTTGCTGCTTATAAGAGGGGTCGTGCTCTTCATCCACAACGATCGCGCGCAAATTTGGTAGTGGTGTTAATGCAGCCAGTCGTGTTCCTAAAACAATTTGTGCCTTACCAGTCATTGCCTCGTACCAAGCAATGCCCCTGTCTTTTTCTGTAACCCCACTATGCAGCACAACCATATGCCTATCAGGAAAATATGCGCGTACTCTACGTTCTAATTGTGGCGTCAAATTAATTTCTGGAACTAGTAATAGAACTTGTGCGCCCACTTCTTCCAATGCTTCCATTAACCAATTTAAAAATACTGCGGTCTTCCCGCTACCAGTTTGGCCCTGCAAAAGAAAGGCCTTAAACTGGTTTTTTTCTGCATTAGATTCGCGTAATTTTTTTAAAGCCTGCTTCTGTTCACCATTGAGTGCAGCCTCACTGATAAAACCCTCACTTTTGTCCTGTTTATCTTTTTTCTTTTTTTTCTCTTCTGCAGCTAAGAGTTTTTGTGGAATCTTTTCCCAGTTCTCTGACTTTTTCCACATTTGTGGAATTGTCGGAATGATGGTTTCACCAAGGGCATGAATATAGTATTGGCTGGCAAAATTCATCAAGCTCAAGGCCGCTGGATCAAAGGGAGGAAGTGGGGCTAGCTTGGCTACTGACTTTAATTTATCTTTTTCAAAATCAGAGTGAGCGCTTACTTTTATAACCATACCCACTAAACTTGAGCGCCCAAAAGGAACTTCTACAAGGCATCCTATTTGTGGAGAGATGCCTAACTTTTCAGCATCCCATAAATAGTCAAAGCCCTGGGCTAGGGGCTTATCAACAACGACTTGAACCACGATTAGCGGGACCATGATTTACTTCGATTTTCTGTTTTGCTTGTGGATAAGTCTGTGGATATCATCCAAAGATTCTGATTTATAAGCTAATTTAACAGCTATCTGATTCTGCACCGTTTTTAAGCTTTTTATTAAAAATATATATAAATCAACGACTTATATCATACTTCAAAAGTGAACGATTATATTTATTCGCAATCTTCATGAATTTTGAATTAAGCACCAATCTGTGCATAACTTTCATCAAAATTTCAAACCTAAGTGAGTAGCTACTCAGGATTATTGCTTTGATCTAAGAGCCTTTGAACGCTGTATCACCGCCTCTGACAATGCAGTGACGCTTTCAGGGGGGGTAAATTGGGAGATTCCGTGACCCAGATTAAATATATGCCCATCGAGCGGGTGCAAACCGGGTTTAAGGGCTGGCGCACTGGCCAAATCCTCTAACACTAGGTTTGCCTGCGCAGCTATCTCTTTTGGCTCAGAGAATAGGATTAGGGGGTCTAGATTGCCTTGTAATGCTAGTGGCTTATTAAGCGCAAGCAGTTGTCTGCGCGCACGGCTAAGCGACATTGTCCAGTCCATTGCAATAACATCAGCGCCAACCTGTGCCATATCGTTCAACCAAATTGCACCGCCTTTGGTAAACATAATGATGGGTATTTTTCTGCCCTCATGTTCACGTGGCAATAATGCAATGACTTTTTGCATTGAAGCTAAAGACATTTTTTGATACCAGCCATCTGGCAGCATTCCACCCCAGGTATCAAAAATCATCAAGGCTTGTGCCCCGGCTTTTGCTTGCTCAGTTAAATATGCTGCCACTGATTGGGCATTGATATCTAATATGTGCTGCAATAAATCAGGGCGACTAAACATCATGGTTTTAGCATGCCGGAAATCGTCAGAACTAGAGCCATCAATCATGTAGCAGGCCAATGTCCATGGGCTTCCAGAAAAGCCAATCAGAGGTACACGTTGATTGCCGTCGGAAGTTAATGCTTTACGAATTTCTGATACAGCATCAAATACATATTTCAGCTGATTCATATCGGCAACGCGTAATTTTTTGACCGCCTCTTCAGTGCGCAAGGGGTGGTCAAAACTTGGGCCTTCACCAGTAGTAAATTTCAAGCCCAATCCCATGGCATCAGGGATAGTCAAAATATCAGAAAACAAAATCGCTGCGTCTAATGGATAGCGCTCCAAAGGCTGAAGGGTTACCTCAGTAGCATAAGCAGGATTTTTAGCGAGCCCAAGAAAACTTCCGGCTTTAGCGCGTGTAGCGTTATATTCCGGAAGATATCTTCCGGCTTGGCGCATCAACCAAAGCGGAGTTTGATCAACCGCTTCACCAAGGCAAGCTCTTAAAAAGCGATCATTTAACAGCAAGTGGATAGCCTGTAATTATTTTTTACGACGGAAGCGTGCAATTGCAGCAAGCTGTGCAGCCGCCATAGCAAACTCAGACTGAGCTAAAGCCAAATCAAAGTCAGTGCCACGGTTTTGCATCGCCTCTTCTGCACGTTTTTTTGCCTCTAAGGCTTTTGCCTCATCAAGATCGTGCCCACGAATGGCAGTATCAGCCAATACGGTAACGCGATCGGGCTGAACTTCTAAGTAGCCACCAGCAACAAACACAAACTCTTCATCACCATCCGCCTTTTCAATGCGGACAGAGCCCGGACGAATACGTGTAATTAACGGAGTGTGGCCATGTAAGATACCGAGCTCACCACCTTCACCTGGAAGGGCAACAAACTTAGCCTCTCCGCTGAAAATGGACTTCTCGGCACTAACTACGTCGACATGTATGTTTGACATAATTTTCTAGAAACTTTCGATTAAAGTTTCTTAGCCTTTTCAATGGCTTCATCAATCGAACCCACCATGTAGAACGCCTGCTCTGGCAAATGATCCAACTCACCGCTACAAATCATCTTGAAGCCGCGGATGGTTTCTTTCAGTGGCACGTATTTACCTGGCGAACCAGTAAACACTTCAGCAACGTGGAAGGGCTGAGATAAGAAACGTTGAATCTTACGAGCACGTGATACAGCCAATTTATCTTCTGGTGATAATTCATCCATACCCAAAATCGCAATAATGTCGCGCAATTCTTTGTAACGTTGTAATGTCATCTGCACTTCACGTGCTACGTCATAGTGTTCCTGACCAACTACTTGTGGATCCAGCTGACGGCTGGTGGAGTCCAGGGGATCTACCGCTGGATAAATACCCAAAGCAGCAATGTCACGTGACAAAACAACGGTGGAGTCTAAGTGCAAGAAGGTTGTCGCTGGTGATGGATCAGTTAAGTCATCCGCAGGTACGTAAACAGCCTGAATAGAGGTAACTGAGCCCGTCTTCGTTGAGGTAATACGCTCTTGCAGCTTACCCATCTCCTCAGCCAATGTAGGTTGATAACCCACGGCCGAAGGCATACGACCGAGCAATGCAGAAACTTCAGTACCGGCCAATGTATAGCGGTAAATATTGTCAACGAAAAACAAAATGTCACGGCCTTCGTCGCGGAACGCTTCGGCCATCGTCAAACCAGTCAACGCAACACGTAACCGGTTGCCAGGAGGCTCATTCATTTGACCAAAAACCATTGCTACTTTATCGACAACGTTTGATTCTTTCATTTCGTGATAGAAGTCATTACCTTCACGAGTACGTTCACCAACACCGGCAAACACAGATAAACCTGAGTGTTGCTTAGCGATGTTATTAATCAATTCCATCATGTTTACGGTCTTGCCAACGCCCGCACCACCGAACAAGCCAACCTTACCGCCCTTAGCGAATGGGCAAACTAAGTCAATAACCTTAATACCGGTCTCTAACAAGTCAACAGAAGGTGAAAGTTCATCAAACTTCGGGGCTGGCTGGTGAATAGCACGACGCTCTTCAGTCGCAATCGGACCTGCGTCATCAATTGGGCGGCCCAAAACGTCCATAATGCGGCCCAAAGTTGCTGGGCCAACTGGAACAGAAATTGGCTTACCAGTAGATTTCACTTCCATGCCGCGACGCAAGCCATCGCTTGCGCCCATGGCAATTGCGCGAACTACGCCATCACCAATTTGTTGCTGAACTTCAAAGGTCAAACCTTTTTCAGCAAATGATTTTTCGCCGCTATCAACTAATGTCAGCGCATCGTAGATGCTTGGCATTTTGTCGCGTGGGAACTGAATGTCCACCACTGGACCGATACATTGCACGATATTTCCGTTACTCATCGCATTTCTCCGCTTTTAATTCCTGAATTCTTTCGTATTTCTAAATGCTGACCACTTAAACAGCGGCCGCTCCGCCAACAATTTCAGACAGCTCTTTGGTAATAGCAGCTTGTCGTGTTTTGTTGTAATCCAATTGCAGCTCACCGATCACATTCTTTGCGTTATCTGACGCAGCCTTCATTGAGACCATGCGGGCAGATTGCTCAGAAGCCATATTTTCGGCAACTGCTTGATAAATCATTGCTTCAACATAACGCTTTAATAAGCCATTCAAAATGGACTCAGCATCAGGTTCGTAGATGTAATCCCAAGATGGTCCAGACTTGTCTTCCGGAGTTAGCTGAGCTGGCTCCAAAGGTAAAAGCTTTTCTAAAACAGGCTCTTGTTTCATTGCGTTTACAAAGCGGGTGTACGCTAAATAAACAGCATCGATCTCGCCACGCTCAAACGCTTCTAATTGGGCGGTAATTGCACCAATTAATACATCCAAATGTGGTGTATCGCCGATTTGAATCGTTTGAGAAATGAGTTTTGCTTTTGAGCGATTCAAAAATTGCAGGCCTTTTGAACCAATTGCGGTATAGGCAATCTCAACGTTTTTTTCCTGAAAATCGCGCACTTGGTTAGCAATTAAGCGCAAGACGTTGGTATTTAAACCGCCGCACAAGCCTTTGTCTGTTGTAACCAAAATAGTGCCAGCCCTCTTGACTTCGCGAGTTGCCATGTAAGCAGGACGAAACTCAGGATTTGCCTTAGAAAGATTAGCAACGATTTCACGAATTTTTTCTGCATATGGGCGCGCATTGCGCATGCGCTCCTGGGCGCGACGCATCTTGGATGCGGCGACCATTTCCATTGCTTTCGTGATCTTGCGCGTGTTTTGCACGCTCTTGATCTTGGATCGTATCTCTTTTGTGCTTGCCATGATTTATGCGGGCCCTCTTAGAAGGAGGCTGAGCGCTTGTAGTCCTCAATTGCAGCACGCAAAGCAGCTTCATCATCTTTGCTTAAGTCTTTAGTTTCTTCAATACGCGCAACTAAATCGGCATATTTAGATTTCAAATGGTCTTGCAAGCCTTTTTCAAATGCCAATACATGCTTCACTTCAAGATCATCGAAGTAGCCGTTATTCATTGCATAAAGTGAGACGGCCATTTCCCAAACCTGCAAAGGCTTGTACTGCGCCTGTTTACACAACTCTGTAACACGCTTACCGCGCTCGAGTTGCTTACGAGTTGCATCATCAAGGTCAGAGGCAAACTGCGCAAATGCGGCTAATTCACGATACTGCGCCAAGTCAGTACGGATACCGCCGGACAATTTCTTGATCACTTTAGTTTGTGCTGCACCACCAACACGGGAAACAGAAATACCCGCGTTAATCGCAGGACGAACGCCAGCGTTGAACAAGTCGGTTTCCAAGAAGATCTGGCCGTCAGTAATCGAAATCACGTTCGTTGGAACGAATGCTGAAACGTCGCCAGCTTGGGTTTCAATAATAGGCAATGCAGTCAATGAGCCAGTTTTACCTTTTACTGCGCCATTGGTGAACTTCTCAACATACTCAGCATTCACACGAGCAGCGCGCTCAAGTAAGCGTGAGTGGAGGTAAAACACGTCTCCAGGATAAGCTTCGCGTCCTGGTGGGCGACGGAGCAATAAGGAGATTTGACGATAAGCAACCGCTTGCTTGGTCAAGTCATCGTAAACAATCAAAGCATCTTCGCCGCGATCGCGGAAGTATTCGCCCATCGTACAACCCGCATATGCAGAGAGATACTGCATCGCTGCAGACTCAGAAGCACTCGCGGCAACAACTACGGTGTACTCCATCGCGCCCAATTCAGTGAGCTTACGAACAACGTTAGCAATCGTAGAAGCTTTTTGACCAATCGCAACGTAAACGCAATAAACGCCTTTGCCTTTTTGGTTAATGATCGCGTCAACCGCTACCGCAGTTTTACCAGTTTGACGGTCACCAATGATCAACTCACGCTGACCACGGCCAATTGGAACCATTGCATCAATCGCCTTCAAACCAGTTTGCAAAGGCTGGCTAACGGATTGACGCGCAATAACTCCTGGAGCAACTTTTTCAATAAAGTCAGTTAACTTGGTATTGATTGGGCCCTTGCCATCAATCGGCTGACCAAGCGCGTTCACAACGCGGCCGAGCAACTCTGGACCAACTGGAACTTCTAAAATACGGCCCGTACATTTAACTGAGTCGCCTTCTTTAATGTGGATGTACTCACCCAACACCACAGCACCAACTGAATCACGCTCAAGGTTCAAAGCGAGGCCAATGGTGTTGTTTGGGAATTCCAACATTTCACCCTGCATCACGCCAGACAAGCCATGTACACGGCAAATACCGTCGGTCACTGAAATAACAGTGCCTTCGTTGCGAGACTGGGTGTCAACACCCATTTCGCTAATTCGGCTTTTGATCAGTTCGCTGATCTCGGAAGGGTTGAGTTGCATTACTTACTCCTGGGTCTTATTTCGTATGTTCTTAATAGGGATAACTTATGCGCCAAGACTTGCTTGCATTTGAGCTAACCGTGCCTTTACG
>Ga0007801_10000410_pt1 | contig 13961 bp, 11 predicted proteins | sample CryBogmetaGMA2M_FD_60372 | JGI IMG/M metagenome (GOLD analysis project Ga0007801, IMG submission 60372) | Freshwater microbial communities from Crystal Bog, Wisconsin, USA - MA2M | ecosystem: Environmental > Aquatic > Freshwater > Lake | place: Crystal Bog, Wisconsin, USA | collected 2009-07-06
AATTTGCGACCATGGTGACGTTCGAGGGCAGCGTAATCGTGGTTCGCACGACGGTGTCGTTGGTGAGATGGCTGGATGGATTGCCGACGACGACAGTGTAGGTGATGACATCGCCACTTTGCCCGGTGGACTTATCTGGCGTGATCGTGGTGGTCAGGTCGTTCGGGTCCAGCACGTTGGTGAAGGCGGCTTGTGCTGCAGCACTGAACGGCAGCACCGCATCCGGCGCGCCCGTCGCGGTGTTCAGGGTCCAACTGCCGCCGAAATCGGCATTGCCGACGAGTGTGGTGGAGGCAGCGACGTCGGCGCCGGTGAGTGTGTTCAACTCCGCCAGCAGTGTGGCGCCATCGCCCTGCGCGACGTCGCAACCCCAGAGGTTGAGGTTGGCGCCGGGCGCCAGATGGCTGGCCCAACCAGCGACCGCGCCGGCCTGGGCGGCAACGCTGGCAGCGTCAATCGGCGTCGCACCGAGGTCGAGCGCGCCGGCGCTGCCGTAGGCGACGAGGTTGATGGCAGTGATGCCAGTGCGCCCGGCCAGAGCAGCGGAGATTTGCGGAATGGCGTCCTGCGCCGGATTGATCAGGATGACCTGGGCGTTGCTGGCGGCGCCGGCGGCAAGCGTGTCCCATCCGGCGACGCGCGGGTCTATGAAGATCAGATCGGTGGCGTTGGGATTGGCGGCCAAAGCCGGAATATCGGTGAGGATTTCATGGCTGGTCGCGGCCAGCGCGGTGGCGGCGAACGGAGTGGCGAGATCAAACGCGCCGACCTTGGCATCCAACTGCCAGCTGCCACCCATATCGGCCGAGCCAACGGCGTGCGAGGCGGCGCCGATTTCGGCGCCGGTGAGGGTGTGCAGGCTGGCGAGAAACGCGGCGCCGGCGTTGCCGTTGCCGACCTCGGAGCCCCACAACGCGATTTGGGCATGGCTGCCCATGTGGTCTGCCCAGGCGGCAACGGTGCTGCTTTGGGCGCTGAGGGTGGCGGCGTTGAGGGTGCTGTTGCCGAGCGTGATGGCGCCGGGTGTGCCGTCCGTGAGGAATTGCAGGCCCTGGATATTGCTGCGGCCGGCCAGCGCTTGGGTGACTTGATCGAAGCCGGAGCGGTTCGGGTTCACCACCACCACCTGCACGTCCGCCGCAACGCCGACGATCAGTTGCTGCCAGTTTGCCACCCGCGTATCGACAAACAGGATTTGCGTCGCGTTCGGCACGTAAGGCTGCCAGAGGCCGGGGGCGTGCCCGTCAGCTGCGGGTTGGCCGGCGACATCGGCGTGCGCCACGGCGCTGACGGTGTGGTCCGACATGTCCGCGCTATGGTGATCGCCGAGGTGATGATGACCGGTCGCCGATCGGGTGGTTGCCTCTACGCTGCCATCAAACAGAAAGCGCGGCTCGAGAACTAACTTCATCGATCGGACGTCCCTAAATTGAGACAATTACCAAAAATTAATTGTCACATTATAAAGTAAAGTTATTACCCGAATCATAAAAGTAAAGTTTTATTGACTGAATCTTACGCAAAAGACGGTCGCCCCCTAATTGCCCCCGAGCGCACCGAGCAAGGCCGCCAGCGCGAGCAACACCAAGGGGTTGAGCCGGCTGGTCAGCAGCACCGCCGCCGTCGCCAGCATGATGGCGGCGGGTCCGAGGCCGTGGGCACTGGTGAGCGCCAGCCGCATCGCCGCTGCCATGACCAGACCGGCGGTGAGTGGCATGAGCCCGGCCTGGACGCGGCGACGCCAGGGCCGATCGCGAAACCGCTCCCAGGCGCGCGAGGTGCAGAAGGTGAGAATGGCCGGCGGGCCGAACATGCCGGCGGTGGCGACCGCAGCCCCCCAGGCCCCGGCGACGCGCCAGCCGATCAGGGTGGAGATCAACATATTCGGCCCGGGAGAGGCTTGCGCCAGGGCGAACAAGGCGGCGAAGGCGCGGGCATCCATCCAGTGATGCACATCGACAACCTGCCGTTGCATTTCCGGCAGGATGGTGTTGCCGCCACCGACGGCTACCAGACTGAGTTGGCCGAACAGGGCGCCGAGGGCGGCGAGGGTTTCGTTCATGGCGCCCGCCAGTGCAGGGCGATGCTCAGCGGCGCCAGCACCAATAACGTGGGCAGCAATGGCCATTGCTGCCAGCCAATGGCGATGAAGGCCACGCCGGCGACCAGGATGCCGCGCCAGTGCAGGCCAAGCGGGGTGGCTATTTTCCAGGCGGTTGCCACCACGAGCCCGGCGGCGGCGGCGGCCATGCCGGTGATGGCGTGTTGGACGACGGAATGGTCGCCAAACCGTTCATACAAGGCCCCCAGCGTGAGGACGACGCCGATCGGTGCCACGGTGATGCCGGAAAAGGCGACCAGGGCGCCGGGTAGGCCGTGGAAGCGGGCGCCGAGGGCGACGGACATATTGATGATGTTCGGGCCGGGCAGAAACTGGCACAGGCCTAGCAGATCGGTGAACTCGGCCGGGCTGAGCCAGCGGCGCTGCTCGACCACCATTCGGCGGGCCCAGGGTAACACCCCACCGAAGCCGCACAGACCGACGGTGAGAAAGCCGAGAAACAGGCCGCCCAGACTAGGGGGCGCGGGTTTGGGCAAGGTGGGCGCGGGTTCCGCCAAACTAGCGGCTGGCCACTTGCCGCGCATCCGGGCGCCGCGGCACACAGGAGACGCGATGGCGCTGCAACTGGCTGCACACCGCGCTGGCTTCGGCCTGCGACAGGCCAGTGAGTTCAGCCCGCCAGCTGACATGGCGCTTGAAGGTGACGGTTTCCACCGACGCGTCGCCGACTGCGACCAGTTTCCGCGCCGCCTGGGCGGCCTGCCGAGCGGCGACTTCGCTGGCGAAGGCGCCAACCTGGACGGCCCATTTGACCGGCACCCGGGCACGCGCGGCCAGACCGGCGGCGGCGTTGGCAACGGCGGCGGTGGTGGGTGCGGCCATCATGGCGTTCAGCCGGGCTGAGGCCCGGCGGTCGTGATGGGCGACCGGCACGCCGAGTTTATCGTAGGCCTGATCGAGCAGCGCCATCATGTGCAGATCGCGCTCACCACCATTGGCAGCACCGAGCACGACGCCGATCAGGCGGACATTGCCGCGCACTGCGGAACTGGTGAGGTTGTAGCCGGACGCTTCGACATAGCCGGTCTTCAGCCCGTCCGCACCGGGATAGCGTTCCAGCAGATGATCGTGGTTGAAGATGGTGCGGCCGTGAAAGCGGAAGCTCGGCACCGAGAAATAGCGATATTCCTGCGGGAAATCCTGGATCAGGTGGCGGGCGAGCACTGCGAGATCGCGCGCGGTGGTGACTTGCGCCGGGTCTGGCAGGCCGGAGGCGTTGCGGAAGGTGGTGCGGCTCATGCCCAAGGCGCGGGCGCGCAGGGTCATGGACTGGGCGAAGCGGGATTCCTCGCCGCCGAGGAGTTCGCCGAGGGCGCAGGCGGCATCGTTGGCCGATTTGGTGACCAGGCCGAGGATCGCTTCCTCGACGGTGATTTTGGTGCCGGGGACGAGGCCAAGCTTGGACGGCGACTGGGCGGCGGTGTGCGGCGAGACCGGGACGAGTTGGTTGAGGGTGATGCGACGATCGCGCAGCGCCTCAAATGTCATATATAAGGTCATCATCTTGGTCAGGCTGGCGGGATGGCGCAATTCATCGGCCATGACGGCGGATTGCACTTCCCCGGTTGAGGCCAGGATGACGATAGAGCCGTAGCGCGGCGAGCCAATTTGCGCCCGGGCTGCGGCCGGAAATCCCAGATAGCCTATGCCGACCACGACGACCATGGCGCAAATCTGCCATGCGCGTTGCCGCAAACCTGTGTGTCCGAACACCATCCCGGACCAACTCCCGCCGAATTCGCCACGACATTACCGGCGCGGGTCCCGTTCTGTCCAGTATCTACACATTAGAAAAATTGATTTATGAACAGGTTAAGGCGCGACTCTCTGCGCTCGGCGCGCGGCTGACTGACCGGGACGGGCGGAAATCCGCGTTATGTTGCAGCGCACAAATTTCTCTTGACCCCGGCGATACAGGTTTCTATACCGGCGTTGTTGCAGTGCAGCATGACATACGCGGAAGCCGCTCGCGCCAGGAGCAGGGTCCGCGCCACGACGGCAGCGACTAACCCGCCCGGCGACAGGAGAGCGTTTCGATGGCCAGAAAGCCACAGGTCAAAGCCTCGGCCGATAAAGCCGAAGTTGCCACACCGAAGGCGCCGGAACCAGCCGTGACAGCAGCCATTGTTGCTGACGCTGCGGCGCCGGACCAGAGCACGCCCGCATTTGCGGACACCACTACCCCTTCCTTTCAGGAGAGCCCCATGGAAAAGATTACCGCCACCACTGAAGAACTCGTCACCTTTGGCCAAGCCAATGTTGAAGCCCTGGTGAAATCCAGCCAGATCTGGGCTGCCGGCGTGCAGGACCTGCAGAAGACCTTTGCCGCCACCGCGCAGGCGCAGATGGATGCCGCTATGTCCACGCTGAAGGCGCTGTCCGGCGTGAAGTCGGTCAAGGAAGCGTTCGACCTGCAATCCACCCTGGCGCGCAGCTCGGTTGAGACCGTGGTCGCCGAGACCGGCAAGCTGACCGATGCCTCGATGAAGCTGGCCGAGCAGGCGATTGCGCCGATCACCGCCCGCGTGACGGTGGCGATGGAAAAGTTCGCCCGCGCGGCGTAATTTTTCCGGTGCTGGCCTGAGGCCGGCGCCTTGAGTTTGTGCCGTGGGCGTTCCCCCCAACCTGCACGGCACTGATGGAGGCCCGGATCGCAAGTCCGGGCCTCTTTCTATTTCTTGGCGGTTTCCGATATGCTTACCACTTGGTGTGATGATCGTGTCAGCGCCACAGCGGGTGCGGCGGCGATTGCCCCACGAGCCAGGACGAACGGTTGCAGATGATGAGTGACGACGACAAGCGGGACGGCAATGGCGGCGGGAACACGCCGAATATTGGCGTGGTTATCAAGGCGCGGCCGAAAACCCGCAAGCCGGCGATGTACAAAGTACTGATGCTGAACGACGACTACACGCCGATGGAGTTTGTGGTCCACGTGCTGGAGCGGTTCTTTCAAAAGAATCGCGACGAGGCGACGCAGATCATGCTGCACGTGCATCGCCGCGGCGTGGGGGTGTGCGGGGTTTTCACCTATGAGGTGGCGGAGACCAAAGTGACCCAGGTGATGGACTTGGCGCGACAGAACCAGCACCCGCTGCAATGCACGATTGAGAAGGAATAGCGGCGGCGCGACCGTCGCCTGACGAAAAATTAAATCCTGTGCGCTATCGCCCATCTGAATTGCGCACCATATTTCGTGTATCGTGTGTTGGGTTCGCCTGGACACCGATGCGGTTGTCAGTCCATCGTTCGCTTGGGCCATCTTTGGACTACTGGCCGATATGTTACGATGCGGGTCGCCCAGCCCGCCTGCCCTGGCTGGCTTCGCTGTCCAGGGTAGCGCCTCGCCTGATTTTTTGTCATCCAGTCGTTGAGACTTTTTCTGGTTAAGGAGCGTTCCGTTATGCTCTCACGCACTCTCGAACAGACGCTCCATCGCTCGCTGGGCTTGGCGACGGAACGCAAGCATGAATACGCCACGCTCGAACATCTCCTGCTCGGCCTGCTTGATGACGCCGATGCGGTGACGGTGTTGCGCGCCTGTGGGGTGGATATCGAACGGCTACGTGGCGATCTGACCGAATTCCTCGATAAGGATCTGGCCGGGCTGGCGACTGATCGGCCGGGCGATCCGAAGCCGACGGCAGGCTTTCAGCGTGTGGTGCAGCGAGCGGCGATCCATGTGCAATCCTCCGGCCGCGATGAGGTGACCGGGGCCAATGTGCTGGTGGCGCTATTCAGCGAGCGCGAGAGCCACGCGGTCTACTTCCTGCAAACCCAGGATATGACGCGGCTGGATGCTGTGAACTTCATCAGCCATGGTATCGCCAAGTCGCCGGGGCGCAGCGCCAGCCGGCCGCCTGCGGGCAATGGCAGCGAAAACAGCAATCCGGACCAGGAGCGCGAGGAGAAGCCGAAAGGCCGGGGCAATGCGCAGGATGCGCTGTCTACCTACTGCACCAATCTGAACAAAAAGGCGCAATCCGGTAAGATCGATCCGTTGATCGGGCGGGATACCGAGATTGAGCGCACGATCCAGATTTTGTGCCGCCGGACCAAGAACAATCCGCTCTATGTCGGCGATCCCGGCGTGGGCAAGACCGCCATTGCCGAAGGGCTGGCCAAGCGGATTGTGGAAGGCGACGTGCCGGAAGTGCTGTTGCAGGCGACCATCTTCGCACTCGATATGGGCGCGCTGCTGGCCGGCACGCGCTATCGCGGTGACTTTGAGGAGCGGCTGAAGGCGGTGGTGACCGAACTTGAGGCACATCCGAACGCGGTGTTGTTTATCGACGAAATCCACACCGTGATTGGCGCCGGCGCCACCAGCGGCGGGGCGATGGATGCATCGAACCTGCTGAAGCCGGCTTTGGCCTCCGGGTCCCTGCGCTGCATTGGCAGCACCACCTACAAGGAATTCCGCAACTACTTCGAAAAGGACCGCGCTTTGGTGCGGCGGTTCCAGAAGATCGACGTCAATGAGCCGTCGATTGAGGATACCGTGAAGATCCTGCGCGGGTTGAAGGCGAATTACGAAGCGCATCACAAGGTGGAATACACCGACGAGGCGATCCGAGCGGCGGTGGAATTGTCGGCCAAATACATCAACGACCGCAAACTGCCGGATAAAGCCATCGACGTGATCGATGAGGTCGGCGCGAGCCGGATGCTGGTGCCGGAAGCGCAGCGGCGGAAGATTGTGACGCTGAAGGATGTGGAGGATGTGGTCGCGATGATTGCCCGCATCCCTCCCAAATCCGTTTCGACGGACGACAAGGAAACCTTGCGCAACCTCGAACGCGATCTGCGCTCGATGGTGTTCGGGCAGGACAAGGCGATCGATGCCCTGGCGGCGGCGATCAAACTATCCCGCGCCGGGCTGCGCGAGCCGGAAAAGCCGATCGGCAACTATCTGTTCAGCGGCCCGACCGGGGTAGGCAAAACCGAGGTGGCGCGCCAGTTGGCGTCTACGCTGGGGATTGAACTGATCCGCTTCGATATGTCGGAATACATGGAACGCCATGCGGTGAGCCGTTTGATCGGTGCGCCGCCTGGCTATGTCGGCTTCGATCAGGGCGGCATGCTGACCGACCAGATCGACCAGCATCCGCATTGCGTGCTGCTGCTCGACGAAATCGAGAAGGCGCATCCGGACCTGTTCAACATACTGTTGCAGGTGATGGATCACGGCAAACTGACCGACCATAACGGCAAGGCGGTGGATTTCCGCAATGTGATCCTGATTATGACCACCAATGCCGGCGCGTCCGACATGGCCAAAGAGGCGATTGGCTTCGGGCGCGAAGGCCGGGTGGGCGAGGATGAAGACGCGATCAAGCGGATGTTCACCCCGGAATTCCGCAACCGGTTGGACGCGGTGATTGCTTTCGCCAACCTGACGCCGGAAATCGTTGGGCGGGTGGTGGAAAAGTTCGTCATGCAGTTGGAAGCCCAGTTGGCGGACCGCAATGTGACGATCGAACTGTCTTCCGCCGCGAAGGAATGGCTGGCCGAGCGTGGGTATGACCGGTTGAATGGAGCACGGCCGCTGGGCCGGGTGATCCAGGAATACATCAAAAAGCCGCTGGCCGAGGAATTGTTGTTCGGCAAGCTGGTCAATGGTGGCTCGGTAAAGGTGACCTTGAGGGACAATGCGCTGGACTTCGAGTTCGTGCCCGCCCCGGTGCCGGCGCTGCCGCAACCGGAGAGCAACGGACCGCATGATGGTGGCCCTGAGGGTGAGGAGGGGGCATCACGCGCGCCGGAGACGGTGCACTGAATGCTGGATGGAAAATCTGACTTGGTAATATTTTATCAGTAAAAATCATCTAATGCCTTGCTGAAGATGACGCGAACGGCACCCCCTGTGTGGAGGTGCCGTTTGTGCGTCTAAGCAGCGAGGGACATGATGCAACAAGAAGCACGCGCAGACCGCCTATCTCGCTTGAGTTTTTCTGGCATCTCGGCCGAAACGACCCAGGTTCTGAGCGAATTCTGGCATATCGCTAAACCGGAATTGCCAACGATTTTGGATGGTTTTTATCGCCACGTTGCCACCGTGCCGGATTTGGCGCGGCGGCTCGGTTCGGATGTGCCGCGCTTGAAATCCGCCCAGGGATCGCATTGGGAGCGGTTGTTTTCCGGCCGTTTTGATGATGGGTATTTCGACAGCGTGCGTCGTATCGGCTTGGTGCATAACCGCATCGGGCTGGAACCGCGCTGGTATATCGGCGGCTACAACTTCGTGCTGAGCGCCCTCACCGATCTGGCCATTCGCACCTATCGCCTGCGGCCCGGCAAGGCGCAGGCGGTTATCCGGGCGGTAAATGCCGCGGTGATGCTCGACATGGATGTGGCGATTTCGGTTTATCAGGACTCGCTGCTAGCCGACCGCGCCGCGCGCGGCGTGCGGGTGGATGCGTTGTTGCAGGCATTTGAGGGTAAGGCCGCCGATATGGTGGCGCATGTTGCCGCTGCCGCCAGCCAGTTGCAGGCGACGGCACAGACCATGGCGGGCATTGGCCAGGCGGCCAATCGGCAGACAAGCGATATGGCCACAGCGGCCGAACAGGCGAGCGGCAATGTGCAAACCGTCGCCGCGTCGGCCGAGGAACTCTCGGCCTCTGTGAACGAGATTTCCCGGCAGGTGGCGCAATCGGCGAAGATCGCCGGACGGGCGGTGGAGGACGCCGATCGTACCAATGACACGGTACAACGGCTAGCCGAGGCGGCGCAGCGCATTGGCGCCGTGGTTAACCTGATCTCGCAAATCGCCGGGCAGACCAATCTGCTGGCGTTGAACGCCACCATCGAGGCGGCGCGGGCCGGCGATGCCGGCAAGGGGTTCGCGGTGGTGGCGGCTGAGGTAAAAAATCTGGCGGCGCAAACCGCGAAGGCGACCGATGAGATCGGCGATCAGGTCGGCCGCATCCAGGCATCGGTGCGGGAGGCGGTGATCTCAATCCAGGCGATTGGTGCGACGATCGGCGAAATGCATGAAATTGCCACCGCCATTGCAGTGGCGGTGGAGGAGCAAGGCGCGGCGACGCAGGAAATTGCGCGCAGCGTGCAGGAAGCCGCGCAAGGCACCCAAGCGGTGGCCAGCAATATAGACGGCATCAGCCAGAGCGTGGCGCAGACAAACGGGGTGGCTGAGGAGGTGCTGGGTGCGGCGACCGGGCTGACCGATCAATCGAACCTGCTGAATGCCGAGGTGCGCCGTTTCGTGAGTGACCTCAAGGCGGCCTGAGGCGCGATCAGGGCGCGGCGGCGAGTGCCATCAGATCTTCCGCTGTGGTGGCACTGGCGCCGAGGTCCTCAAAGAAAAACGCTGTGATGCGCTTGAGTTGATCGAGGAAGCGGGCGAGGTCGTTGGTGTCGCGCACATAGGGTGTGTGGCCGGGCGCGAGCGACGGGCTGTGATAGGTGAGGCTGAAAACGCGGTGGCCCTGCTTGAGCATGGCCAGCACCAGGCGGCGTTGGGCGGCGAAATCCACGCCCTCCGGGGTAAGGGTGATACGTTCGAGTAGGCCAGTGCGTGCGAGGAGGCCGGGCAGACGCAGACATTGGCCACGTTTGCTGGAGGCGAAATCATAGAGTGCCGGCCCCTGCCCTGCCAGCGCGCCGGCAAAGCCACGGGTCATCGGCACGGCGAACATACCGCCGTCAAACCAGAACGGACGGTCTGGCGTGCCACGGAAATCCGGGCCGTGGCTTGGGCGCAGATCGGAATGCACCAAGGCGCTCAGGTCTATGCGATAGCCGAGCGCGCGCAGACTGGCGATGGTTTGCTGGCCGAGCCCGTAGCGGCCGGCCTTGAACATGGTGGGGCGGAAGCCGAAATTGGCGGCGATGGCCTCGGTAATAGCGACCAGTTTGGCGCGTTCCAGGGCTGGCGGCAGGTTGCAGGCGTAGGAATGCGCCTCGGTTACCTCCTCCTCATGCGGGGGGGTGACCCAGGGATGCAAATGGGTGCCGATCTGGCATTGGCCGGTATCGCGCAGGGATTTTAGCACCGCGATGGCCGAGGGCGTGGTGGCGACGGGATAGTCGATCACATAGGTCGGGCGCAGACCATAGGGGGCGAAAATTGCCTGTGCCAATGGCTGGGCGGCAATGGCGGTCACGGCGGTGCTGGCGCGGTTGAAGGGGGCGGCCCAATCAAACTCCTCCTCCGTATCCACCACCACTTGCAGCAGCGGCTTGCCGGGAGGAAGGCGTGCCGGCGTGACGGCACCGAATAAAGCGGCGGGGGTGGCAATGCGCATAGTGTCCGTGTAACCTTTAGATGCAATATTGGCGAGCCTGCCTTTACAATATCGGGATTAGATTAACGCAATGCCGCCGGCATTTGAGATCATCAACGACCTGCCCCGCGATGCTTTGGCGGCGATGTGGGCACCATTGGAACAGCGGGCCAATCCGCCGTTTTTTCTGTCCTGGGACTGGATTGGTGGCTGGATCGAGTCTGCGGATCTGCGCCCGGCGATCCTGGTTGGCCGTGCCGGCGGGGCGGTGGTGCTGCTGGCGGCACTGATGCCGGGGATGCGGCCATCGCCGCTGGGATGGCAGGTGCCGGCGCTGTACCTGAACGCGACTGGCCGGCCGGAGCTCGACATTATCACGGTCGAATATAATGGTTTCATGGTCGCACCGGAATGGGTGGGCCAGATCGAGGCTGCCGCCATCGCCTTTCTGCTCAGTGGGATTACGGTCGCCGGGCAGCGGCGCGACGAGGTGCACATCAAAACCGCCAGCGCGCCGATTGATGCGGCGATGCTGGCCAGTGGCGTGCGCTTTACCGAAGTGCAGCGCAAGCCATCGTTCCGGATTGATCTTGAGGCGGTGCGCGCGTCGGGCAAGGGTTATCTCGATACGCTGAGCGCCAACACGCGCCAGCAAATCCGACGCTCCATGCGGCTGTACGAAAAGCGCGGCCCATTGACGGCGACGCGGGCGGCGACGGTGGATGAGGCGCTGGCCTGGCTGGAGGCGCTGGGGGAATTGCACCAGGTTTACTGGGTGGCGCGCGGGGAACCGGGGGCGTTCGCGCATCCGTATTTCGTTGCCTTTCAGCGCCATATGCTGCGGACCTGCCTCGACAAGGGCACCGTGGAATTGCTGCGTGTTTGCGCCGGGGATGAGGCGATTGGCTATGTCTATAACTTCGTCTATCGCGGTCAGGTCTACGCTTATCTGACCGGGATTAAGTACGAGGATGACAGCAAGCTGAAGCCGGGGCTGGTCAACCATGTGCTGTGCATCGAGGCGCATCTGGCTGAGGGGGCGGCGATCTACGACTTTATGGCCGGTGATAATCGTTACAAGGCCAATCTGGGCAAAGCGGGGCCGGATATGTTCTATCTGGTGGCTCAGCGGGCGACGCTGCGCTTACGGCTGGAGAGCGGATTGCGGGCGGCCAAAAACCGGATGGCACGGTGGCGGGCCAAACGGGTCACAGCCGCAGTGGAGTAGCGCGCGCGGCGCGAGCGGACTATGATCGAGGTCCCGGCCCAAAGAGGCCAGTATTCGGGAGGTTATCCATGATCCGTCGGCGCCATCTTTTGCAGGCCTCTGCTGGGCTGCTCGCTGCCCCTGCCATCGTTGAGAAGGTTGGCGCGCAAACCGCCTTCGACTGGAAGCAGTTCAAGGGCAGCAAGATTGAAGTGAATTTCGCCAAATCCCCGCGCCCGGATGTGTTGCAGGCGCACCAGAAAGAGTTCGAGGAAATGACCGGCATTAAGGTCGGCTTCGAACAGGTGCCCGAACAGCAGCAGCGGCCGAAAGTGGCGTTGGAACTGAGCGCCGGCCGCCCGAGCTTCGACGTGGTGAACATCGCGCTGCACGTGCAGAAGAAGCTGATCGAAAAAGGCAAGTGGCTGACCGATCTGCGGCCGATGCTGAACGATCCGAAGCTGACCACGCCGGACTACGATTTCAGCGATTTTGGCGCCGTCAACGTCAAGGCCGGCACCGCACCGGACGGGACGATGCACAGCATCGCGCTGAACCAGGACCTGTTTATTCTATTCTGGAACAAGGCGCTGTTCGCGGAAAAGGGTTTGTCTGGCCCGCCGAAGACCTATGCCGAGATGATGGAATACGCGGCCAAGCTGACCGACAAGTCCAAGGGGATTGCCGGTTTTGTTGGCCGTGGCATCAAGAACGCCAATGTGGTGTTGTACGACACCTTCCTGTTGGGCTGGGACCAAGAGACCATCAGCGCCGACGGCAAGACGTTGCTGACCGATACGCCGGTGGCGATCGAAGTGGGCGAATACTACAAGAAGCTGTTGCGTGAATACGGCCCGGCCGGCGTGGTTGGGTTCAACTGGAACGAAAGCCAGACCACGTTCAGCCAGGGCCGCGCGGCGATGTGGCTCGATGGCGTGGGCTTCTCCGCCCCGCTGGTGGACAAGAAAGTGTCCAAGGTGGCTGACGTGACCGGCTTTGCCGCCGTGCCGGCTGGCCCGAAATCGCACAACACCGCCACCTTCATCGACGCGATCGGCATTCCGCAGGCGAGCAAGAACAAGGGCGCGGCATGGCTGTATGTGCAGTGGGCATCGTCCAAGGCGATGATGGCGGAATATCTGCGCACCGGGTCGGGCACCCCGCCGCGGGTGAGCGCCTATAGCAACCCGGCCGTGCGGGCCAATGCGGCCTTCCCGGCGGATTGGTTCTCGGCGGTGGATACGTCGCTGAAGATCTCGCGCTCCGGCCTGCCGGAAATCGTCTCGGTGACCGAGTTCCGTGACACGCTGGGCGTTGGCCTGACGGCGGCGCTGGGCGGGGCGGATGTGGCGGGCGAATTGAAGAAGGCGACCGAAGCCTTCAAGCCGATCCTGGCCAAAGAGAACGCGTAAAGCCGGCGGCGCGTGGCCGCGAGGGCAACCTCGCGGCCACGGCTTTTTAGCCGACCCGGACGGCCGGCATCGCGATTTCGTTACGATAAGCGACCACGGCCGAAAGCGGCGTGAGCGCGATCCCTTCCCGGGCTTCGGCGCCGGGCAACCAGGCTTCCAGCACATCGAGGGTGAGCGGGCGCGGGTGGCCGATGGCGATCACGTGGCCATAGCGTTTGGCGATGGCCACGGCCTGCGCGAGTTCATTGCGCATCAGGTTTTTATCCGCCGCGTCGTCGATAAAGATATCGCGGGAGGCGGAGGGGACGCCGGCCAGGGCCGCCTGGCGATGGGCGACGCTGTGGCCGATCACCAGGCTATCGAGGAAGAGCATGTTGCGCGCCTTGGCTTCGGCGGCAACGATGTCCATCAGTGCCACGTCCTTGGTGGCGACCGAGCCCATATGGTTGTTCAGCCCGACGGTTTGCGGCACCGCATCGAGGGCGGCGCGCAGGCGGCGGCGGTTTTCGGCGGCCGGCAGATCGATGCGCAGCGGGTCTGGCCCGGTTTGCACGGTGGAGTTGCTGAAGGACTGCATCGGCATATGCAAAGTCGCTTCATGGCCGCGCGCCGCGGCGTTGGCGACCTGGCTTGGCAGGTTGGTGGCGAACGGGAACCACGACATGGTGAGCGGGCCGGGTAGAGCGACGGCGCGTTCGGTGCCCGGATGCATGAAGCCCATATCGTCGATGACGATGCTGAGCATCGGGCGGGTATCGCCGCGCCGACGCGGCACGGCGAATTGCTGCCAGCGCGGCACGACGCCATCATCCGGCATGGGGCCGGTGGGCGTGGACAGGAAATCGGGCATCGCGGCGGCATGCGCGCGGCGGAGAACGGCCGGGGCGGCGAGGAGGCTGCCGATTAAGATGCGACGAGGTAAAATCATACTCACTATGTCCTGCAGCCGGGCGCGTCGGGTCAATATAGATCGT
>Ga0007801_10000413_pt1 | contig 13951 bp, 10 predicted proteins | sample CryBogmetaGMA2M_FD_60372 | JGI IMG/M metagenome (GOLD analysis project Ga0007801, IMG submission 60372) | Freshwater microbial communities from Crystal Bog, Wisconsin, USA - MA2M | ecosystem: Environmental > Aquatic > Freshwater > Lake | place: Crystal Bog, Wisconsin, USA | collected 2009-07-06
GAAAGGTAGCCCGCATGGAGCCTGTCCTGAGCGAAGTCGAAGGGCGAAGCGGAATGCGGGAAGTTCGTAGCCCCGCTTCCCCGGATTGCGCTTCGCTTCATCCGGGCTACGCTGGCTTGTACCGTGTTTACCTTGGTGTCATCGCTTTTCCAAAGTGCCGCCGTTCTGTACCATATGGGCATTGGAACGTTTCGCCTAATTTCAGGTATTAAAAAGCCGATGAGGCTGGCACCTCATCGGCTCGTGAACTTCATTTCATTTTTGCCCGACAAGTCGGACGATTTCCAATTATTGTGCCTGTTGCCCACCTCTCTAACAAAGAACAGCAACCGGCGAAACCTGAACCACGGCTATGCCGCGATGTGCAGATTGTACTTAAAGTATACTTACAGTTTTCCCGTAAAGCCAAGCTTTAACTATGCGGGGTCTACAAAAAATTTGTATGCAGAGTAATTCTTCCCGCCATCGCTGGCATGGTCTTCACTTTAAAGATGAAAACCATGTACACACAAAAACGCATTCTCTACCTGATCCTTTGCTCGGGCATCGCCCTATTCTTCTGGGCGCTGGCATCCAGGGCCATCACCTCCGACAAGGTTACGCTACGGGTTTCACCGACGGGCGTTGAGTTCCACGCGGAGGGTTCGCAGCAATGAGCGAAATACCAGAAGATGGCAACCATTCGGCACAAGAACCCCAATCACCATCACCGCAACCAAACGCCAAAGACAAAAAACCGCCAAAACTGACCGTGGTGCAAAAACGCGCCGTTGAACCGAGCAAGGAAAAACCCGTCACCCCGCCCAAAGATGCCGATTTTCGATCCAAGCAAATCGACCTGTTCCACGGCTTCGTCTGCAACGGCGAGGACGAACGCGCCACGCTGTCGAACACGCTGGACTTGTGGGACAGCGTGCCGCGCTATTCGGTGTCGCGGCAGGCCATGGACAAAATGCGCAAGACAGGCACCTTCCCTCAATTGCTCGGCATACCGTTCCATTACCGAGGGCGCGAACTGAAGGCGGTCATCCAGCCAGCCTGGATTCAGGACAAAGACAACGACATCAAGGGCTATTACCCTAGCGCCAACGAGGAGCTAGTCGAGGATGCCTTGCGCAAGATCGCCGCCGTGCAGGATCGCGGGTATTTCGACAAGGCCGGTTACCGCAGCGGGGTGGTTTTCACCCTGTACATGCTGCGCGAGGAATTGAAAATGCGCGGCCACGCGCGTTCTTATCAACAAATCGTCCTGAGTTTGCGGATTTTGGCGCGCAGCACCATCGAGATTTCCGCGACGGACGGCAAAGACGGCGAGGGCTTCACCATCACCCCGTATTTTTCCGGCCTGACGGCGGCATCCAGGGGCAAGCTGGCGGAAGACCCGCAGGCGCGATGGATCGTCCAATTCCACCCCCTCGTCACCCAAGCCATCGATGTCTTGAAATACCGCCAGTTCAATTACGCGCAGATGATGAGCCACTGCACCCAGCTTGCCCGCTGGTTGCACAAGCAGTTGTCGCTCAAATTCACTTTTGCCAGCCTGATGACCTCGTTTGAGATGCGGTTCAGCACGATCAAGCGCGACAGTGCCTTGCTGGAAGGTTACCAGCAGCAGCGTCAGGCCATCGCCGCGTTGGACTCCGCGTTTGCCGAATTGAAGGCCAGCGGGGTGTTGATGGTGGTCACCAAAGCCGAGGTGCGCGGGCTGCGCGGCAAACTGGAAGACGTGGTGTACACGCTCACCGCCTCGCGCGGTTTCATCACCCAGACCAAGGCCGCCAACAAACGCCAGAACGTGATTGAAGAGCAATAAAATGCCAAGCTGACGACTTGGAACCGGTAGGTATAGGTGACAGGTCGCCGAAAAACCGGTAGTTATAGGTGACGGGTTGGGCCGTTTTTCGGTAGTTATAGGTGACAGATATCGGTAGTTATAGGTGACAGGTTTCATTTTGAAACATGTTTTCTGTGGATAAAATCGGGCGGACCGGTAGTTATAGGTGACAGGTCGCCGAAAAACCGGTAGTTATAGGTGACGGGTTGTCGAAAAACCGGTAGTTATAGGTGACGGGTCGCCGAAAAACCGGTAGTTATAGGTGACGGGTCGTCTGGCCAAACCCCGTTTTCGGTAGTCATAGGTGACAGGTCGTTTTTTCAAGTTTTTGTTTTTAAAAAAAAATTTCAACTTTTTTTAGCTCTTATTCTTTTAATCTTTATTTATCCTTCTTTTTAACCGTTGCTGGTTCACACGCCAGAGCGTCTGAGCCAGCCAAAGTGTCGGCAACGCTGGAATTTGCCTGAGAACCAAACGGTCACGGCTCTCAAGGTTCCGGCGTGGGGATCCTGTGCTTGACCGCTCTGGCGGCAAGTTTCGCGGCGCGGGAGCACCTGGGTAGGCATTCCACGAGGAGCGTGGGAACGATCAAATTATCCACGGACATTTGGTCGCGCAAGCCGTTATGCTTTCCGGTAGGTTTAACCGATAGGTTGACCTACCGGCACTGTGGAAAACCCTTTCCGTTCCAGATTGACGAAAAAGGAGTGCCTACGGCACAGCCATTTTAATTGGGGGCTACGCCCCCAAACCCCCAACAGCGAAAACCCGCACACCAAGGCATGGGAACCGGGCAACCAATCCCTAAGCCCAACCCACCAACCACTAATCACTAACATAAGCCATCATTATATTTTATGTAAAAAACACTGACTTTTATTTATGTTAAATTCCATTTATAAAGTCTGGATAAATCGGATTTAATGAAAACGGGCAGGGCAAACCGCAAAAAAGCCCCTTTGATTTGCCGAAAACGCCCCGCAAATGCGTGAATTTCGTGACAAAAGCGTTTTCGCTGATAGAATTTAGCGTTTGACTTTTCCAAACCCCATAACAATAGACACACTAGGAGCAGAACATGCCTTCACGTCGTGAATTAGCCAATGCCATCCGTGCCCTGAGCATGGACGCCGTCCAGAAAGCCAACTCGGGCCACCCGGGCGCGCCGATGGGCATGGCGGACATCGCCGAGGTGCTGTGGAACGATTACTTGCGCCACAACCCGACCAACCCGAAATGGCCTGACCGCGACCGTTTTGTGCTGTCGAACGGCCACGGCTCCATGCTGCTGTACTCGCTGCTGCACCTGACCGGCTACGCGCTGCCAATCGAAGAGCTGGCGCAGTTCCGCCAATTGCACTCGAAGACCCCGGGCCACCCCGAATACGGCTACGCGCCGGGCGTGGAGACCACCACCGGACCCTTGGGCCAGGGCATCACCAATGCCGTCGGCTTTGCCATCGCCGAGCGCGCGCTGGCCGGCCAGTTCAACCGCCCCGGCCACACCGTCGTCGACCACAACACCTATGTGTTCCTGGGCGACGGCTGCTTGATGGAAGGCATTTCGCACGAAGCCTGCTCGCTGGCCGGTTCCATGGGGCTGGGCAAGCTGATCGCCTTCTATGACGACAACAACATTTCCATCGACGGCGAAGTGCGCGGCCACGGCGGCGTTCCGGGCTGGTTCCTGGACAACACCCCGGCCCGCTTTGAGGCTTACGGCTGGCATGTCATCCCCAAGGTTGACGGCCACAGCGCAGACGCGGTCAAGGCCGCCATCGAGGAGGCCCGCAAGGTCACTGACAAGCCGACTTTGATCTGCTGCCAGACCATCATCGGCTTCGGCTCGCCGAACAAGCAGGGCAAGGAAGAATGCCACGGCGCAGCACTGGGCGCGGACGAAGTCGCGCTGGTCCGCGAGACCTTGGGCTGGAAGTACGAGCCGTTTGTCATCCCCGAGGAGATTTACGAAGGCTGGAGCGCGAAGGAAACCGGCGCGAAGTACGAGTCCGACTGGAACGACCGCTTCGAGGACTATCGCCGCGAATTCACCGAGCTGGCCGCCGAGTTCGAGCGCCGCATCGTTGGCGAACTGCCGAAGGACTGGGCCGAGAAGTCCGCCGCCTTCATCGCCTCGGTGAACGAAAAGGCCGAGACCATTGCCAGCCGCAAGGCGTCGCAGAACACCCTGAACGGCTTCGGCCCGCTGCTGCCGGAGTTCTTGGGCGGTTCCGCCGACTTGGCAGGCTCCAACCTGACCTTGTGGAAGGGCTGCAAGGACGTGAACGCCGCCGGCCACGACGGCAACTACGTTTACTACGGCGTGCGCGAGTTCGGCATGTCCGCCATCATGAACGGCATCGCCCTGCACGGCGGTTTCATTCCCTACGGCGCAACCTTCCTGATGTTCTCGGAATATGCCCGCAACGCGCTGCGCATGGCGGCGTTGATGAAGGCCCCGACCATCTTCGTCTACACCCATGACTCCATCGGCTTGGGCGAGGACGGCCCGACCCATCAGCCGGTCGAGCAGACCGCCACCCTGCGCATGATCCCGAACATGCAAGTTTGGCGTCCGTGCGACGCGGTCGAGTCCGCCGTGTCTTGGAAAGCCGCCATCGAACGCAAGGACGGCCCGTCCACGTTGATCTTCTCCCGCCAGAACCTGCCGCACATCCCGCGCACCGCCGACCAGATCGCGGCGATTGCCAAGGGCGCTTATGTGGTTTCGGGCGGCGAAGGCACGCCGGATGCGATCATCATCGCCACCGGCTCGGAAGTCGAATTGGCCGTGAAGGCGGCTGAGAGCCTCTCTGCGAAGGGCAAGAAGATCCGCGTGGTCTCCATGCCGTCCACCAACGTTTTCGACGCGCAGGACGCTTCCTATCGCGAATCCGTGCTGCCTGCCGCCGTCACCAAGCGTGTCGTGGTCGAGGCCGGTGTCACCGATTCTTGGTGGAAGTATGCCGGCACCGCTGGCAAGGTCGTCGGCCTGGACCGCTTCGGCGAATCCGCCCCCGCCGGCAAGCTGTTCAAGGAATTCGGCTTCACCCCGGAGAACGTCGCGGCCGTGGTCGAGTCGATCCTGTAATATCGCCCGACCCCCTCCCCACAGGAGAGGGCATCCGCAAGCCCCTCTCCCGCCGGGAGAGGGGTTGGGGTGAGGGAAACAAAAAGCCCGATGGTTCAGGCCGTCGGGCTTTTTTGTGGCTGGAAATCGAGGTTTGCGCTGGTTTCCAAACGCCTGTTTGGGAACCAGCCAAAAAAATTTGATCGTTTGATCGTTCCCCCGCTCCGCGTGAGGGCCATTAAGTTAAGCCGTCATACCGGCATGGATGCCGGTATCCAGGCCATGGACGGGTAACTGGTTGGTTATGTCTATGCCTGATTTAAAGGCCGCTTTGACGTGCAGATTGCCATCCATGGACGCTGGATTTCGGCATCCGTGCCGAAATGACGGGTTAGCCAACTCTTAACTTAATGGCAGCGACACCGGAGCGTGGGAACCATCACAATGTAGCCCACATGGAGCGAAACGGAATGCGGGAGGTTCGTGCCCCGTCCAATTAAGTAAAGAATTTACGATGTTTTAGTAAATGACGGAAATTCAACAGTATCTAATAAATTTATTGGGCTTAACCAATTTACGTCATTTGTTGGTAATATAGATATATCTTCTATGGCAAATCCAACAACAAAAAAACTATTTCTGAATTTAGATAGACATCCAAAAATACCATCTTTTGTATTCTTGGAAAAACGATATTCAAATATTTCTTGCGTATTCCATTTTCCTTGGGCTAAAGTTCCATACCTAGGGAATTTATCTAACAAAATTTGCGGGATACCATTTACTACAAAATCTTCTTTTGTTCTCCATAAAGCACTCGTTCCTCCTGTATTTGGAAGTGATTTTTTGAAGGTCTCAAAATAAAGAGCAAGCACAACTTTATGTGAGAATAGATTGAGTTGACGGTTTGTAAGACTCCCAATTCTTGCTATTGCTGAACCATCTGGAACATGAATTTTATTTTTCTTTAAATGCTGGATTCCTTTTAAGCGGAAAGCATCATTTGGAATCCACTCATCAATTATTTCAGGATATTCTCTTCTGGCTCCATTTATAAGCTTTTTACTGTCCTCTAAAATAGCTGTATTTTTAATATTGTCCTCAAAATCCCAACGGCTTATTATGGATACGATTAAATCAGATTTTTTAGTTCCTGCATTACACTCTTTACATGATGGCATCACAAGCTTATCTGGACGGTGAGATTTATCGAATAAAGCCTTTGGTGGCATATGTTCGCGGGTTGTCGCCTGTCTCAATCCACCGCAAAAACAACAATGCGGGTATTCTGCTATCAATTTAGCAGTGGCTGGCTTGTTTTGTTTTGCTTCGCTCATTAATTAAGAGAAAGATGGTAGGTCTTGATTTTTGCCTACCGCTTCATCGGCCCGGTGATTTTGTAATAGTTCTTCAGCCAGTTGGTGAAAGCCGCCGCCGGGTTTTTCGGGATTTCCCCGCCGGTCCGTTCCAGCCAGTCTTGGAATTCGTTATAAAACTGGTAAATGTCGTAACCGAAAAACGTCTTCTTAAGCTGCTCGCATTCGCGGGTATTCAGTTCGCGCACACGCTTGCCGGTTTTTGGGCTTGCGTCGGCTTCGGTTTCGTTGACGACAATCCGCAAATCCGGCACTTTCCGCGCCGCCTTGGCTTGGGGCAAGGCCGAGGCGTTCTTCACCGCTTCGTCGGTTTCTTTCTTCCGCCATGACAGGCGAAGACCAACAACTTTTCGCCCTTCTTTTAATTCCAAAAACTCGCAATAAACATCAGAAATCTCATTGACCTCAGTTTTAGCGGGTAGAATGACTTTTTGATTTAATGACCTATAAGCAGGATATAACCCTTTTTCAACGCCAAGCTTTTGCCGCAAGTCTTCAAGGGTGAAATCTTCGCTAGTCTTGAATGACAGATTCACCCGCTTTTGCACCATCTCATACAAGCTCAATGCATATTTGCTGCGGAACTGGCAGAGCAGATCCCGCCGTAGCCGTGCGAATACCGTGGACGATTCAGCCGCTGTCCGTATCGGTTCGGGGAAGGTGTAATAAGCCAAGCCCTGCCCGTTTTGGTCTAACTTGCACGGCCCTAAAAGTTGGGTCATCACCTCACGCTTAATGCCGTCTTCGATCACATCAAATGCAATGACCACTTTCATCAATCGCCGGATGCTATCCCTAGGTCGGGCGTTGTCTTTATCAGTCCCCCGCAGTTCATGCAAGCGGATGGAGTGTAGGACAGGCTGATTGATGTTGTCCCAAGCGTCGGCAAGTAGTAGGTTGTAGATTCTTCTGTCTGACAAGGTCAGGCTGTCGGATATTTCCCGAATGTCGATGAGTTCGGCAGGTTTCACGATGTGCGCTTCGGTCTGGCGTTGATGAAGCGTTCTAGTTTGACGTTTTAGCAGTTGCATGGGAAGACTCGCAGTTGTGGCAGTCAATAAATTATCGGCAAAAGCAACTTATATCATTGGTTGCCGAATTGCGCAAGTCTACCAATTTGTTACCGTAGCCCACTTATTTTTTATCCACACCCCCCTCAATTGGTTGCTTTTACTCCCTAAATTCGTTGCTGTAGGCCCCTCAATTGGTTGCCATAGACCCCTCAATTCGTTGCCGTACTCCCTCAATTCGTTGCCGATGGCTTCTTAACAAATTGAATTTTTGAAATTTTTGTCGCATGAATTATCAGAAATCAGAAGTTTGTTGAAATATCAGAACCGCCGCCCTGTGGATAACTTCAAGCACTGAGCCTTTTTCAACCAAAACGGCGCGATGCGCCTGATAAAAAACCTACCCCCTCAATTTGTCACCGACAACAAATCAGCGAAAGGCAAGTAAAAACCGACCTCGTAACCTTACAAAAAAGGAGGTCGAAAAAAACGGGGCGCGGACTTGTCCACGGGTCACGCCCCGGCCCTTCTCCGTACTGGGGGCGTAGGCCGGTGGGCAAGTCCGCACGATCAAGAACGGTTTTGGCTGTGGATAACTTTTAGGCAGGAGGCCCTGTCGGAATTTCCCCCAAACGGCGGGACGCCAGCCAAGCAAAGGCGGCATTCAAAACGAGGCGAACGGAAAGAAGGGGCAGCCGGAAAACCGGTTTGCCCGTCGAAAAATGACAATTCGAGCGTCTATCCACAATTTCTGTGGAAAACTCCTTGGAAAATCTTGGCAAACCCGCACCGGTAGCGGGATTCGGGGATTGGCTAAAAATCAGCCAGCGGCGTCGGGCGGTGCGGGCCTGCCATTAACCCCGCTTTTGCTTGCGCCTGATTTGGAACGCCACTAGGCCGGCACCGACCAGCATCATGGACCATTCCTCCGGTTCGGCGGCGATCGGTTCGATTGCGGCGGCGCGGTAGCCGCCGCGGTCCGTGGTGGCGGGGCGCAGTTCGCCGGTCGTGACCGGCGAGAGCAGGTCGTTTTGCCGGACCATCAGCCACCACCAGGCCACGGTGGGTACGTCCCAGGCGGTCTTCCAGACCCCGCCTTGACGGTATCCGGGGCGGTAAGCGCCGTCGTTGTCGGTGGATGCGTTCAATTCGGCGGCGCGGCCTTCGCCGGCAAACGGGCTGCCAATCGCCGCCAAGGCGTGTGGCGCGACACTGAACACTTCGGCTTGCGCCGCGCATGCAAACTGGCTCGCCATAATGAATATCAGACTGGCTTTTTTCATGTGCGTGAACCTCTTTCGGATAACTGAACACCGAGGCGGGGGCGGGTGTCGAGAAACCCCGCGAAACCCACCCTTCAGTGGATGGATTTAATCATAGCGCACAACTAGGTATTTAAATAGGTAATTATTTACCAATAACCTATAAATAATCTGTTAAACCCGCGTCAATTTCCTCCTGTCAGTCTATACTTTTCAAGGATGGGTGCACTGCACTAGCGAGGGGTGGTCGTGATGGGCGGTTTAATTTCAAAGAACCTTAGATGGGACGGCAGTGTCATCGTCGAGCCGCACGCGTTCGATTTGCTTAAATTCTTTGCGCCGAGGGAGGGGCTGCGGGTCTCCGCCCTGTTTGCGGAATTGCTGCCGTGGGTGGTTTACACCCACGACACCGCTTGCGGACGGGTCTTCGCCGACTGCTTCGACTTGCGCCGGGCCATCCGGGAAACCAGGCTGCGCAAGGAATTGCCGGCCGGCAGGCGGTTCCGGCTGTTCGAGGGGCTGTGCCTGGTCGCCTCCCTCATCGGGGAGCAGTTCACCGGCCGGGAAGGCTGGCTGCTGGTGGACGGTTCGCTGAACGTCTTCCTGCTGGACATCGGCGGCCAAGTCCTGGCCGTCAGTGTGAGCTGCCTCGACGACAGCGGCGAGTTTTTTGTCGACGACTGGTGGCTGCTGGTCGACCGGGCCGGCCCGCTGAGGGCGCACGACCGGGTGTTCTCGTTCAACGCGTCGAAAAGCCTGCCAAGGTCGCTGCCCACCTACCCGCCGCCCGGCGACTTTTCGGCGCACCCCCCGGCCAACCTGCCCCTAGTCGAGCGCCGCGCCACCGTCAGGGGGTGTTACCGTTCCTACGGGCTGTGCGGCCATTCGCTCAAAGTCTACTTGCGCCGCCACACCGTCAAACGGTTTTGCAAGGGTTTCACGGCGCAAAGCCATCGCCTTGCCGCCAAGAAAATGGCTGCGGGGCTGCCTTTCGGCCAGTCTGCGAGATAGTGGGCGGGGGGTCTTAAAAAAAGAAAGGGATAGTCCTTCATCCCTGTAAATGGTGAGATACCAGAATCCTGGCATGCTCCAATGGAGGTAACTAAGTGGAAGAGAGAGTCCTTAACTAGTTGCCGTATAGAATACAGGATTAATTTATATTTTTATATGTGGCTAATTGTCGCAGCTATAATTAAAAAAAATAATGGGTTATATAACCTATAATTGTGTTATATGACCCATTTATTTGGTTATATTAACGGCTGCCAAGGCGCGCCAAGCGATGGCATCCGCAACGGACCTCACGGCGGAATTCAAGGGATGGCGGGGGAATCGGCGAGGTGGGCAAGGGCGCCCGGTTCGCGCCCCGCCGGAAGATAGCGTCGGGCAACGGCTCTTCCCCGTTGCCCGACTTACCCGGCTTACTGTCAACCGCTAGGGTGGAGTTGAAAGCCCGCGCCGTGTAATGACGTGAACGGCCCTGGAAGGCGCGTGACGCGACAGTTCCTTATGGCCGTTTTTCAATAAAGTATAGCTGCATTTTGGCGGCCTGTTTTTAATGGCGCCATCATTTTAAAATTTGCGCCGGATGGGATGCCAGCCTGCGGCCAACCCCTTGCCCGCCCCCCTGTCTGGCCCTATCATGGGGCGTTTCCAACCACCCTGACGCTTGCCACCCTTATGAAACCCCTGTCACGGACACTCAGCCTCGCCAGCCTAGCGCTGGCCCTTGCCGCCTGCGCCCAAGTCAAGCAGTCGGGCAACAACTTCGAGGAAGGCCAGTTGCGCGATGCCGGCTTCAAGATGATGCAGGCCAATAACGCCGACCGCCAGCAGATGCTCAACTCGCTGCCGGCGGACACCATCACGCGCATACAGCGCGAGGACGACGCCTACTACATCTACCCCGACCCGGACGATTGCGTCTGCCTCTACGTGGGCCGCGAAGCCGAATTCCGCAAGCTCCAGCAACTCGCGGTGGACTTGCAAAACTCCAACCAGCAACTGATGTACAACGACATGGCGGCCAGCTCCGCCAACGGCTGGGGTCCGATGGGTCCTTGGGGCAGTTGGGGAAACTACACCGGCAGGCCGAACTGGGACCCGTATTGACGCGGTCGGCGCATATCATAATGATATCAATAAGGTATCAATTTGATATCAATATTATATCATTTTGATATCTTAAAATGTCCGGCTATATGCTGGCAATATTCTGTTTTTAAAGTAATTTATGGCTGGTTGGCAAGCTCAATTTTGGGAACCGGCCAATTTATTAAACGCTAGATTATCTTCACCCTTCCGACCGTATCACCGATGCGTTTCGCCATTCCTTGAATTCAGCCATGAACTCATTCCTAATGCCTTCGCAATGCCAGGCCAAGTCATAGGGGGTGTCCGGGTAGCGCCGGTTGTAGGCTTCGTTGTGGGTCAAAAACTCGATGACCAGCGCCGCCGTCTTCGCCCTGTCCGGGTCCAGTTGGGCGGGTTTGGCGGATTGCTGCTTGGGGGTGTTTTTCGCCTTCTTTGGCTTGGGTTCCTCTTTTGGTTTGAATGAAAATGTCAGATGGGTGACGTTGCGACCTGTCTTGCGTTGCGTGTAGCTTGCCGTCAGGTCGGAAAATTCGTTGATTTGAGTAAGAGCCACATCAATGACCCATTTTTTAAAGTCATAAAGGCGTGGGTAATCCTTGTCCACCATTAACGTTTTTTTGAGCCAGTCCAGTTCGATCTCCCGCTGCCCTACGCTGCCCCATTGCATCAGCAATTCATACAACCGAATGGCGTAAGCACTGCTCATATTCGCCACTTTCTCCAACTTATAACGGGTGAACTCGGCTTCCAAGCGGGTGATGTACGGCACCATTTCATTGGCAAAACGTATCTGAATTATCCCTGCCCCGTCGATGTAGCTGGCTCTGGACACCCAATGAACTTTAGATACCCGATCCTTGCCGGTTTCCGGGTGAATGTCGCGCAAAATCACATAACGCGAAAATAGTGTCTGCGAGGCTTCCTTGATTTGCATGTATGCCAAATTCTCCGGGACATCGAACATTTCCGCGTAGTCCACAGCGCGGATTGAAAGCAGAGTGGCCTCATTCAAACCAGTTTGCGTCCGCCGTGCCTCGGTGATCGCTAACAGAATGATGCGTTGTTCGGCCAAAGTCAGACGGTAACTGGCCTCAATCAAACGATTCGACTTTACCACCAGTTCATTTTGGTTTTTCATGGCATGGTTCAGTGCGTCAAAAAACGGCAGTTTAGCATAATAAACGAATAAAAAATATATCTCGTCTTATACTCAGAATCCCTCGTCTTGTAGGTCATAATTTCTCGTCTTATAGAGTCAGAATCCCTCGTCTTATGAGTCATAATCCCTCGTCTTATCGACGCTGTAGGCCGCGTATTCCGTGGCTTCCAGTGGTCTTAAAAGCTGTTAAAAGCTGTAAAAGTTTGAAAAGCACCGCAAGCTTAAAAACGCTTGTGTATAACTTCGCGCACACGAGAACAAGCGGTCGTCAATCCCTCCCTTTATCGCCGTCAATCGGTTCTTAAATGACCGTCAATCTGTCCCTATATTGGATACGAAGCCTTTGCTATCTGTGGCTTTCAACCATCGGAAAAGCGTTAAAAGGGCAAAGTGTAAAGAAAACACACAAGCGATTTTTCAATCGTCAATCCCTCCCTTTATTGGACGTGAAACCCTTTCCAGCCGTGGTTTTTGTGATAATTCCCACGCTCCGGTATGGGAACGATAAAAAATATAAAGTTGTTTTTTTCCGCCATAAGCGACTATATATGTCTATGGAAGAAGGCGTAAAAGACTGGACACGATTTTGTGTCATTGCAAATTTTTGTAATGAATGAATCTGATATTATAGAGGTGGGTTGAAACGGCACTAGGTGCGAACTAGCGCCGTTCCAGATCAGGCCCAACTGAACTACTGATAATAGCAAAGTTGGTTGTTCAACCTCGGCATGGAGTTTTCCATGACAAGTCTGTTGCTTAGAGTGATAGATCGTATACTCGAAAAGAGCGGCACTTTGGGCTTGGTTTCTGTACTAAGCCTCATTATTGCCATCCTTTCACTTTCAATTGTTTTGAAAGTGGCTTAACTCAAACGATGCCCCCTCTTAGGAGAGAAGGGGCATTGCTACAACCAATGGTTGTATATATAAACTACCACGAATTTCCACGATCTCCTACCATTCCCACAAATTTCCATCGCATCACAGCATTGACCTTTTTGCCGGTACTGGTGGCATATTTGATCGTTCCCACGCTCTGCGCCGATCGTTATACACAAATGCTGGAGGCTCGTCATTTCGGTAGGGATGCCGAAATCCAGCGTCCAAGGATGGCAAACTTTGGCGTACTACATTGCCCAAATGAAGCACTTGTACAAGCGTCAAGTTACCGTCCATGGCCTGGATACCGGCATCCCTGCCGGTATGACGGCATTTTGATCGTTCCCACGCTCTGCGTGGGAATGCCTACCCAGGCGCTCCTGCGCCGCGAAACCCGCCGCCGGAGCGCTCGTCGTTATACACAAATGCTGGAAGCCCGTCATTTCGGCTTAGGATGCCGAAATCCAGCGTCCATGGAAGGCAAACTTTGGCCTACTACATTGCCCAAATGAAGCACTTGTACAAGCGTCAAGTTACCGTCCATGGCCTGGATACCGGTATCCCTGCCGGTATGACGATACTATGTCTCGGCGCGACTTGTGTATAACGACGAGCGCCGGAGCGTGTGAACCATGACCGTTTGATATTCGGGCAAAACCCCGTTTTATCGTTCCCACGCTCCGCGCGGGAGCGCCTGGGTAGGCGCTCCCGCGCCGCGAAACCCGCCGCCGGAGCGGTCAAGCAAAGGGTTCCCACGCCGGAGCGTGGGAACCATGACCGTTTGATATTCGGACAAAACCCCGTTTTCCAGCCCGGTAGCCCGGTAGGGTGGGCAGACAGCTTTATCGTCTGCCCACGCGGGACGAAACCCGCAGCTTCCCCAATGGTGGGCAAGCAAAAAGACGCTTGCCCACCCTACGCAAGCCAGCGTAGCCCGGATGAAGCGAAGCGCAATCCGGGGAACGGGGCTACATTTCTGCAATCCCAACTCCAAGGCACAAAAAAACCCGGCAGCCTAAACCGTCGGGCTTCTTTGAGCCTATCAAATAAACAAACCGGCACTGACGTTGAACCGCCCTGCAAGCTTCTTGGCAATCGCCTTGCTGACCGGGCGCTTGCCGTTGAGGATGTCGGATATCCGGCTTTGCGGGGCGCAGTCGGCGAGGTCTTCCTGCTTAAGCCCGTGCTGGTCCATCAGGAAGCGCAACACTTCGCGAGGCTCGGCATCCGGGATGGGATAGTGTTCGTCTTCATACGCCTTGATTTGG
>Ga0007801_10000414_pt1 | contig 13946 bp, 9 predicted proteins | sample CryBogmetaGMA2M_FD_60372 | JGI IMG/M metagenome (GOLD analysis project Ga0007801, IMG submission 60372) | Freshwater microbial communities from Crystal Bog, Wisconsin, USA - MA2M | ecosystem: Environmental > Aquatic > Freshwater > Lake | place: Crystal Bog, Wisconsin, USA | collected 2009-07-06
AACGCCCGTTTTATGGCCGAAGTGTCCAACCGCTGGCCCGGCGACTTCGACCGCATGTCCCGTATGTCGCTCATTGAGGAAGGCTGGGAACAGCAAGTGCGCATGGCCTACTTGGCCATCGTCGGAAGTTACTCAGTCAACGGTGTGGCTGAATTACATTCCGACCTATTGAAGCAGGGGCTGTTTCGCGATTTTTATGAGTTGTGGCCGAAGAAATTCAATAACAAAACCAACGGTGTCACCCCGCGCCGCTGGCTGGCTTGGTGCAACCCCAAGTTGTCTGCACTGATAACAGAAACCATCGGCGATGCGTGGATCACCGATTTGGCACAGTTAAGCAAACTGGCACCCTACGCGGAAGATGCCAAATTTCGCGCCCGCTGGCAGCAGATCAAGCGTTATAATAAATTGCGCCTGTTGGAATTCAAGAAGACCGAGATGGGTACGAATGGGGCCAACCCGGACATGCTGTTCGATGTGCAGGTCAAGCGCATCCATGAATATAAACGGCAGTTATTGAATGCACTGCATGTGATCCACCTTTACGACCGGATCAAACGTGGTGACACCGCCGATTGGACACCCCGTTGCGTATTGTTCGGCGGCAAGGCGGCACCGGGTTATTTCATGGCCAAGCTCATCATCAAGCTCATCAATAATGTGGCTAGTGTGATCAGTAAAGATCCGGCGGCGGTCGGCCTTTTGAATGTGGTTTTCGTACCCAATTACCGGGTCTCAGCGATGGAGGTCATTTGCGCGGGCACGGATCTATCCGAACAAATATCCACCGCTGGCAAAGAGGCTTCCGGCACGGGCAACATGAAGTTCATGATTAACGGCGCAATAACCATCGGCACTTTGGATGGAGCAAACATTGAGATACGCGAGGAAGTGGGCGACGCGAATTTCTTTCTGTTTGGCTTGACGGCGGAAGAAGTGGAAAGGACACGCGGCAACTATGACCCCAATGCCATCATTGCCGCCAACGAGGAACTGAGCCGTGTCATGCATTATCTGGAAATTAGCCATTTCAACCAGTTTGAGCCAAATATTTTCGATCCGATCATCCAGTCAATTCGCAATCCCCACGATCCTTGGATGACTGCGGCGGATTTCGGCAGCTATGTCCAAGCGCAACGGAGGGCCGCAAAGTCCTACCTCGACCAAGAAGCATGGACGAAGATGAGCATCCTCAACACTGCGGCCAGTGGCAAGTTCTCCAGTGATCGAACTATTAGTGAATATAACCGCGATATTTGGAGATTGGAGCCTGTTTGCCCGTTGCCAGCGGAATAGAAACATTCCTAAAGTGTTCAACGTTCTGCTCTACGAACCTGAAATACCGCCAAACACTGGCAACATCATCCGTCTTTGCGCCAATATGGGAGCCGGCCTCCATCTGATCAAGCCCTTGGGTTTCGATCTGGACGATAAAAAATTGCGCCGTGCCGGGTTGGATTACCGCGAATGGGCATCGGTGCAGGTACATGAGGCACTTGAAGACTGCCTAAGTGCAATCAAACCTGAAAGATTGTTTGCACTGACGACCAAGGGTGGGCGCTGTTATGCCGAGCCGCAGTTTAGAGCTAGGGATGCTTTTCTGTTCGGACCCGAGTCGCGCGGGCTGCCCGCCCCAGTGCGCGAGTCGGTGTCCGTTGAAAACCGGCTTTTCATTCCGATGGTAGCCGAAAGCCGTAGCCTCAACCTATCCAATGCGGTGGCGTTAGTCCTATTCGAGGCTTGGCGGCAATGCCGATTCATGGGGAGTGGGCGTTAAGCAATCCCCCTGCCCCCCTTTTAAAGGGGGGTAGGGGGATTTACCCAAACCATCAACATTGAGGCATATAATGAGACTAGGCTTTCTCGCTTCACACAACGGCAGCAACATGCAGGCGATCATTGAAGCCTGTAAAACAGGTGCTTTGCAGGCCACACCCGTCGTGGTCATCAGCAATAATGCCGTCTCCGGCGCATTGGCAAGGGCTGGGCGGGAGTCTATCCCCCATTACCACCTGAGTTTGAAAACCCATCCAACCCCGGAACTGTTGGACCAGGCAATTTTGGATGCCTTGATCGCACATCGTGTGGATATGGTTATCTTGGCAGGCTATATGAAGAAATTAGGTGTAAAAACCTTGACTCGGTTTGAGGGGGCCATATTGAATATCCACCCTGCCCTTCTACCAAAATTTGGCGGACAGGGTATGTATGGCATTCATGTGCATGAAGCAGTGTTGGCCGCTGGGGAAAAAGAAACCGGGGTCACCATCCATCTAGTGACTGAAGAATATGATAGCGGGGCAATCATCGGCCAGGAGAAGGTTCCCGTGTTGCCGGACGACACACCACAGACACTGCAAGAACGGGTATTAAAAACCGAACATGCTTTTTTCCCACTGATATTAAATAGGATAGCGCACGGGGAAATTACAATCCCAAGTTACAGCATTCTCTAAGATAAAGCGTTTTTAATGTCGATTGATTACTTTGTTTATTGTTGGCGGCAAAGGGTTGCCGCCCTACAATCCTTAAGTGCAGTGGTATAGTGCTTGATCTTTGAAAACGCCTCTTCAATTGGATTAAGCTCGGGCGAATAGGGTGGCAGGAAGGCAAATGATACGTTGTGATCTTCCAGAAAGCGTTTCACAGCCTTGGCGCAATGCACCGGGTGGTTGTCCATTATTAAGACCTTGCCGCCGACAAGGAGGGCTAGCACATACACCTCCAAATAGGTGATGAACCGCTTGGCCGTGAGTGTGCCGAAGTACAGGCACTCCGCCTCGATGCCGTTTTCGGTCAGCACCGCCGCCGTGCTGACGGTCTCGCCGGGCGCGGTGGGCTTTTCGTCGTTGACGCGCTCGCCCTTGGGGGATCGGCCATAGTCCAGGCTCAGGTTCAGGGAACTCCCCGTTTCATCAAGGTAGACGCGGTCTTCGGGAGCCACCCCTTCCAACTGGCAGGCGTAGCTGAGTTTGATGCCTTCAACCCCTTCCGCATTCTTCTTCGGGTCGTGCAAGGTCTTTTTTTTATAGCTGAGACCGTGGTTCTACGCGTAATTCAAAATCCGCTGCCGTAGGTCCCTGGAAAGTGCATTCATGTCAGTCTCCCAAGTGTATGCTAACGTGTCATTGAAGGAAGCCCATAGATCCATTATAGTATGTTTTAAAACGATTGGTTGGCCTATGTTTTTACAAGAATGATGCGATTTTTATGTATAGCGTTTTCATCTAAAAAAATAACTACGAAATGGATATTCAGTTAGCCCTAAAGTAAACAGAATGTCCTGCACCAGCATACCTACTATCAAGTAACTCTTTGATGTCGAAAACGCTGTATGTTACTATATAAATGGCACAAACTTGTCATTTTGGCTGTATTATTTTCAATAATACAAATATGCCAATCTGTGACTAATAATTTTGAAATATTAGACTCAACATTGACAGATGTAAGAAATAAATATGGAGATAATGCCGTTAGCAAAGTAAAAACATGGAAGAAAATAATCGATTCAAATCAAGGCAAGAGCGAACAAGAAAAACTAGAATTGGTAAATGGATTTATAAATGATTTGCAATTTGTCGATGATATAATTCATTGGGGAAAAGTCGATTATTGGGCGACTCCTATTGAGACTTTAGCTAGCAATGGTGGAGATTGCGAGGATTTTTCCATCGCCAAATATTTTACCTTAAAGGCACTTAATGTACCCGAGGAACGCCTTCGGTTGGTCTATGTAAAGTCCTTAAAGCTTAACCAAGCACATATGGTTCTAACCTATACTTATCCGCCTGGATCTGTTCCGTTAGTCTTGGATAATTTGGTACATACAATAGAACTAGCTACAAATAGAGCCGATCTATTACCAGTGTATAGCTTTAATGTGGAAGGTCTTTGGCTAGCAAAGCAGAGGGGTAACGGGCAATATATGGGAAACACCGGACACCTCAATCTATGGCAAGAGCTATTACATAGAATGAAAACCAATAATGGCAAGTAATTCTCCGAATTTACCGCTATAAGTAAGGACTATCTCATGACTTTATATCGACAATTATTATTTATTATTCTAACATTGTTTTCTTGCCTGTTGGTTGGAACATTTATTATCAGCTTCAATAACACCAGGGAATATCTGATTCGACAGATGGAGTCCCACTCACAAGATACAGCAACTTCGCTAGGGCTATCTTTATCCCCGCACATGAATGACCCGGCAACTATGAATGCTATGGTGGATGCCATATTCGACCGAGGATATTATCAAGAAGTTGCCATAGATACGATCGATGGCAAACCGATAATCAAGCATGTCAACCCTGTTCAGATTAAAGGGGTTCCCGACTGGTTTATAGCACTCATTCCACTTGATACCCCCCAGGCTGAAGCTCTGATCGTCAATGGTTGGATAGAGTCGGGAAGGGTTCGTATCCGCAGCCACCCGGGCTTAGCCTATGATGAGTTATGGCGTACGGCTGTAGATACTTTTTACTGGTATTTTGCCTCTGCTCTTGTTTACCTGGTTCTAAGCCTTTCCTTATTAAGGATTGTATTGAGGCCGTTACATGCGGTCGAGAAACAGGCTGAGGCTATTTGTCAACGTTCCTACCCCATACAAGATAAAATTCCCAGATCTCGCGAATTGCGACAAATGGTCTTGGCAATGAACAAAATGTCCCTTCGGGTCAAACAGATGTTTGATGAACAGTCGGCGATTACTGATGCGTTGCGCGATCAAGCACACCTAGACCCGGTCACCGGTATCGGCAATCGGCGCTATTTCGATAAACAAATGGAATACCTGACGCAGAGCCAAGAAGAATTCATTGGAGGTGCTTTAATATTATTAAGATTATATGATTTCAAAAAATTCAACGATGTTTTTGGGTGTAATGAAGGCGACAATTTACTTCGGCGCGTCGCCGAAATGATCCGTTCGGTTTGTCAAGATAAAGGCGAATTTATTATTGCGCGTTTGGGAGGAGCTGAATTTGCCATTATTATACCCTATAATTCACTCGAGTCTGTCGGTGCGTTGGCTCAAATTTTAAGCAATCAGCTTTCTCAACTCTCTGAGGGTTGGGCGGCGAATGGCCATAGTCACCTCGGATATATTGGTGCCGCTTTGTTTACAGGACAATCGGCATCAGAATTGTTGTCCCATGCCGACCAGGCTTTACGCACTGCAGAAGAAAAAGGGCAAGAGAGTTGGAGCCTATATCAACATAAACCATGGACGGAAGGTTTTCCTGATGATATTAATGATTGGCGAAAGTATCTTGAAGTGGCTATTGAACATAACTTATATATATTACACTTTCAGCCGGTATATAGTGTTTCGTCAAAGTCAAATGAAATTATATTCCGTGAGATATTCCTGCGTTTAAAAGGGCATAGCGGAAACCTATTAGTTGCCGGATTATTCATGCCTATGGCTGAAAAAATAGGCTTAGCCCGCGACCTTGATATGCTGGTTATTCGGGCTGCATTTAGCCACATGATCCAAGAATCGCATATAGAAAAAATCTACGCCATCAATATTACAACATCTTCCATGCGCGATGCGAAGTTTCTCGACTGGCTGTGTGAGCAACTAACTTTATTTCCACAATGTGCGACACGGCTTATTTTCGAAATACCCGAATACGGTGTCTTGCACGATGTCCATGCTGCAAAATTATTTGCCCAGCGTTTGCTGCAGTATGGATCAAAATTATCCATAGATCAGTTTGGCCGTAGCCTTGCTTCGTTTGCCTATCTTAACTCGATCAACCCCACCTACATCAAACTTGACGGCAGTTTTGTCAGAAATATAAACCTTGATAAAGACAATCAGTTTTTAGTTCAGGCTTTGACTCGGACTGCACATGAAATCAATATAAAAGTCATAGCCTTGAACGTTGAGAATGAGGGTGAACAAACTATCCTAGCTGCCAGCCGCGTAGATGGCGTGCAAGGTTATTTAACCGGTAAGCCAGCGAGTGAATAGTTAAACCTAGCTGTAGTAACCGTTCACACACCCTCATTTTATAGTGGTGACAAGCCATAATAATTGGCATGATAATTGCATAATAAAATCATGCGTCTGATTATTGTCATCAACCGCGTAAACCCGATACAATAGCAAAGTGAATGGTCATTCAAGCAGATGTCGGTCGCTAGAATCAAAAATGCACACAGCAGTTTTAGGCAATTGTCGCAGAAATAATTTAAAAAGAGGTTATATATGAATAGGCATTTTAAGAAGCAAAGTATGGCTGACAAGGCTGGGATGTCCTTCAGCTTACTATTAGTCGCATACCAAATGCTTATGCCGGTTAATGCGTTTGCGGCGGATACTTTTGAACAAACCCAAGTTTTTTTATGGCTTTCCGCCATGCCTAGCTGGATGCCTTCCGTTCTGCTAATAGCCACGCTGACGGGCCTTTCTTGGTTGGGGTTTGCGCTTTTGCTCCGCAGGATTCCTAACCATGGTAATAAAAAAACAGGTTACTTAGCGGTGGCTGTGGCAGCACTCATAGGCATACTGTTTTCGCCGCTCGTCACTAATACTTGGAACGATTACTTATCTGAAGCAATTAATAACTTGCCGCCTTCTGCGGCAGGGACAGTTAGCGTTAATCTTGCCTGGAACGCCAGCGACTCAAGCAACGTGGGTGGCTACATAGTCTCTTACGGCACGGGCAGTAGTGTGTACACTCAAAGTATCGACGTAGGCAATAACACTAGCACTACGTTGACAGGGTTGCAAAGTGGTACAGCCTACTATTTTGCTGTCAGTGCTTATGACACAACACGAAAGTTAATAAGCAAATACTCCAGTGAAGCTGCTTTCAATGCGCCGCCACCCCCGACGGTGAATTTCGCGGCCAACCAGACTAGCGGCAATTATCCGCTCGACGTGAGTTTGACACCCACTACGACGGGTGCCATCACGAGTTGGCAGTGGAATTTTGGCGACGGGACCATCAATGCAGGGACATCAAGCACCGTGCCTACTGCAATCAAGTCGTATGGAAGTCCGGGTAGTTATAACGTGAGCCTCACAGTGACTGGTCCAAGCGGTAGTGCAACCCAAACTTTATCGAATCTAATCACTGTCAATAGCCCACCTCCTACAGTGAACTTTACAGCCAGCCAGACCAGTGGCAATGCCCTTTTGGGTGTGACGTTCTCACCCATTACAGCGGGTCCCGTCACAGCTTGGGAATGGAATTTTGGCGATGGTTCCAGCAGTTCGGGTAATGGAAGCAGCGTACCTGCCACGACCAAATGGTATGGAACTGCGGGCTCCTTCACAGTAAGCCTTACGGTGACCGGCCCTGGCGGGAGCATGACACAAACCCTATCGACTCCGATTACTGTCACCAGCGGCACAACCGCCAGCACGACCGTCAATAGCAACGGGTTAGTGGCAGCCTATGGCTTTGATGAGTCCAACGGGTACTACGCGCAGGATGCTTCTGGCACCGGCAACGTAGGCATCATCACAGGTGCAACAAGAGTCACCAACGGTCATTTTGGCAATGCCTTGATGTTTAATGGTACGAATGCGTTGCCCAATTGGGTCAACGTTCAAAATAGCACGTCACTGGCCTTGTCTTCCGGCATGACGCTAGAGGCTTGGGTATATCCTACCGTGTCGATGAGTGGCGCAACCACTATTGTCATGAAACAGCAACCGAATGTAGGGGTGTACAACGATACTTACCTACTCGCTGCGAACAACAGTGCCAATCAACCGATGTCCGACTCTTGGACGGGAGGCGAAGTGTCAGTGGTGGGCAATACCCAAATACCGACTAACCAGTGGACGCATCTAGCGACTACCTACGACGGCAATAACCAGTCTCTGTTCGTCAATGGTGTCTTGGTCAACGTAATGCCACAAGCCGGTCCGATCACCCCCACGACCGGGCTGTTGCAGATTGGTGGCAATTCAATATGGGGCGGGTATTTTATAGGCTATATCGACGAAGTGCGAATTTACAATCGGGCCTTGAGTGGCGACCAAGTCAAAACCGATTTCATGACTCCAGTCAGTGTTTCCAATCCGCTGAAGCTTGTCGCCGGTGACACCAACGTCGAATCCACCTTGGTGCCCATCCCGGTGGGCATAGCCCAGGCGGTCAAGATCACGCCTAAAATGGCCCAAACATTAACCAACATCCAAGTTTATGTGGATGGAAGTTCGACCGCGAAGGGGTTGCAAGCGGCTGTCTATACGAACACGGCCGCAGGGCATCCAAATCAACTGTGGGGTGGTACCGGCACATTGACTGCTCTGAAGGCAGGTGCTTGGAACTCGGTTTCCGTTGCTCCACGAGCACTTTCCGCTGGCACGTCCTATTGGCTAGTGATACTAGGCACTGGAGGGGCGTTGAACTTGCGCACCCAACCAGATACCGGTACGAGCGTGACAGAAACCAGTGCATCCAATACGCTGGCGAGCCTACCGAATGTTTGGGCAACGGGTAGCGTTATGGCTGGCGGCTCTGAGTCAATCTATGGCGCGGGGTATTGATCGCAGGTTCACCCCCCTGAGAGTACTGGTGTCTTGTCCGCTAAATTGGCATCAAGTTGGCCTCGCCCCCAGAAAAGGCATGGGGGCGTGAACTTTTGCGAAAAATAGCCTAGGAAACCTCCCAATTTATACATCCGGCGGCGGCGCCAGCACACTTCGCGAACCGTTGTTATCGGAGGGACTGACAATGCCGGCCTTTTCCATGTCTTCTATCATTCTTGCCGCACGGTTGTAGCCCACTTTGAAACGCCGCTGCACACTGGAGATGGAAGCTTTGCGGCTTTCTGTCACAAAGCGCACCGCTTCGTCATAGAGGGCATCCGACTCTTCCCCGCCATCTCCGCCGCTGGCACCTCCTTTCGAGCCGCCTCCAAAATCAGGCGTGTCTTCGCTGAATCGGGTGATTTCCTCAATGTAATCGGGTTTGCCTGTGCGCTTGAGAAATTCCACCACATTATGCACTTCTTGATCAGAAACAAAAGCGCCATGGGCTCGCATGGGAATGCCAGAACCAGGCGGCAGGAACAGCATGTCTCCGTTGCCCAGTAAGGTTTCCGCCCCGCCTTGGTCAATGATGGTGCGAGAGTCGATGCGTGACGACACTTGGAACGACAACCGAGTGGGAATATTGGCCTTGATTAAGCCAGTGAGCACATCCACTGACGGGCGTTGTGTCGCCAAAATTAGATGGATGCCGGCTGCACGTGCCTTCTGTGCAAGGCGGGCAATCAACTCCTCCACTTTTTTGCCGACTATCATCATCATGTCCGCCAACTCGTCAATGATGATGACAATGAAGGGCAATTCGCCTAGGGGCGAGGGGCCTTCATTTTCTGATACGCTTGTGTTGGGATTCCATAACGGATCAAGCATGGGTTGATTGGCTTCCAGCCCATCGCGGATTTTTTGATTGTATCCAGCCAAATTTCTTACCCCAAGCAAGGACATGAGCTTGTAGCGCCGTTCCATTTCAGCCACCGACCAGCGCAGCGCATTGGCGGCCTCTTTCATGTCAGTGACAACGGGTGTCAGCAGGTGCGGGATGCCCTCATAGATTGACAATTCCAGCATTTTGGGGTCGATCATAATCATGCGCACTTGGTCAGGACCTGCCTTGAACAGCATACTCAGGATCATCACGTTGACGGCCACCGACTTGCCTGACCCCGTGGTGCCAGCCACTAACAGATGCGGCATCTTAGCTAGGTTGGCCACCACTGGCTCACCGCTAATGTCCTTGCCAAGCACCATCGTCAAAGGAGACTCGGAGTTTTGGTAAACATTGGAGGCCAGCACCGAATGGAGCAACACTATTTCCCTCTCCTCATTGGGAATCTCCAAGCCAATGACGGATTTGCCAGGGATGATTTCCACGACGCGTACACTGGTGAGCGTCAGTGCACGGGCTAAATCCTTCGCCAACCCGCTAATGCGGCTGGCTTTTATGCCAGGGGCGGGCTGAACCTCGAAACGGGTGATCACTGGGCCGGGAAGCACATCCACCACCTGCACTTCAACGCCAAACTCGCCTAGGATGCTTTCCAGCAGGCGCGACATCTTATCCAAGTCTTCCCGTGAGTATCCTTTGGTTTTAGCAGACTTCTGGTTTAGCAAAGCCAGCGGTGGCAATTCGCTGGGTTGTGCATTTGACAATTCCCCAAGCTTGCCACTTTTAGCATTGGGTTGCTTGGCTAGCTCGCTTTTCTCTTGGGTGGCGGAGCCCTTTGGGTTTGGCTGTGCTTTGCTAGGCAAGTCGTTTTTGGCTGGCTTGGTCTTTTTGGCGGATACGGCGGGTTCGTTGCTGGATTCCATTTCAGAAATATGCCCAACACCTTGGAACACCGAGAAAAAGCCATTTACGATAAGCAGTGAGTACCTGCCCATGGCATCGACCAAAACCAGCCAGGAGACACCGGTGAAAAGCGAAATGCCTACCAGCAGGGATGAACCCAGCAACACTGATGTCCCGGTGAGGCCGAAATCGGCTAAAAGCCAATTGTGGATTACAAGGCCCAAAATGCCGCCGGACGTTTGGGGCAGTTCAAGCTGTAGTTTTTGCGGCAAGCCTTCCAAATGGATGTCCGCCAATGCACAACCCGACGCAAGAATCAGAGCAAGGCCCACTAATCTAAAAAGATAGACAAACGGGTTTAATGACCAAGGCCGTTGGCATTTGTAAATAGTGTGTCCATAAATGGCCAGTATAAATGGAAGTGCAAATGCAACGATGCCAACCATGGTCAGGCTAAAGTCAGCCACCAAGGCACCCACCGATCCCGCAGCATTGCTGATGCCGTTCACCGGACCGGTATGGCTCCAGCCTGCATCCTCCAAGTTGAATGTAATCAAGGAAATCAGATAAAACAAGGCAATTGCTGCAAGGGCTAGGAACACCAATTCGCGAAACCCTTTGTTAAGACTTGCGCCGATGTCGGCGGCTACTGGAACTTTCTTGTCTATTTGTGACAAAATTCTCACCAAATCAGAAAAATTAAGAAATGCCGGTTATTTTTCAAAATAACTGTGGTTTAATCAAGTACAACTATTATCCGCTATTTTTTCACAGAGGTTTGCATGAACGAAATTAAACATTCAAAGATATTGATCCTCGGTTCGGGGCCAGCAGGCTACACCGCAGCCGTTTATGCGGCCAGGGCCAATCTGAGTCCAGTGCTGATAACCGGAATTCAGCAGGGTGGGCAGTTGACCACGACCACAGAAGTGGATAATTGGCCGGGCGATACCGAAGGTGTCCAAGGCCCAGAGTTGATGAATCGTATGTTGAAACATGCCGAGCGCTTTAACACCCAGGTTATTTTCGACCATATCCATACCTCCGACCTCTCCCAGCGTCCATTTAAATTGCTTGGCGACGAAGCTATCTATACCTGTGATGCCCTTGTCATCGCCACTGGTGCATCGGCGCGCTACTTGGGCCTGGAATCGGAGGATGCCTTCAAGGGCAAGGGGGTTTCCGCCTGTGCCACCTGCGACGGTTTTTTCTATCGAGGCAAGCCAGTGGCGGTGATCGGCGGCGGCAACACGGCAGTGGAGGAAGCACTTTACCTCTCCAATATCGCATCGAAAGTCACCGTGGTCCATCGTCGGGACAAATTCCGTTCTGAGAAAATATTGTCTGACAAACTCGTCGAACGCTCCAAAACCGGTAATGTAGTCATCGAATGGAATGCTGTGCTGAGTGAAGTGTTGGGCGATACCAGCGGGGTAACCGGAGCTAGAATCAAGAATGTGCAAGACGGTTCCAACAAGGACATTGACGTGGATGGTGTGTTCATTGCCATTGGCCACTCGCCAAACACCGAAATTTTTGCCGGTCAATTGGAGATGAAGAATGGCTATATCACCGTGAAAGGCGGTTCCGAAGGCAACGCCACCGCCACCAGTGTTCCCGGTGTGTTTGCCGCCGGCGATGTGGCCGACTCGGTCTATCGCCAGGCCATCACCTCAGCCGGTTCTGGTTGCATGGCCGCCTTGGACGCGGAAAAATACTTGGATAGTTTGGAATAATTTTCTACAGCATTGACTTTGCATCTTCCCCTTTTTTGCAAAAGAAGGGGCTAGTAAAGTCAATTCCTGAAATGCCCTGAGCGATCAAAGGAAGGAAGATTCTAAGTTCGGTCCTGCCAGCCCATCCTAGTCGAAATGGGCATGTTGGGCGGTAAGGGGTTGCGCACCTACCGGGTAAGCAGTTACCCTTACCGTTATCGGCAACCAAGCCGACATGGGCATTGCGACAAACGTCAACCGTCCGGTGCGTAACATCAGTTATGTGAAATTTCTAGAGATATTTGAGGTTTCCCTGTGTACATAAGATCATTGATTGTAAAAATGACCCTGTTGTTGATGGTCATCGCTATGCAAACATTTTCCCTGGATGCTTTCGCCAATCCGACGGGGGCCAGCATAACCGCACCGGCAGCCGATGGGACGACTGTCACCCCTGGCAGTTCGGTGACGTTTACGGGCACCGGCATCGACCCGGACGGGTTGGCGATCACCTACACTTGGAACTTTTCAGATGGCACGACCCAGACGGGGCCAACCGTCAGCTATCAAGTTGCGGCTAACGCAACGGCCGGGACAATCATCACCGCGACGCTGAGTCTAAGTGATGTCAATGGCGCGGGAGACACCCAGCCAACGCGTACCGTGACGGTTGCAGCCACACCCATAGCCGTCTCAAGCAACCTTATTTACGTTGCCAATTACTTTGCCAACACGATTACCCTGATTGACCCGGCTTCCAATAATGTGCTTGCCACCCTAACAGTCAATGGCCGTCCCTATGGCCGGGCTTTTAGTTCGGATGGAAAATACACCTATATTGTGTACCCCAAAAACGGAGTCCCTTCTGGCACCGTCTCGGTGTTTGACACGTACACTCGTATGGTGAAGGCCCAGGCAACGGTTGGCAACGGTCCTAACAACGTTGCCATAACGCCCGATGGCAGTTTGGCCTACACCACGAATTTTGCCTTGTTTGGCACTGTTACCGTGACTAACACAAGCACCAATACAGTCACAGCCTCGATCCCGGTAGGGCGTTACCCCACAGGTGTTGCCATCACCCCGGATGGCACAACTGCCTATGTGGCGAGTTACAGCGATGGCACCGTGTCGGTGATTGACATTGCGAGCAATGCCGTCACTAAGACAATCCAACTAGGTCCATACCTGTTGAGCGTTGGCAATGTCTTGCCCACGACCTCCTCGCCTTTCAGTGCCTTCAACGTCCAAAACCTCTCGATTTCACCCAAAGCTGGAGCATTGTCATTCTCGTCCAACTTCACCTTGGGCTTATCCAGCGTCGGCATTGCCCCCGCGATCCAAGCGACCACGTTGAATATCGGCAATTTTGCCCTGTACATTCCCGCAGGTTCCTTCAAACCCGAGTGGTTGGGGGCTTATTGGTTTGGTGGAACGTTCCAGGGCGAGACGGTGGAAGTGCTGCTTCAATTGTTGGCGAACAACCAGTATTTGCTGAATGTTTACGCTTTCAATGCAAAATTGTTCGATATAAACAATCCAGTCACGGTGCGATTGAACATCGGCGGGGAAAATGGAACGACATCGGTAAGTCCGACAATTCTCCCCTGAGCGTAGCTAAGGCTGATTCCGAAAATTATTTTGCCCACCCACACCCCGTTGAAAAAGGGGGCAGGGGGATTTTCTAAACCAATATCTCCACCGGCTGAGGATGCCCCAAAAATTCCCTTGGGCTGGCTGTGAAGCCATAAGCACCGGACTGGAACACTACGATAAGATCACCCTCCTGGGCATGGGCAAGTTGCATCTTGTCTGCCAAAATGTCCATGGGCGTACACAATGGCCCCACCACGGAAGCGGTTCTGTCCGATTCGCCGATAACCCGGTTGCCAACCACCACCGGGTAATTTTTGCG
>Ga0007801_10000415_pt1 | contig 13942 bp, 12 predicted proteins | sample CryBogmetaGMA2M_FD_60372 | JGI IMG/M metagenome (GOLD analysis project Ga0007801, IMG submission 60372) | Freshwater microbial communities from Crystal Bog, Wisconsin, USA - MA2M | ecosystem: Environmental > Aquatic > Freshwater > Lake | place: Crystal Bog, Wisconsin, USA | collected 2009-07-06
GCACACGGAAACCATAAAATTGCAGTCAAGATTCGTGTTTTGTGTGCCTATCCCTCCCTACAACAACAGCCCGCAAGTGGCATCGTGTCACATCAGTAATTTAACATGAAAACGTTGTAGCATGACAAATCTATGTTTGGTTGAATACGATTGTTCCCGTGTGGTTCAGTCCGTTTTATGCGCCCCGCCCGGAATAATAGTCCAAGAAGGCGCCGGGCTACCCGAAGGTTTGGGGCTGCTTCGTCCCACCGGGGCAGCAGTATGCGCCTTGGCCATTGGTTTAGGCTTGGGCTTGGGCTTGGGTGGCTGGGCAGGCACCGTCCGTTCCCTTGGTTGTACCTTGGGTAAGTGTTCCAACTTGTGGGCTTGCGGGACCGGAGTGACTGCTTCTTTAGGCGTGTCGGTTGGTATCGCGGCGGCAGGTGTTTGGACAACCGGTTGAGTTGGTTGCGGTACGGTGACCGGTGGTTGTTCTGGCGGGTTTTGTGTTGTAACCGGGGCAGGAACAGCAGTGGAAGTCACCGGGGCAGCGGGTTGTGCAGGGACATTGCGTTCCGCCGGAATCTGCTGGACGGTAGAAGGAAGCGGGGGACGCGCCACATCGGTTATCGCAGGCTTCGAACTGCCCGTTGGTATCGTTGGCTGCTTGAAAAAATAAAAATAAGCCCCGCTGGCGATTGCCACTAGCACTATGACAGACAAAGCCAACGCGGCATTCCGTTGCGAAGCCTGCTTGCCTAGCAAGTCCGCTTTACCTGGCGCGGTGGTGGTGGACGGTTTGGACTTCGCAGTGTTGGTCGGGGTTGACTGGTTGGTGCGTGTCGCCCCGGTCCCGACCGGACGGGAAACCGCGCTCGCTTCCGCATAGCCTAGGGCCATGGCAAATTCCTTGACTGTCCGCTGCCTTTGATTCATGTTGAGGTTGAGCGACTGGGTGATAGCGTCCTCCACTTCGGGCGGCAAATCCGCAACGAAATGGGAAGGCGCAATCAGTTCCGCACCGGCTACCCGCTCATGGGCCGGCGGCGGATTCTGTCCGGTCAGCAAGGCGTAAAACGTCCCACCTAGTGCGTAAATATCGGAGCGTTCGTCCGTGCCTGTCCCCATCACTTGTTCGGGTGGGCTGAAACCGTAAGTCGCAGCTCTGCCGAGGGTTCTGGTCATAGACTCCGGCAAAGCTTCCTTGGCGATCCCGAAATCGACCAGCATGATCCTTTCATCCTCGTTCAACAGGATATTGTCTGGCTTAAGATCGCGGTGGATGATGGGCGGGTGTTGGTCGTGCAGATAAATCAACACCTCGCAGAGTTGGCGCATCCAGGGAAACAGCTTTTCCTGGGGAACTTTCCGGTCTGGATATTGCTTTCGCTCGCTGCCTAAAGTCCGGCTACCTCCGAATTTCAATGACAGGTAAACCATGCCGTTGGCTGTCCTGCGTTCGATGATGTCGGGTATGGCGGGGTGATCGAGTCGGCTTAACAACGAGGTCTCGTACTCGTCGAACATCATTTCTGGGACTTCTTTCAGTGCCCTGCGTTTGCCGCCCAGTTGCAGGTCGTCAACTAGGTAGGCCGCGCCGAAGCCTCCCTTGCCAAGCACCGATTTGATCCTATAACGGTCGAGCACCACATCACCAGTTGAGAGCAGCCAGCCGAAAACGCCGCGGATGGTTCCGTTGGGTGCGTAATCCAGATGGGCCAGTTCCAAATTGCATTTGCCACAACGGTATTCGCGCCTTTGCAATTGCTCCAGTGCGTTGTCGGTGCCGCAGACCGGGCATATGTGAATTTCTTGCGGCTTACGGGGGGTGACGATAGTCTTGTCTTCGTCCAAGGGGTGTCCGTCCGGTGCTTGCATATTCATTTATAAAGGAATGAAAATCAAAATTTTAGCATGACACTGGAAAATACGCTGTTGAATATATAATCATAAGGCTGGTTATTTGGAGGACTAATGGTGACACGTTTACCGCCTTGATAGCCGAGTGTGATCTCGGCGTTCGACGTAAGTGTATAGACCAGTGAAACCTGACCGTTTAACACGGTGTCTTGACGTGTTGGCCCAGGTGTAATCTGATCGCCCGTGTAATTGAGCGTCTGGCGGGAAAGTTTCGCTGTCAGAGCCAGCTTAGGGCTAACTTGCCACATGGGCGACACACTGAACCCTTGAGTTATAATATAACTTGCCGTCGTGTCTGTCCAATTATTCAACTGCCGCGACGCGGAAAGGGCTAACTTCATTTTTGTGGCGGGTGTCCAGTTAAGCGTCAGATTATAGGTTCCCCCACTAAAATTGCGTTGGCTGAAATCGGGGTATAGGCGGATGTTATAACCGAGATTCCCGTTTAAACTGGTTTTTACTGTGGGACTCCAAGTCAACAAGGCACTAATGTTATGCTGCTGGAACTTATTGTCGATGGCTGTGCTGTTGATCAATTGCTGGTTTGGATATTTACCGTCACTAAAAGTATATTCCAAGCCTGTGGAATTGTTTGACGGAGTCGCATAATCCAAACCGGCCAAAGCTGTGACCGTTTGTTGGTCGTAGGTTGTACGCTGGCTTGCGCTGTTTATATAGTCTTGCCAGCTTAGACCGGCCCGCATTTTCCAGCGGGGATGCCAGGCGTAATTCAGGTTGGCATAGACATTGTTGTTGGTAATCATATTCAGGCCATAAAAAGTGGTATTGGTGAACCCCCCCATTGCGCGTGTGTAGGCGTAGCCGATTTGCCCCGAACACTGTTTTCCAAGTTGCCAATCCCAAGTGGCCCGGTCATTCGAAGAAATATTATCCAAGAACTTATTATTGGCGAAAAGCACATATGACATATTCAGGTCGAGCTTGAGTTTCTGGCGGCCTAAAGTATAATTCACGGCACTGCCGACAGTGGTTTGGTTTATCACATCGTCTCGAATCAACCCATTGAATAATGGTATATTTGGTGAACTGGATTGGCGGAACAGATTATCGTCGTAAGTGATGTTTTCTGAAACGGACGGCTGAAAAGTGTCGGACGGATCTGCAAGGGCAAACACTGCTAACGGGTATAGAAAAATCAAACAGAATGGTATGCCGTGCCTCGCCATTTTAAACTTTAAAACTCAAAATATTGACAGGTTTATCTTGGTAATCATATGCGCGATGCGATCATTTTTATGTGGTCGTTCAATTAGCAATATGCTCAAGGGCTCGCAAATCGCATCGCATAATGCAAAGTAATGGGTGGCGCGTCTTTGCTTGTGATAGTAGCACACCTGAATAGTTTTGGTGCAGTCAGTGAATTTAGCACGGTTTTGTTGTTTATTGAACTTTCATCGTGCATAGTCAGACAAATTTTTAAAGGCTAGATTGTGTCATTCGGTCCTGCGTTAGCTAAGGCATATACAGTTATAGCGTTGATTTAGAGAGATATTTTATTCAATGAAGGGCAATCAACTATTATTGGAAGAAACAGCGGCACATTTATTGCTTTATATTAAGTTACAATCGTTGGCGGCTATCGTCATATTTTTTAGAGTCTGAAATTTTTCTAACGTTTAATTTAGAGGTTGGGCATGAAAATAACAATTTGCTTATTGGTGGCGGCCATTGCTTTCCCCGGGCTTGTTTCAATGTCCCACGCAGGGACAACTGATTTGGGGACATTGCCAGTGCCTACAACGATCACTGTAAGTGACAGTAATCTAGGCATAGGTTCATTTTCCGATGCTTTTCAATTCCAAGTTGGCAGCAACGCTGCTATTGTCGATGCACAAACTTCTGTGTACTTTTCGGGTAGCGGTAGTTTCCAGTCTTTTAGTAGTGGAGTTCAACTGAACTCAGTTGTACTGTATCAAGGAGGCAATAGTATAGCTAATGCCACTCCAAACATCTCATATAGCCCGATTCCTGGTCTTGGTGGAAATTATTCATATAATTATTTACTGAGTTATATCCCATTATCTGTCGGCCAGCAGTATTCCTTGGTAATTAGCGGGTTGGTTGTTGGTAGTTCACCTGGCAATTATAGTGGAAGCCTAGTTACCGTCCCAGTCCCCGTCCCAGAAACAAAAGAATGGGCGATGATGCTGGTCGGTCTTGGCCTAGTTCTCTTTCAAGTACACCGCAAACAGAGGAAGTTAATAAAGTCTACTTTGAATTGCTGAGCCGGTCGCTCTTGCCTTTAAAGGACATCATAAATAAGCAAGGATCGAGTACGCTCGATACTGTTACCGTCTCTCTGATAAAGTGGCTGTTATCTCCAGTCGTCATTGTTGCCTCCCTTGCCGGATGCTCATTATTCTATGGGCAGAATTTCAAAGATGACTTTTTGCCGCTGGCGATTATCAGCTTTCTTCTGGCATCGCATATTTTTGACGAGGCTAATCTCTATCGGCAGGTGTCCGAATTCCCCTTGTTTCAAGCAGTCTTCAGCACCTTGCTGAAATGGTTGTTTTTTGTGGGTTGCCTGTGGGCATTGGCGATAGTCACTGACATGACCGGCCAGTTTCCCCGCAAGCCTTTGATGGCTTGGTTTGTCGTCACGCCGGTAGCCTTGTTGTTATGTGGTTTGCCTGCCGGTCAAATACTGCGAACCATCGCCAAGCTAGAAGGCCATCGCACTGCAATTATCGTTGGTGCCAATCCATTAGGCTATGAACTTTTATCCAGAATTACCAATGATGCCTATCTTGGGATTAGAGTCTTGGGTTTTTTCGATGACCGTCTATATTTGCGGTTGCCACAGGCAATGCAGGATATGGTCCTTGGGAAGATGGATGACATTTTGAATTACGTCGTAAATCACAGCGTCGATCTGGTTTACATTTCCCTACCCATGTTTCCTCATCCGCGTATTTTGAAACTCATAGACACCCTAGGCGATTCGACTGCCTCGGTGTACTTTATACCTGACATGTCTTCGTTCGATTTGATGAATGCGCACTTCGGCCATGTGAGCGGCATGCCGGTCGTATCGATCCGCGATAAGCCTTTTTTCGGTGTGGGTGGCTTGGTCAAGCGACTTGGCGATATTCTAATATCGAGTCTGATACTATTGATGATTTTTCCTTTAATGGCGTTAATTGCCGTAGGCATCAAGCTAAGCTCGCACGGTCCCGTCTTATTTACGCAAAGGCGATATGGTTTGGCGGGGGAAGAAATCAAAGTGTATAAATTTCGCACAATGACTGTGGCAGAGGATGGCGACTGTATAATACAAGCCAAAAAAAACGACCAACGGGTTACCGCGTTTGGCAAGTTCTTAAGAAAAACCTCATTCGACGAATTGCCTCAGTTCATCAATGTGTTGCAAGGCCGTATGAGCGTGGTCGGACCTAGGCCGCATGCAGTGGCGCATAATGAAATGTACCGTAAAATAATCAAGGGTTACATGATCCGCCACAAGGTGAAGCCGGGGGTGACCGGTTGGGCGCAGGTTAACGGCCTGCGCGGAGAAACAGACACGCTTGAAAAGATGGCGAAGCGCATCGAGCACGACTTGGAGTATATTAGAAACTGGTCGCTTATGCTTGATTTTTGGATTATTTTGAAAACCATCAAAGTCTTTTTCGTAGGCGGCAAAAATGCGTTTTGATAAACTAGATTAAGAATAATGGGTAAAACATGCCTTCCTATGAAAGAGCTATGATCATCCGCAAAGGAAAAGCCGGCCCAGTTGGGTTTGCTGTTTTTTGTCTGGTCGCAGTGATGTTAGGTGGTTGCGACGGCAAAGAAGGCAAGATACCTACCCAAGTAGCGGCCCGGGTCAACGATGCGGAAATTACTATTCACCAAGTCAACGACCAATTGGAACGCAGTGGCTTTAGCAACGGGGCAGCAGCCAGGGAAGAATCAATGAACATCTTGGATAGATTAATTGACCAAGAACTTTTGGTACAGCAGGCAAAGAGGAAAAAATTAGACCGCGACCCGGTGGTGATGCAGTCCATTGAAGATGCCAAGCGGCAAATTCTTTCGCAAGCATATTTGGATCGCATGGTTTATAACCACACGCCACCTTCGCCGGCTGAAAGCAAGGAGTTTTACGCCAAGTACCCGGAACTGTTTTCTAAGCGTAAAGCCTACAAGTTCCATGTCTTCTCCATCCCCAAGGATAAGTTTAACGACGGTTTGAAATACGCCTTGGATAGCGTCAAAACAGTCGGCGAAATTGCGTCCTTGCTGAAAAACAAGGAAATTGATTTCAAGGAAGATCAAGTTCAATGGCTGGCGGAACAGATACCCATGGGTATGCTTGCCACCATAGCCAAAATAAAGGTGGGTGAAATTGTTTCGTTGGAACAGGGGTCAATGAAAGAAATTCTGTTACTGGAGAGTGCGGTTGACTACCCTGTTGACGAAACCCAAGCGCAACCAGTGATCCAAAAATACATTTTAAATTCCAGAAACAAGGAATTGCTTGACAACAAGCTCAAGCAACTCCGCACCGGCGAGCAAATCACCTATGTCGGCCAATTTGCCGAGACCCACTCCAGCATAGCCCCCCCTGTGCCGAAAACGAAAGAACCCCGGGCCTCGCATCAGGATGACTTTATCCAAAAAGGCTTGCAGGGTTTACAATAGGAATCCAAGTGCCGACCATGGCTACATTTGCGATGACAAGACTTGCAGTACACCTTATCCCCGCCATCATTGGTTTATTTATTATTTTCCCCGGCGCGTGGGCTACAGGTGATTACAAACTTGGCCCAGGGGATATCATAAAAATCACCGTGTTCGACTATCCTGACCTTAGCTCCGAGGAACGTGTTAGCGAGTCAGGGGTGATCTCGTTTCCGCTACTGGGCAAGCTCTCTGTCGGCGGGTTGAGTACGGATGAAACTAGCAATCTTATTACTACCCGCTTGGAAAACGGGGGTTACATCAAACAACCTCATGTGTCGGTGATTGTCAGCCAATTCATGAGCCAGCAGGTTTCGGTAATAGGGGAAGTCAACAAGGCCGGTAAATATCCCTTGGACAAAACCAGTACAATCGTGGATTTGCTGTCGATGGCGGGTGGCGTCAACGCCAATGGCGGTGATCAGGCGATTCTAATTAGGCCAGCCAAGGATGGTGGCAAGGAAACTAAAACGGAAATCGACCTTTACGCCCTTTTTCAGGGAAGTGACTCGAAACATCTTGAAGTCCAGAACGGCGATATCATCTATGTGCCTCGCGCACGGGTATTTTATATCTACGGGGAAGTGCAGCGTCCCGGCATGATTAGGCTGGAGCGCAAAATGACGGTTGTTCATGCTATTTCGGCGGCAGGTGGGCTGACACCCAAGGGTACGGAAAGCGGTGTCAAGCTCAAGCGACGCGATGTGCGCGGCGATATGCAGACTATCGACGATGTGGATTTGGAGGAACAGATTAAACCCGACGATATTCTCTATATTCGTGAAAGCTGGTTCTGACCTGATGCCATTGCCTTTCATTAGTCCATGAATCTGCCGCAATTCGTTTTGATATTGCTGAATCGCAAGCTCATCATCCTGCTCACTTTGTGTGTCACAGTGGCAACGACCACGATAGTCAGCTTGGCAATGCCAAAAACTTACACCGGAAGCGCATCCATTCTGATTGACTTCAAGGGCGCGGATCCGGTCACCGGGCTGGTGCTGCCGGCGCAATTGCTGCCAGGTTATATGGCTACGCAAGTAGATATCATTGCCAGCCACAATGTTGCGCTGAAAGTGATCGACCGTCTGAAGCTGGACAAGCTGCCTGTGGTCATTGAAAAGTTCAATGAAGCCACCGAAGGGAAAGGCAAAATCCGGGATTGGCTGGCGGATATCTTGTTGAAAGACCTTGAAGTCAAACCGTCCAAGGAAAGCAGCGTAATCAATATAGAGTTTTCTGGCAAGGAGCCTCAGTTTGCTGCGGAAATGGCTAATGCATTTGTCTGGGCCTATACCCAAGTCAATCTGGATTTGAGGCTGGAGCCTGCCCGCCAACAGTCTGCTTGGTTTGATGAGCAGATAAAGGGTTTGCGCACCAAAATGGAGGAAGCGCAGAAGCGCCTGTCGGACTATCAACGGGAAACCGGCACCATGCCTTTAGACGGGCGTTTAGATGTCGAAAATGCCCGCTTGGGCGAGTTGTCCAGCCAACTCGTCGCTGCCCAAACGCAAACCTATGATAGTGTCACCCGGCAGCGTCAGATCAGCGGGGCGCATGCCAAGGGCAAATTGGACGAACTGCCGGAAATTCTTGGCAACAACCTTGTCCAAAGCCTGAAAGCCGAGTTGGCCAAGGCGGAAAGCAAGCTGGCGGAAGCCTCCGGGCGTGTAGACAAAAACCATCCCCACTATATAAGCGCACTGGCGGAAGTGGAGAGCTTGAAGCACAAAATCGCTACGGAAATCCAAACCGCGAGGGGTTCCATGGAAAATGTGGCTGTCCAAGCTCAGCAAAGGGAAAATGAACTTAAAAAGGCATTGGCGGAACAAAAGGCGCATGTATTAGAATTGAAACAACAGCGTGACCGCAGCGATTTGCTGGCCCAAGAAGTCAAAAGCGCCCAAACCGCACTGGATTTGGCCACCCAACGAGCCAATCTGATTCGGCTGGAAAGCCAGCGTGATTTGACCGATATTGCGGTGTTGAATCCGGCCATAGCTCCAATAAAACATTCCAAGCCCAAGATACTGTTGAACATAGCGTTAGCCATGTTTTTCGGCACCCTGCTCGGCGTGGGATTCGGCTTCCTGTCGGAAATGACGGATAGGCGTGTCCGTTCCGCCGAGGATATTAGCGAAATACTCGGTTTGCCAGTGTTGGCAACCATCATGTTCCCATCGCCTCGAAGAACTGCCAAATGAACGAGCCTAAGACGAACAAAAAAATTGGCAGTCTATTGATGGAGGCCGGCAAGCTTAAATTGTCGGACATCGAGTTGGTTTTGCATTCTCAGAAAAAACTGGGCTTGAAATTTGGAGAGGCTGCGGTCAAGCTAGGAATGGTGGCAGAAGCCGACATCCTCGCAATAATCGCGCAACAGTTCGATTACCCCTTGCTAAAACGGGGCGAGGGCGGTTTTAGCGACGAATTGGTGGCTGCATACCAACCGTTCACTCCCCAGGTCGAAGCAATCCGCAGCCTGCGTAGCCAACTTTTGTTGCGTTGGTTCAACAAAGGACAACATAAGCAATTAGCGGTGGTGGGAGTGGCTGCGGGCGAAGCTTGCAGCCTTCTGACGGCAAACTTGGCTATTGTCTTTTCCCAGTTGGGCCAGAGTACCGTGGTGGTGGATGCCAACTTGCGCAATCCTCGCCAGCATCTGATGTTCGGCCTAGGCAAGCGCAAAGGGTTGTCCGATTGTCTAATCGGTTCCACCGGCATCATGGACGCAATCTGCAAGTTCCCTGAGTTTGTCGATTTGTCCGTATTGCCGGCGGGTACCTTGCCACCCAATCCTCAAGAACTGCTTGGGCGTACGGCGTTTAGAGCGCTCATGGTCAATTTAACAAATAGTTACGATATCACTTTGTGGGATACGCCGGATGGCTTGCTCTATGCCGACACACTGAACATCGTTGCGGAAATCGGCGCTGCCTTGTTAGTCATCCACAAGCACCATACCCGCATGAGTGAAGCCCGTACGCTGCAAAACCAGATTGCCAGTGCCAAGGCGCAGATTGTGGGTGTGGTACTCCATGAATTCTGACTGGTTAAAAATGTGGTGGCCGGTGCTATTGGGCTTGGCGGTTTTATATATCCCAACTTATTATGACCTCTCCCAGACTATCTGGCGGGGGGAGGAAAATAGCCATGGCCCCTTGGTTTTGCTTGCCAGTGTATGGATGTTTTGGCGTCAGCGTGAAGTCTTGCTACTTGCATCTTCCATGCATACCCACAAACTCGTAGGCGGCATCATTTTGGGTTTTGGGCTTTTGTCATACGCCATAGGCCGTTCACAGGAAATCCTCATGTTTGAGGTTGGCTCGCAAATTCCTGTGCTTCTGGGCACACTGTCGATTGTATTAGATGGACTGGCGGTGCGTAGGCTAGGTTTTCCGGTTTTATTTTTGCTGTTCATGGTCCCGCTACCCAACATTATCGTTGATGCGATGACCAACCCGCTCAAACAACAGGTTTCTATGCTGACCGAAAACATACTGTATGCCTTGGGTTATCCCATTGCCCGCAACGGCGTGGTGCTGTCTATCGGACCTTACCAAGTGCTGGTTGCAGACGCATGTTCCGGGCTTTATTCGATGTTTTCGCTCTCCGCTTTGGGCTTGCTTTATCTCTACCTTTTACAGTACCGCAGCAAACTCAAAAATGTCCTTTTAGTGATTAGCATACTGCCGATAGCGTTTTGTGCCAATCTTTTGCGAGTGTTAATCTTGGTGTTGGTGACCTACCATCTGGGCGAAGAGGCGGGGCAAGGTTTCACGCACATTTTTGCCGGCATAATTTTGTTTGTGGCCGCATTGGTTTTGTTGTTTGTGCTGGACGGGTTGCTTGGCCTGGTTTTAAAAGAAAAACGCGCGGGGCTTTGAGGAAAACGAAACTATCATGGCAGCTTCCAGACCGCCCCCGCCTAAACCAGCAGCGTCTCTTGCCAACGCTTCGAGCCTCCGGTTTTTATCGATTGGCCTTGCCATGATAATTGCCTCTGGCTTGGCTGTGGCAATGAAGCCGACACAAAAGCTTGCCGATCATAAAGCAAAATTTAGCTTGGAAACCCTGATACCAAAACAGTTCGGGGTATGGCGGATCGACGGAACCCATGTCCCGGTGATTGCCGATCCGAAGCAAATGGCGGAAATAAAAAAATATTACTCGCAAACCTTGGCTAGGTCATATATCAATGATGTGGGCCAACGGGTTATGCTATCCATCGCTTACGGCAGTGACCAAAGCGACATGATGCAGGTGCATAGGCCGGAAGTGTGCTATCCGGCGCAGGGATTGCCGATTTTATGGGGGCAAACAAGCATGTTGAGCACGGCGTTTGGGGACATTCCGGTCCAAAAATTGGTTGCCAGCCGCTCAAGCATGATTGAACCGATCACCTATTGGATCACGGTTGGCGGAGAGGTTAATGGTAGCGATTTTATTAGAAAATTGGACAAGCTCAAATTCACATTCACCGGCGTACTTCCTGACGGGCTATTGTTCAGGATTTCCACTATCTCTTCGGCATTGGAAGAATCCGAAAGCTTTAGCATCCAGGAGCATTTTATTGATAACTTATTGGCATCTCTGACACAGGAAAACCGCGAACGCTTAATCGGGAAGGCCAAGGGCAAATGACAGTTGCTATAAGGACATTAATATCCAGATGCATTAGGATGTTGGAAAAAGAATAGCCATGCCTTCCCAAAAACTTGCCTTGCCGCAAGTCAGGCGGAGCATTGTATATTTCTTATTCGGCAAGGCATTTTCGTCCTTGGCGGGTTTCGTCGCTCTCATGCTTTTGGTACGCAATTTGGCGGTCAAGGAGTTTGCGGCTTATTCAATCCTCATAGGCTCCGTTGATTTTCTAGCGGCACTTTCAGCCATCGGACTGAATCATGCCATAATCCGCTATGTACCCGAACTGTATGTTCGCCACTATCGCATTGCTTTGCGAAGCTTGGTGTCCTATGCACTAACTTTACGTGCCATCATGTTGGTAGGCGTTGCGTTTGTCTTATTGTGGCTTGGCGGGATAGTCACGGATTTTTTCGGATTGTCTGGATCGGAGTCGGCTTTCGCAGCTTTCTTAGTGGTGGGTTGCATCCGCTCGATGCTGATGTCGGTTTCGCAATTCTTTGAGTCCATCCTCAACCAGGGGATATCCCAGCTTGGCTATTCGATATCGTCTGTCACACGAATGTTCGGCATGTTATATCTGGCCCAAGGAACGGCTTTCACGCTCATTGATGCGATCCATGTCGAAATCGTCTCGGATGCGCTGGGCTTGCTGTTCATGCTGGCCGGACTGATCCGTGAGCTTTATCTAGGCTCTGCGGAACCTCCCCCTGCCGATGATGCCGACTGGCTAACCGCCAACTGGCGGCGCATTATAGGGTATTCCATCGCGGGCTATCTTCAACACTTGACGATTTTGTTTGCCGGAGGAAACACCAACCGCATGTTGGGAGGGCATTATGCGGCTACTTTAGATATGGCCGAATTCGGCTTTGCCCAGTCTTTGTACGAGTTCGTCAAGCGGTATCTGCCATCCCAATTGTTCATTGGCATCATCCGTCCGGTTGTACTAATCAGGTACATCCAAACCGGAAATTACTCGTCATCAGTGAAGATACTGGAAAACGTTTTCAAGATTAATGCGCTATTCATCGGACTGGCACTCGCTTTCGTGTCGGTTTTTGGCAAGGAATTTTTAGAGTTTTTGACATCCGGCAAGTATGGCGCGGAAAGTGTCAGGTTATTATTGGTGCTGACCTGTGTGCTATTTTACGAGACCATGCGGCAGCAGTTGGAGGTATTAGTGCAAGTGGCCGAGCGTTATGGTTATCTAATCTACGCAAACCTGTTGCTTTCGCTATCCGTGGTGCCGGGTATTTGGATGCTGCCGCACGTCGGAATGATTGCGCTGCCGATAGCCAACTTGGCAGGGCTAGTGGTTTCCAATTATTGGGTTGCATGGATGCTAAAAAAGCACGGTTGCCAATATGTCCACGAATGGGCATCTTTGTTCTTGATCGCGGTGGTCATCCTAAGCTCGGCATTGATCGGCTGGTGGGCCGACGCGGTGACAGGGCGCTGGTGGCTGGGGGGCGTGGCCTTGTCGGCCTCCTTTGTCCTGTTGACCTTCGTAGTCATGGGGCGCGATATCAAGAGGTTGTACAGTTTTCTCACTGGCAATGATTAAAATGTCATCATGAGCCTAGCTTATTCCGCCAAAACACCTTCCAATTATAGACTTCCGTTAATGCTAATGGCGGGGTTTTCAGCAATTATACTAGGGCTGATAGTTGCAATGGAGCTTCGCGTTTTACTAATACCCTTGGTCGGAGTGATAGTCGCAATATTCTTGCTGATGGTCCCGATGGAATGGGTCGTGCTGTTTCAGGTTTCCCTTTCCTTGGTCGTGGCAGGCTTTGCAACCTATCTTGCCAACGGCTCGGCAGAGCCCCAGTGGGTTGCCTATCTGATGGGGTGGATGCTTTATGCCCGCCTAATTTTGCATCAGGTATCGAAAGTTAATACTGATAGAGTAAGGATAGCCAATTTTCTAATACCGTTGTCAGTTTTTTTCCTGATTGTAATGGCGACCACTGCGATTGCCAGGACGCCTATATTCCAAGCATTTGTGGCATCCAAAGAGTACTTGTCTCTCTGGAGCCTGTTGCTAATATTTTCAACGCTATCGGTTGCTCACGACACCCTTCAAAAAGTGTGGAAGCTGGTTTTGATTATTGCCGTATTGCAACTTCCCGTTACCCTATATCAGTATTTCTTTGTGTACTCAACTAAAGGGAACTCTGGAACAGGGTCTTGGCTCTGGGCTTGGGACGCTGTGAGCGGAACCTTCGGTGGAAGCAAGGCAGGGGGGCCTCAGGGTTACGTCGCAGCCTTCTTAATTGTCCATGCGCTATTGGCGTTTGAATTAGCAAGGCATAAGTTGTTGGCGGATTGGTGGTTTTGGGCAATAACGGCCAGTTGCCTTATTTTCATTGTCCTTGCCGAAGTCAAAGTGGTCGTAGGGTTGCTGCCTGTTATGTTTGGGTTAATGTATTGGCGAGAACTTATAAGGCATCCGCTGGCGTTGCTATGCAGCCTACTTGGCCTGACATTTTTTGTAGCGGCGTTGCCAAAGTTCTATGAATTGATACACTATAGCAATATAGGACAGCTTGGCTACACCTCAATTCAAACGGATACTGTAAAAATGCTCGAGGAATGGTTCGACCCCTATTGGAAAAACCAAGTAACTGGCGAATTGGGCCGAATTACGCAATTTACTTACTGGTGGAGGTACAATGGTTGGCATGACTGG
>Ga0007801_10000418_pt1 | contig 13926 bp, 9 predicted proteins | sample CryBogmetaGMA2M_FD_60372 | JGI IMG/M metagenome (GOLD analysis project Ga0007801, IMG submission 60372) | Freshwater microbial communities from Crystal Bog, Wisconsin, USA - MA2M | ecosystem: Environmental > Aquatic > Freshwater > Lake | place: Crystal Bog, Wisconsin, USA | collected 2009-07-06
GCCCCAAAGCCCTTTGGGAAGGACTGTTGAAACTGATGGCCTACGTCGAGGCATTCCAGGTCAACCGGGAAGTCTATGGGAAAGGCTGACATTTGTGGGGAATGGGGTGGGCTATAAGCTGGCTTATGGAAAAAATCCCCTTAATTGTTTTTGAAGTGGCGCGTTGGTTGGGTTAAGTTGCGCCATTAAAAATCAGCTATTTCTCGATTTATTAGAGCTTCATGATAGCTGCCTCCCCGCATAAGCAGGCGACACTTGGTAGCCGACCTTCCGGTAGACATAATCCACGTTGACGAGAAACGCCTTGCCGCCCAGGGTGAGCAGCGCATCGCGCAGGCTGACCGGGCCAAGATGCCTGTGTATATCAGGCAGGGGCTGGCTGAGGAGGCAGGCGACCGGGTAGTCGCCGGGATCGGCTGGCAATAGGGTGAAGCCGCTGCGGCGCAGCAGATAATGGGCGGCCTCCTCGACCGTCGCCATGTCCGGCGGCACATGCACGTCGATGACCGCGAGCAAGGGGTCCGTCTGGACGGGTAGGGGTCCGACATCGACGTAGGAATAGCGCCCGGTCCGGGCTGTTTGCATAGGCTCGGGCAGCTTGCCTTCCGGGTAAACGGCGGGTTCCGCACTGGCCTTGGCGGGTGGCTGTGCGGCGGCGGTTTGCGTTGTCTCCCGCACACTGGCCGGATGGGTGCCACAGCCCAGTAGCAGGGCGCAGATCAAAAATACCACAAGGGGGCGAAAGTAGGTTGCCATCAAATGCTCCAATCAACTATTGGGAGCTTATGATCAAGGATTGCGGCGGCGGGAGCCACAATAAACCCTGGCATCCGCTTGCAGGGGTTTTTGCGAGAACTCATCTAAAGGGTGTGCGATCCTCGCTTCCGATCATTGGCAAACCGCCCCATCACTACTTTCTACGACGACACCGATGCCGTTAAACCGACGGGATTTCATGAAACTGGCCGCCGCCTCCATAGTGGCAGCCCCCCTGCCCTGCCTGTCCGGCGAGGCATTGCCGCGTGCCTTGTGGCTGCAACGAGACAAGGAGTGGGGGTTGATCGACATCGAATCTAGCGAGGGCTACCGGCAGGCATGCTGGCTGTTGCGCGACACGCAGGCGGGCCAGACCGCCTCTGCGTCAATGCGGCTGCTGCAAACCGCCGCCTGGATGCAGGCCTTCTTCGCGGCCTACCAGATACACCGGCCCTTCGTGGTGCATTCGGGGTTCCGCACGAACTTCACCAACGAGGCATGCGGCGGCGCCAAGGCTTCGCTGCACAAACAGGATGCAAACGGGTGTTTCCACGCGATGGACATCCACATGGACGGCATCCCGGTCAATTACCTGGGCAACCTCGCCGCGCTGGCCCACCAAGGCGGTGTCGGCTTTTATGCAGACCGGCCCAATGGCTTCGTGCATATCGACGACGGGCGGGTACGCTATTGGAGAAAAACTCAGGGGCGGAAACCGAGTCGGTGAAACCAGACGTTCCGGTCGCAGTGCCAATTCAAGTCATTTATCCATCCTCTAACCACCCCCATTGGCTTCCTCCAACAACCTGGCAAGCGTCTGCCTGCCGCTGTTCAACTCGCCCACTTTGACGGCCACCTTGCCTTGGTAGGCTGCCGCCAAACCGGGTTGGTGCGAATGGTAGCGGCCTATCGCCCGCCACAGGTCGCCCTTGGCCTTGCCCTGCTCGTAGCGGATGATCCACGCGCCGACGGCCAGGTTAGCGCAACCGTCGTGCTGCAACCGCTGTTGGTCAATGCCATACGGCGCAAAGAACTTCAACCAAGCACTGTTGACCTGCATCGGCCCGATGTCCCAAGTGCCGTTTTTGTTTAGGGAAGACTGACCGAGTCGGCCACGCTCCTGCGCCAACACCCCGCCGAGCAAGGCAACCGGAATTTGATACTGCCTTGAAACCTCGGCCACGCATTCGAGGGTCACCGGTTGGACAACCGGCATGGCTTCGACAGTCAGCACTGGCATGTCTGTTTCTCCCACAAAAGCCTGGATTGTCTTCGATTGCGCGGGCGTTCGGCTTTGGAAAACCTAGGCGATGGGCTGCAAGGGTTTTGTCAATTTTGCACACTGACTGCGTTATTTGATGGCTAGGGCGGACTGGATTGTGGTGCAGATGAGCGATTGGCTGTATCGTGGGTTTGATGCCATTCGCCGCCCATCATGGAAAAAGCCGATCCAAGCGGTTTAGATTCCACGGCTTTGGCCTTATAATTCCTGCCCCGCCCGCCAATCGCCACAAAGCGGACACCTCAATCAAGAAGAGCCAACCATGAGCAAACGCCTGAACAAGCAAGCACTGATCGACGCAGTCAAACGCCAAGTTGCCGAAAAACGCCCCGACCTTGCCAAGGCCGACGTGGAGGCCGTGCTGGATGCGCTGGGGGAGACCCTCCGCAACGAATTGGCCGAAGGCAACATTGTCCCGATCACCGGGTTTGGGATATTTGAACTGAAGGAAACCGCCGGTCGGACCGGACGCAACCCGCAGTCCGGCGAGCCGATCACAATTGCCGCGTCGAAGTCCGTGCGCTTCAAGCTGGCCGCGCAGTTCAAGGCACAATTGAACGGCGGCAAAGAAGACACGTCAGACTAAACATAAAGCGTGGCAACATTCACACGGCGGGGAATCAGTTTGGTTGTGCAAAAACCTGGCTGTGAAGATGATTGATGCGTTGAGCCATCGGTTCAAAAATGCGCATCATCATCGCGTGTGACTCCCTGGGTACACGGGCGACCCGGCATGCATCTGTCAATCCGGCGACTTGAGCCATCCAATGCTCGTAATGCCCAGCCATCACCTCGATCTCCACCCACAGGTCGCGCCGCCCCCGCTCGTCGAGAATCGTTTGCAGCCCGCGCTCAAGCGTGGCCCCATCAGTGAGCAGTTGGGCGACCATTGGTTTGACTGATTCAGGCAACTGCGGTAAGTGGCCGTAAGAGGTCTGCGTCTTCTTGCTTTCGGTTTCCGCCGCCGCCTCCATCAGCATACCGTAACGGTACAGGCCGGGGTACTCGCGGCACAGGAAGGCCAGTTTTTCATCGGAAACCGTGCTCCACAGCCATTGCAAATCGAGGACATGCCCGACCATTTGCCTTGATGTCAGTGTTGGCGGATTTCGGACTCAAATATCCATCGCTGCTAAATTTTCAAGTCAGGCATCAGCCTCTAACATAGCCCCTTCAAACCGTCCCCTGCTAGCAGCCCTAAGCCTCTGCAAACCCAACTCCCTTGCCATAGCGACGATGACCGCCTCGCCAGTCTTGCCGCTGGCTATGACTTCCCGCGCCAGTGCAACCAATTCGGGCATACAGATTTCATCCATTGTCCGTGCGGATTCATCGGCGGCTCGACGGAATGGGACAGGCATCTTCGGCCCTCTGCCATCGCCCCAATAGAAGGTTCCGACATCTTCTTCGGTAGTCTGGTGATATTGGACGGCAAGACCATCGACGCGCTCGCGAATGCGTGAGCCGGTCTTCTGCCAGCCGTGCGCCCGGGCTATACGGCGGGCGAGGACAGCATCCAGCACTGGCCCTTCGACTTCGACCACATGGGCGATCATCCTGGCCAGCATAGGATCGTAGGCGGCATCGAAGAACGCTTCGGGGGTGACGCTATCCACTACGCTCGCCGGATCGGCCTCAATGAACACGAAGGAGGGCTTAGCCGATGTTTCGGCTATATTCTTGGCGTAAACTTCAACCGAAGCGCCGATTGAATCACCACACTCATTCGATGACCTAGCCTCCACAGCCTCATCATGTTTTTCGGGTTCGGACGGTATGTTGGAGTTAGCGTTTTCCATGGCTTGGGCAATGGCTGCGGAGGCAATCCGATTGGCTTCCTTCTCGGACTCTTCGGCCCGCTGGATGCGACTAGCTTCGAGCAAGCCTCGCAGGCGGGCGTCGATTTTCTCCAAGGTGCCTCGGGGGTCGATCCACCAATCGGTAGACCATATGCGCAGGATTTCCCAACCTAGGCCGCGCAAGACCTGTTCGCGCAACTTGTCACGGTCACGGGCGGTGGCAGAGCGGTGATAAGTCGCACCGTCGCACTCGATGCCAGTCAAATATCTGCCGGACGCGTCAGGATGGACAACGGCTAGATCGATGCGGAAAGCGGACACGCCGACTTGGGTGTGCAGTTCCCAGCCTTTTCGGGCCAGCGCGGCGGCAACCGCTTCCTCGAAGGGGCTTTCAAAATCGCCACGACCGCCGTGGGTGGCTTCAGCCAAAGCTCGCAGCCCGCGTTCGGCAAATTCAAGGAAGTGCTTCAGGTCGCGTACACCTTGCGCCTGGGTTCTGGCCAAATCCATCTGTTCGGCCTGAAGGCTGGAGAACACGCGCAGTTCGTGGCGGGCGCGGGTGATGGCGACGTTCAGGCGGCGCTCGCCGCCGTCGCGGTTCAACGGGCCGAAGTTCATGGACACAGCACCATGCAAATCCGGGCCGTAGGTGATGGAGAAATACATGATGTCACGCTCGTCGCCTTGAACGCTTTCCAGATTCTTGACGAACACCGGTTCCAACTCGACCTCGGCGAAATAAGGTTCGATGGAGGGGTCTTTACGGCGTTCCTCGTCCAGCAGATCCTCAATGAGAGATTGTTGCTCCGTGTTGAACGTGACTACACCAATGGTCAGTTTGGATTGCTGGAAGCCCGGCGATTTCAGCCGGTCCACCAAGTCGGCGACCAGCGCTTTGGCCTCCGGCTTATTGATGCGCGCCCCGCCTTTTTCGTAAACGCCTTGGATATGGTGGAAACTTACCGCCCGGTCTTCGGTGACGGGGGAAGGGAAAGTCACCAGCCCGCCGCCATAATAGCGGTGGTTGGAGAAGGCGATCAGGCTTTCGTTACGGCTGCGGTAGTGCCACGCCAAGTGCATTGTGGGCAGGTTAGCCCCCAGGCATTCGTCGAGGATGCTTTCCAAGTCGTCCTCGACATCTTCATCATCCGAGTCCGACTCGGCACGGTCGAAAAAGCTGGTGGGTGGCAGTTGTTTGGGGTCGCCGACAATGACCACCTGCTTGCCCCGCGCAATGGCCCCGATGGCATCCCACACCGGAATCTGCGAGGCCTCGTCGAAGACCACCACATCGAAGGCCGTGGCATCGGCGGCGAGATACTGGGCGATGGACAAGGGACTCATCAGCAAGCAGGGGGTCAGCTTGGGCAAAGCGGTAGGAATTTGCACGATTAGTTCCCGCAGAGGAATGTGCCGCTTTTTCTTGCTCATCTCGCGGCGCAAGATGCCCCATTCCGAATTCCGCGTGATGCCGTCTCGGCTCGGCAATTCTGCGCACAGCCCAGCGCGGATGAAGGCACGGCTCAATTCGGTGAAGCGGTCGTCAAGCGCCCGGAAATCGGCTATGCGCTTTTCATGCTCTGCCGACACGAACATGCGGATGACAGGCTCCTCCTCCACAGCAGCGTTCAGCCACCAACGGCTGTAATTCGTCTCGAACGCCAATCGCACGGTACCTTGGGCCAAGATGCCGCTTTCAATGGACTCCACCAAAGGGTCAAGCCCCAAGGCCAGCGCTTGCCCGCGCACTTTGCGCCAAGCACACCAAGCATGGAGCCTGTGTTCGGAGCGGACAATGCCGGAACAGCGCTCAGCCAGTTCGTCGAGGGGGACATCGCTGAAATCAGCCTTGGAAGCGTCCGAAAAACTTCCGGCAGCGGCCAGACGGTCGATAGTCGGTTGCAGTGCGCTCCAGGCACGGACATACGCGACCCCCAATTCGGCGATTGGGCCACCCGCTTCCAGCAGCACATTACCTTCGCCAAGGAGACGTTTCAGCGGTGTCTTGATGGCATCAATCTGCTCGGGCGAGCGGGCAAGATTGGCTATTGCGGTAGCAATCAGCGTCTGGAACTTTAGCGCCAACCCAATTTCTTCGGTGCGCGTTTTCAGTCCATCCCAGAGTCCTGCCGTGACCTCCCGCAGGTCGTCGTAATCGACAAGTTGCCGTTCAAGCTCGGCGCGTTGGCGCAGACGCTGGATATCCTCCGTCAGGGCCAGGCCGCAGTCGCCCCGTGCCACCATCTCATGGTCGCCAGTCAGCGTCCCCGATTCGCGGACATTCCGTAGGGCGTTGATGAAACACAAGGCGGCTTCCAGACGCTCGGTGCGGGTGTTGATGCCTGCCCATAGCCCCGAGGTGGCGGGCGTCAGGAACTCCAAGGTTTTCAACTCGGCATCCAATGCCTTCAGCGTCCGCAGTTGCGCCAGCGCCTTGGCGAGACTATCACCACAACGGCCATCGGCAATAGGATCGAAACCTACATCTTCCCAGGCTTTTTCGTGCCTTGCCGCATCCAAGGCTTGCTGGAAATTCAGTGCGCAGTGTGCGAACTCTGGCCTCGTTTTGAGGCCTGTCCAAATGCCGTGGGTCGGCGGCCCGATTTCGATGTCCGAAACCTCCGAGCGTAGCGTCCTGATCTTGACATGCAAACGGATGTCCTTTCCGACATTCGGCTCGACTTCGCCAACGACCAACGCGTCAATTTGTTTGCGTATCTTGCGCTTGCCAAACCAGGACATCGGCCACATCCTTTTCTCGGCCTTGGCCCATTGGCGCAAGATCTGGTTCATATTCAGTTGCTCGACTTCTTCGCTGTATTGAACAGATAGCTGCTGTGTGGCTTGCTGAATCTCATTGAGCAACCCCAAGCCTTTCCGCAATTCGTCCGTCACATCGGCATGCCAAGGTTGGGTCAAATGGACAAATATCTCCCGGCGCTGCCGCAGCAATTGCAAGCCTTGCTCGGCGGCGGCAACGACAGCTTCAGACCACGGCGTCGAGAGAGCCATGCTCAGTTCCTGATGCTGCGCCAGCAAGACGGTGCCCAGTTTCAGCCGGTCTGAAATGGCCTGCACGTCAGTGCGCAGCACGAAGCGCCAGTCGTGCCCGGCGGCGTTGGGCAAGATGTGGGCAAGCACGGCAAAGACACGCCGAGCCTGCTGATTAAGTGTGACGGGGGGAAGCTTGATCGCTTGGGTGAACCGCTCGCAAGCTTGTGCCACAGCCTGGGCGGCAGGAGTGACACTGCGGGCGGCATCGACCACCGCTTGTTGAAAGCTAGGAGACCAGTCGCTGTGGGCAATGTCCGCCAGCGGGTTGGTCAGCAGGACTTCCCAGCCGATGGCATGGGCATTCACTTCCAGACGGTCGGCCACTTCGCGCAGCGCATCCATGGCTGGCAGTCCGTGCGCATTTGCGGCCCCCCAAGACAGTGCCAAGACAGGCACTTCCTTGCCGCCGACCACCCGTCCGATCGCATCAAACAGGGTCATGCCGTTGCCATGCCGAAAGTGGAGACGTTCGGTGTAGGCATTCAATTCGTCACGTAGCCTCTTCAGCCGGGCGGCCTCGGCACGCCAGGCTTCCGGATCGACATCGCCGCTTGCCTCCCAGGCGTTTTGCAGTTGGGCCAACACGTCCAGCTTTCGGGCCTTGTTGGAATGAAGCTCCAAGCAGAATTCGCCCAAGCCGACCTCGCGCAAGCGGCGATACACTACGTCTAGGGCTGCGATTTTCTCGGAAACGAACAGCACCCGCTTGCGCTCAGCGAGGCACTGTGCGATGAGGTTGGCGATTGTCTGGCTCTTGCCGGTTCCAGGCGGCCCGATCAGCACGAAGTCTTTGCCCCGTGCACCTGCCATGACGGCGGAAAGCTGGGATGAATCTGCGGGCAACGGGCAGAAAGTCTGCTCCGGCGCAAACTCGCGGTCGAGCCACTTGGGATTTGGGAAGGCCACGCCGGAGGGATAGCTTTCACGCGGCGTGTCGATCAGATGGCGCACCACTGCATTCTCACGCAATTGGTCGGTGCGCTCGGTCAAATCTTTCCACATGAGGTACTTGGCGAAGGAGAACATCGCCAGTGCCACGTCCTCCGTGACATCCCATCCCTTGATGTCTTTGATCGCATGAGAGACCGACTTCCAGATGGCGGTCACGTCCAGACCTGCATCATCCCTGGGCAGTTCGCCGGCGGCGATGCCGAGGTTGAGCTTGAAGTCTTGGCGCAGCATCTCGATGAGCGTCGGATTGAAGCGGGGCTCGTCGTCGTGCAAGGCCAGGGTGAAACCGGAGCGCACACTCCGGCGGTTCAACGTCACCGGCACGAGTATCAACGGTGCACGATAACGCTGGCCTGTCTTGTCGTCCCGCGTCCAAGTCAGGAAGCCTATGGCGAGAAATAGCGTATTGGCCCCGCCTTCCTGGAGCGTGTTGCGGGCTGTGCGGTAGATATCCACCAACCGCGCTTCCAATTCTCCTGGCGAAACACCGACAAATACCTCGCGGCGCTGCAAAGCGTCCAGCGCATGTTCGCGCCGCAAATCCTCATGTTCGCGTCCTTCGTAGATGGCTTGGTTGCGCGGGTCGGCTCCCTCCATGAGGTCGGGCCTAGGGAGCAGCTTCAGGGATTGGCCTTCGGACAAGATGTCCTCAAGGTCGCCCGGCTTCGGCGCTTCGAGTTTGAGCGACTTCTTCCCGCCCTTGAAATTCAGCAGGTTGTTGCGCAGGGAGAGGTCGAGCAGCTTGCGCTGCCAGCGGGCCAGCCGATCCTTTGGATTGAGCGTGGCCGGGTCTAGTTGGGGCGTGGCCTCGTCATCGGGCAGGTCGGGGGCATCTTCAATAGGCAGTTCGTCCTCCCGCGGCATTTCAACGGGGACAGTCGACGCGGGCGATTCGGCACTGGCGAGAGGTTTGATCCGCTGCAGACGGGCTCGGCGGATGTCGATTGCCAACTCGAAGGATTCTTCCTTCTCTTCGGAAATCCGCTGAGCGCCGGATTGAGCGGCATAGGAAAAAGACGGAGGCGGTCGTTGGGTGACGAAGGTGGTTTCGAACAGCACCAACTCCTTGAGCTTGACGCGTTTGCGCAGGGCAGTGACGTCATCGACCACGGTGGACGAGAATTCCTCGGGCTTGAGCCACAGCCCAGCAAAGGCATGCCCCTTGGTGAATACCAGCAGCGGGTTCATGCCTGCTTGTTCAATAGCCGAACAAAACAGCAAGGCCAGATCAAAGCAGGTGGCCAAGCCGAACTCGGCGATTTGGGCCGGTCCGCGAACCTTCTGGCCTGTATGCTCGAAACTCGCGGGTGGTAGTGCGTAATCCAACCCCATTGCAGCGACTGCGCTCCAAATGCCGGATGCCAGTTCCCAGGCACGTTTTGCACCGCCGTTGTAGCCGTCCAGTGCCGGGTTCTTGCCGTTCTTGCGCAGGATATCGGCGACTTGCTTGAGCAAGCGCTCCACGGCAGGTTCATTGGGTTGGACGAAAGCGGCAGCCAGATCCGGCAGATGGGACAGGCCACCCCATTGGTTGCGGGGCAGGAGTTCGACGGTGCAATTAAAGTGCGCCAGTTCCTGAGGGGTATCCGTGACGCAGCGCAAGATGAAGGAAACGGTGGCTTTCTCGGCTTCGGTCAGGCGCATGAGCAGCACCCCGTCGAGTTGAAGGTCAAGGTCGGCGATGTGGTAGCGTTTGCCTGCCCCGATTGCATCGACCCGCCAGGTCTTCGGCTTCAGAAACGCTGGAACCGACGCGACGGTCAGTTCCAGATCATTGGCTTCTTCCAGCGACTCGTTGACGATGCCCAGATCACGGAGCATGGGAATCGCATTCTGAAAGTCTGCAAGACTCAGCTTTGAGGCCATCGTCGCTTCGACGCGTTGGGACGGTTCCAATGGTTGGAAACCATCACGCGAAATCACCTCTTCCATATTCCTCTCCATCCAATTCAGATAGTGGCTCGTGACTTTTCGTACCGCCAGTCTTGAGCGCTGGTTAGATTTTGCTTAACACCCCCGCACATCGTTTCGTCAAGATACGTGACATGCCTTTAGATTATATACTGACGTTACGCAGAAGCCCTTGTGCTGTTATCGGCAAAGATTGCCGACCTACGGCGATAGTTTTGGAATATAAAGGCTTGCCTTGACAGGCAAAGCGAGCTTTGCCATGCGTCACATCAGTGAATAAGTTGCCATTTGAAAACACTGGGTAGAGTGTCTACACCGGTGGCTGCCGATCAATGGCAGTCGCTGAACAACCGATTTCATTATAACAACCAACCGTTCTCTGGGAAGTGGCGGCTAACTCTTCTTGACCGATTCCCCATTGGCAAGCGCCATTCCGTTGCCCATAAAAAAGCCCGCAGCCATCCACCAGGGATGCCTACGGGCTAGTCCAGCCTTCAAGCAATCAACCGCTTCGCCAATTCGACTTCCAAACTGTCGCCGTCCTGGTTGAGGACATCCAAGCCGGTGTCGGGCATGTCGCCCGAGGTGGATTGGCTGACGGCGATCTTCTTGGCCATCAGGCGCAGGCAGTCAATCTGCGCCGTTTCCGCATAGCCCAAGTAGAATACCTCCACCGGCTGTTTCTGGCCGATGCGCCAGGAACGCCTTGAGGCTTGCTGGACCGTGTAGACATTGTAGCCTGACTGCAAGAATACAATGCACGGGAAATCCAGCAGGTCCAAGCCGGTCTTGACCAGTTCCGGGTTGCAGACGAGGACATCAATGCCCCGGTCCACCTGTTCCAGTATCCAGTCTTCCCTTTTTGAGGTGTCCACGCTGGAGCGCAGCACCGCCGATTTGAAGCCATCGCCCTGCAACAGGTTTTTGATCCGTTGCGTGGTGTCGCGGGTGCCACTGTAAATGGAATACACCAACACCTTGCGGCCTTGGGCCTTCTGTTCCCGGCACAGCCGGATCAGTTCCAGTTCTTTGGGCGCGGGCTCCAGTTCGCCGAACACCGCCGGCGCGAAGGCCAGCAGATCCCCGGTGCGAGGATGCTTGACCATTTCGTCGCGGAACGCGCAATCCGGCCAGGCCAGCAGCACATTCAGCACGACCCCGAGCAAGGTCTTGTCGCCTTTCGCCAGCGCCGCCTTCATCTCCAGAGTGAGCCGCATGCGCAAGGTCTGGTAGCGGTCGGCCTGTTCGGGGGCCATCGGCACTTCGAGCAGTCGCTCGTCGTAAGGCGGCAGCACCGTTCCGCCGATGTCGCGCAGCTTCAGGAATGCCGTGTAAGGCAGGACGTAACGGGCAATGCCCTTCGGCCCGAACCCCGGTGCTTTTTTGGTATGCACCGTGACTTTGTTGCCCTTGGCGGTCTTGTGGCTACCCGCGTCGGTCTCTTTGTAGATGTCTTTGAGGACACCATGCTCGCGCATGAACGCCAGCGCCGCCGGGGCCAAGCTGCCGCGCCGGTTGGCTTTGAACCCGTCTTCGACCATCCGCCGGGTGAGCGCCCGCCAAAGCAGAAAGAACAAGTCGTCGGCGTAGCCGCCCACCAGTGTGCCGGTGAGCAACACCGCCTTGCGGCATTTGGCCGCCAGCACCCCCATGGCCTGGCCTTGGGCCGAGCCGTCGTTCTTGTACTCGTGGCCTTCATCCACCACCAGCAGGTCGAAAAACCCTTGGGGTAGATAACGCTTCACGAATTCGGTGGCTTGGTAGCCGCCCTGCCCGAACGCGAACTCACGGGTTGCCAGGCTCCTCTCCATGCGCTGCGCCTGGCGGTCGCCGAACACCAGTTCGCCGTCATCATCCATCAGGTTGATGAAGTCGAATGGATTGTCCGCCAGCATGCCGCCCAATGCATCCGCGCCAAAGCAAGTGATTAGCTTGTCCGCCGTTTTCGGGCCTATCGTCGGCAACTGGCACAATGCCTCCTTCACGGTGGCCTGGGTGTCCCTGGCGGCACCGGGCCGCTTCAAAGTCCACAACCGGGTTCCGCAGTGTGGGCAGGCTTGGCGTTTTTCGTTGGCACCGGCGAGGAACCGGTCCGCCGCCATCCAAGTGCCTTCCGCATCGGTCAGCACCGTCCCACAATCGGGGCAGGCGGCATACTCGGCGGTTTGCACGAACGACTGGGAGGTTGGATTATCCCGTTCGGTGAATAGCCGCTGGTGGCATTTGCGCCGGTGGATCGCCGGCACCCAGTCGAACCCCATGCGCATCCTGACCCGGCCGATCACATAGAACTCGGCCTGGTCCGGTTGCGGTCCGCACTGGCTGGCCCGGATGGCCAGCAATTGCCGCAGCGTGTCCGGGCCGTTCAGCACCCAGACCCTGGCGTTGGGGATCGTTTCCAGGATTTCCCGCCGCCATTTGTAGACCAGATGTGTATTCCACGCCATTCGGCCACCTAGTCCACGCTGATTCGGCCACCCAATCCACGGCCATTCGGCCAGGCGGTCGGAGCGAAGCGACGCTGGGTTTTTGCAGTTAATCAGGGGTTGCCGGACCGGTCAAGGATTTCTTTTCTTGCCGATCCGGGTTTCTAGTTTGTTAGCCTCCCTTTACGGCATTGCCGTCACTGTCTGTAAGCGCCGGATGGTTCTTTTTCCGCATCGACTTGCCTTTCAGGGCGATCCGGTGCGCATTGTGGACAAGCCGGTCTAGGATGGCATCGGCGAGTGTGGGGTCGCCGATGGACTCGTGCCAGTGTTCGACCGGGAGTTGGCTGGTGACAAGGGTGGAGCGGGTGCCGTAGCGGTCGTCGAGGATTTCCAGCAGGTCGCGGCGCTGGCGGTCACTCAGTCCGCTTTCCAGCCCCCAGTCGTCCAACACCAGCACGTCCACCTTGGCAAGCTGGCGCATCAGCTTCGGGTAGCGCCCGTCGCCGCGCGCGATTTCCAATTCCGCCAGCAGCCTGGGCAAGCGCTGGTAGAGCGCCTTGTAACCCGTCCGGCAGGCTTTCTGGGCGAGTGCGCACACTAGAAATGACTTGCCCACGCCGGTCGAGGCAGAGACATTCTGCCCAGTATCAACAGCGGGAAATGACAGTCCATTACCGTTACCATCCTCTCGCGGGAGTGGCCATGAGTGTGATTGGACGCAGCATCCACAAGGGCGAAGAGTTTCTGATTGCCATCCAGCCGGATGGGACAAGGGTACTGCTGCCCGCCTGGATGTTCCGGCCGGAGTCGGCCGACTTCGCCGTTGCGGACGGTCCCCCGCGTTTCCCCTTGGGGGTACTGGCAAGCTTGCGCAGGGAGCTTGAGGCTGTTTTATCGTTGCACCTTGGTTCCACCAACCCGGGAGGCAATGATGAAACACATGCGCAAACCACACCAGTACGACCTGTTCGGTCGCCAACCGGAAACGCCGGGAGTTCAAGCCCTGCCCCTGGCGAAGCAAACCGAGGCGATCCTGCTGCTGGGGAAGCTCCTGCTAGAGATCGTGCAGGCCGAGACGACATGGGCGAAGAAGGGGGGCGGCGATGAGCAAGATCACCGCTGAACATCTGTCGCGCAGTGCCTACGTCTACATTCGCCAGTCGACAGCCGACCAACTGCAACACAACCACGAAAGCCGCCGCCGCCAATACGCGCTGGCAGAGCGGGCGCGGGGACTGGGGTGGACGGATGTGGTGGTGATCGACGACGACCTTGGCGTTTCCGGCTCCGGTGTTGCCCGCCCCGGTTTCGAGCGCTTGCTTGCCGCCATCTGCCGTGGCACAGTGGGCGCGGTGATGTCGGTTGAAGCGTCCAGGCTGGCGCGCAACGGCCGCGATTGGCATACTTTGCTGGACTTTTGCGCACTGGTCGGCTGCCTGATCCTTGACGAAGACGGGGTTTACGACCCTCGCAGCCCGAATGACCGGCTGCTGCTGGGCATGAAGGGAACACTGTCCGAGATGGAGTTGTCGATGTTGCGGCAGCGCTCGCTCGAAGCGATCAAGCTGAAGGCGGCGCGCGGGGACTTTCACACCATGGTCGCCATCGGTTTTGTGCGGGGCCCCGGCTGGGGTGATGAAAATCCTCAATTTTCACAAACAAAAGTTAATGTTGTTTTTGTTCCTTTCCTTACGTCAGAATACGCTATGTTTTTCTTGCTCTGCAGGGTTTCCCCCAGCACATC
>Ga0007801_10000422_pt1 | contig 13901 bp, 8 predicted proteins | sample CryBogmetaGMA2M_FD_60372 | JGI IMG/M metagenome (GOLD analysis project Ga0007801, IMG submission 60372) | Freshwater microbial communities from Crystal Bog, Wisconsin, USA - MA2M | ecosystem: Environmental > Aquatic > Freshwater > Lake | place: Crystal Bog, Wisconsin, USA | collected 2009-07-06
GAATTCAAAGATGATTTTGCATCGCTTTCCAAAGACTATTCCAACGAAAAGCCAGAACCTCAAGGGGCTGAAACCAGCGGCAGCAATCCCGCCCAATCCGACAATGGCGTTCATACGGGTGCTATACTGAACATCAACCCGAGAATCCATTACCCGCTACAAGCCCAGCGGCAAGGAATGGCAGGGAAGGTTATAGTGTTAATTCACATTGCCCCCGATGGAACGGTTAGCGGGGTTGACCTAGTGAATAGCAGCGGTTATGACATATTGGACAATGAGGTTTTAGGTGCTGTCCAGCATTGGCGTTTCAAACCGGCTATGCGAGGAAACACACCCGTCGAAAGTTCCTATGAATTCCATGCCGGCTTCGGGACTGATGAGGTCGATGAATTTTCAGCTCACTGGCAGGAGATACAGATTAAGCCGGCACAGAAATAGGTAGGCGAATACAGACCGAAGCCAGCAATTCCCATTTTGGTAAAACCCGCTTGCCGTAGGCTGGGTTGCCATGAAAGCACGGTATACGTAGGGTACGCTGTGCGTACCTCCCAGAATCTTCATGGTACGCACAGCATACCCTTGTTTTCATCTAAAATGACATTGTCAAAAGTTCAACTAATAGAAAACCATGCCGATTGAAAAATTTCTTGCCCAAGTCATAGCGGGGGTGAAAGTGTCTTTCCAAGACTCCATAACGGTCATTGCCGCAAATTACCGCTACACCCCTACGCGCTTCGCCAATGGCGATGTCATCAATGAAGCAGGAACCAATGAAGGTTCCTGCAAGTTGTTTTATTTCGCCCAACTCCACGGTTTGACTCCGGCGCAAACCCTTGCATTGTTCGGCGATTATTACTGGAAGGATGTGCTGGAAAACCCAGAAGCCAACAGTCATGCCAATGTCCGCTCGTTCATGCGCCATGGCTGGGCGGGAATTGCCTATGACGGCGAGGCTTTGCAGAAGCTTGAGGAATGACATTAGTCATCAAGCAACCGCCAACGCCTGCTCCAAGTCTTCCTTCAAATCATCAATATGTTCAATGCCTATGGACAGGCGCACCATATCCTCGGACACCCCGGCTTTTTTCAGTTCTTCCTGCGAAAGCTGGCGATGCGTTGTACTGGCAGGGTGGCAAGCCAAGGACTTTGAATCACCGATATTGACCAACCGGGTAAACACTTTTAACGCATCTTGGAACCTCGCACCTGCGGCAGCCCCGCCCTTGACCCCAAAAGTCAAAATACCGGAGGCACGTCCTTGCATATATTTTTGCACTAAGGGGTAATCCTGATGGTCAGGCAACCCGGCATAGTTGAGCCAGCTTACTTTGTCATGTTGGCGGAGGAATTTCGCAACCGACACCGTGTTTTCACAAATGCGATCCATGCGCAAAGCCAGTGTTTCAATGCCTTGCAGAATCAGGAAGCTATTGAATGGCGAAATAGCCCCGCCTGTATTGCGCAAGGGCACAACCCGCGCCCGACCGATGTATGCTGCCTCTCCCAAGGCTTCGGTGAAAACCACACCATGGTAAGAGACATCTGGCTCATTCAATCGGCGGAAACGGGCCTTATGGCTTGCCCATGGGAACTTGCCGGAATCCACCAAGGCACCGCCCAGCGTGGTGCCGTGTCCCCCCAGATATTTAGTCAATGAATGCACCACGATGTCCGCGCCGTGTTCAATCGGGCGGCATAAATAAGGGGTGGGTACGGTGTTGTCCACAATCAGCGGCAACCCAACGTCATGTGCGACCTTGGCCAGCGCAGCGATATCGACGATATTACCCAATGGGTTGCCGATGGATTCGCAAAAAACCGCCTTGGTCTTTTCGTCAATGAGCGGTTTGAAGCTATCCGGGTCACGGTAATCCGCAAAACGGACTTGAATACCCCATTGCGGCAACGTATGTGCAAACAAATTATACGTTCCGCCGTAGAGCGTCCCAACCGAAACAATGTTGTCGCCCGCTTCGGCAATCGTCAACAGCGAGTAAGTGATGGCCATTGCCCCAGACGCAAGCCCCAGTGCGCCAATGCCGCCCTCCAAGGCGGCAATCCGTTTTTCCAAGACATCGGTGGTGGGGTTCATGATGCGGGTGTAGATATTGCCCTGCACCTTCAAGTCGAACAAATCCGCTCCATGTTGGGTATCATCAAAGGCGTAAGAAACAGTCTGGTAAATCGGCACGGCGACTGCTTTAGTTGTCGGGTCAGGGGAATAGCCACCATGCACGGCAATGGTCTCGAATTTCATCGTATATTCCTGGTTCTGTGGGGAGTTTGTCTATTTTCAGGTGTGCTGGACAAGGCTGTCAAACAATTATGGGGGACGGACCCAATCCGGTATGATGGAATAGTGACGACCGGAAGTGGTAGGGGCGACCAGCCGGCCGCCCCTACCACTTCCGGGCTACGGCTAATCGGTATCGGCTTTGACGGCATAACGTCCATGCAAATTGGTTTGCACCCCCAACAATGAAAGCCATACCAAGTAGGGTACGCTGTGCGTACCTTCAAGTGCGTACAATGGAACGCAGCGTACCCTACTTGGTTAGCGTACTTTCATGGCAACCCAACGGGCAGCGGATGGAAAATTCCGCCCCATTTTCGTTGTTGCGCACGTCAAGATGGCCTTTCATGCTTTCTTCGATAATCACTTTCGACATGTAAAGCCCTATCCCAGTACCCATCTCCTTAGTTGAAAAATAAGGTTCGAATATCTTCCCGAGTACCGTGTCGGGTATACCCCCGCCATTGTCGGCCATTGTCACCGTCACCCAGGAACCATCCAAGGCAATTCTGATTCTCACATTTCCCTTTCTTATCCCCCGCGCCAAGATCGCATCTTTAGCATTGGCAAACAGGTTCAACAATACTTGAGAAAACTCATTAGGGAAACCTTGGATCAATGCGTCATCGACAATTTCCAATTCGATGCTAATGTTATTGTTGTTGAAACTGGCAGACACCAAAGCCATGGCTTCCTCTATGGCTTGCTTGGCGCTAAAGATTTGCCGCTCCTTGCTGGGACGGAAAAAATGCCTGAAGTCATCAATGGTGGCAGACATTTTCTGGATCAATTGATTGCCAACTTTGACTTGCCCAAGCAAATACTCGCCGGTCAATTCGTTGTATTCATAGGCATCCTGTAAATTGGCCAAGGTAAGGCCCAAGGCATTCAAAGGTTGCCGCCATTGGTGGGCGATGTTGCCGATCATTTCGCCCATGGCGGCGAAGCGGGACTGCTGGATAATAAAATGGTCTTTTTCATGACTTTTGGCGATTTCTTCGCAGATGCGCTGTTCAAGAGATTCGTTCATTTTTTTCAATGCATCTTCCATGGTGCGAAGTGCGGCTTCTGTGCGTTGGCGGTCGGCAATCTCCTGACCCAACTGCGTGTTCCTGTCTGTCAGTGCTTGGGTCCGCTCCAAAACAATCGCTTCCACCTGAAGAGTCCGCCCGGTCAAGATCAGCAAAAAACCACTTAACATTCCGCAGAACAACATGCCACCGAGCAGAACATACCAAGCGGCCAAAGTCTGGCCGAAATCCTCGGATCGGCCGGAAATTTTCAATAGCCAGTCACGCCCCCCCAAGTTTAGGGTTTGTTGCGCCAGTAATTCCGATTGGGGGTAGAAACCAAGGTCGGCAAAAAAAGGTTGGACTGCCACGTCGGCATCTTCGTCGGACAAGCGCAAGCGCAGTTTTTTGCGCTCTCCGCCTAAGAATGACAAGGCGGTGTCCATCACATCGCCAACACTCAATACGCCTAGGACGTAACCTTGCAAAGCCAACCGGCGTTGTTCGACGGTAGCAGACGGTGCTTGAGGGGCATAAACTGGCAGAAATAATAAAGCCCCGGACTGATGCCGGGTTTCCTGGACGAGTTCGATGGGGGCGGTGGCGGATAACTGGTTGGTATCGCGGGCGCGTTCCAGTGCCATGCGGCGCTTCGGCTCAGATGCCAAGTCATAGCCCAAGGCTGGGCGGTTGGCATCCATGGGTTCGATATAAGTCACCACAACATACTCGTCCCGGTCTGCCGCCGGCTGCAATTGGCCGGCGGCATTTCGTTGACGAATCGAGAAATCCCTATCGATGGCATCTTTTTGTTCGCTCTCGAATAGACCGCGCTGGCTGTTGGGGACATGCAGCGCCCATTCCACTGCCTGCAAGCCGTTGACATGGCTGGTCAACTGCTTGGCAAAAATATCAAACGTCTCCCGCGTGACGCTCTGCGAGCTATCGAACATGCCCCGTAAAGAATCCAAGGCAATCTGGTAACGTTGAAACTCGTCTTCAATGTTATGGATGGCTAAATCGGCAAGCCGGTGGAATTCTTGCTGTCGCCGTTGTTGCCCATCTTCGAGAACATTGAAAAAGACGGCTGTGACCAATGCAAAAGTGAGGCACAAGGGCAATGCAACTGTACGCCGGCGCATTTTCCAGATGGCTCCCGGCTTGCCAAACAGCACCAACATCAGGGGTGAGAAAATCATCACGCCGATGGTATCGCCCACCCACCAGGTAAGCCAGTTGAGGGCATAGCCCGTTAGACTGGTTTTGCCGAGCAATAACATCAGGGTGACGCTGATGGACGAATTGATGCAACATCCAACGGGACCGGCCAATAAGAAAAACTTGAAGGTATCGCGATCTTCCACCAATGCATAGCAATGGTCTACGAAACGCCGGACCATATAGGTAGATACGGCTGCCTGGGCGGCGGCACCTAAAGATATTCCCGTAGGCAATAGCAAAGATGAAATGAAAGCTTGTCCGTCAAAAGCTGTTTGGGCGTTGGCCAATAAAGAACCCAGCCAGATGCCAGGCAACACCCAATACCCGCAAATCAAAACCGCACCCAGCCCAACCCCCGAAGGTGGCCAGACAGCGGTGGCATAGCCGGGCGGAACTGCCAGCAGCAAACCCAGACGCGCCGACACCCAATAGGCAATTGTCACCAGAAGGATGGTCCGCAAACGTTTCATGTTTCCGCTTAACCCTGTTGGATTTGGCAGGTGAATTCCTCCGTGCCTCCTTCATACAGGCAGAAGCCGTCGCCTCCGTGCAATTTGGCCCGATACATGGCTTGGTCGGCACGGTGGATCAAAGACTCGCCATCCTCGGTGTCTGTTTGGGTGAAACTCGGAAACATGCTAATGCCAACACTGGCACCAATGCATAATTGATGCCCCCTTATCTCGAAAGGATCATCCAGTGCGCGGATCAGCTTTTCGGCCACCTGAGTTACGGCTGACACCTCCCGCACATCCTCAATAACCAACACAAACTCGTCACCCCCAAAACGCCCCAAGGTATCTTGTTCGCGCACGATTAATGACAAACGTCCGGCCACGGTTCTCAGCAAATCATCGCCTACCTCATGCCCAAAACGATCATTGACCGGTTTAAATTTGTCCAAATCTATAAACAACACAGCAAGATGGGTTTTAAGCCGCCGCGACCTTGCCAATGCATTCTTTAGCCGGTATTGAAAGCATCGGCGGTTGCTCAAGCCGGTCAGCGGATCGTGATTGGCAAGAAAGTCCAACTGAGCTTGGTGTTCAAGAAATACATTCTCTGCGCGTTTTTGCAGAGTGATATCCCTGACAACGTAAACGAGTTGCATTGGTTCTGTTGCAGAAGCATCAATAATCGGACGCACCGAATGCTCGCAAGGGAAAATCTCGCCATTTTTACGCCGCAATCGGCCCTGACATTCGTAACTGCCAGAATCGACGCAGGCTTTCAGTATCTCGGCGAACGAACGTTGGAGATGGCCTTGGTCGATATATAATATTCCCGCCGTCTGGCCTATCAATTCAGGTTGCGTATAGCCAAACAAGGTTTCTGCCATATGGTTGCAATACGTTAGTTGCTTGGTTTCGGCATTGATGATGAATACCGCCTCGTTCAGGCTAGACAGTATCAGCCGCAACAATTGGTTGCCTTTTCGGTACGCCGCTTCAAAACTGAGATTACGCGCACACTTGAGCAGGCTCCGGGTCAGGCGCTCGGTTTGAATGGGTTTGATCACATAGGCTTCCACACCTAAGTCAATCGCCTTGAGCAGGTAATCAATCTCGTTGAATGCAGTAGTGATGATTACCGGGGTGCGCGGATTGATTTTCAAAATGGCTTCCGTCATCTCCAGCCCGTTCATGTTCGGCATCAACAAATCGGTGATGACAATATCTGGGTTATGTTCGGCAAACAAGGCTAAGCCTTCCCGTCCATCGTGGGCGATCATGACATCCTGGACGCGGCGTTTTAGAAATTGCCCCAGTTGCAACCGGATGCCTTCTTCGTCCTCGACGTAGAGTATGCGTAATTCCTTCAGCCACTCGGTATCATCATCAGTTTCGGTCAATTGTGTTGTCATATGTTCGCCCTGACTGATTGTCGGAAAGCGGGCATTAAATGGTGAACACCGCTCCGTTATTTTGATTATGTACGCTGAGATGCCCGTGCATGCTTTTTTCAATAATCATTTTTGACATGTACAAGCCAATCCCCGTACCCATTTCCTTAGTTGAAAAATAAGGTTCAAATACTTTTCCCAAGATAGCCTCGGGTATGCCTCCACCATTATCGGCGATGGACACTGAGGCAGACTGACCGACAACGGTCAAACATACGCTGACCCTGCCTTTCGTCACTTGGTTTGCGAGTATCACCTCCTTGGCATTGATCAATAAATTTATCAGGACTTGGGAAAATTCATTGGGGAAGCCATCAATAATAGCATCCTCGCCCGCTTCCAGTCCGATCTCGATAGTATGACTGCGAAAACTGGCGGATACTAGGGAGATGGACTCCCTGATGGCCGCTGTCACACTAAACGGCTTAGCTTGCTTGTGGGGACGGAAAAAGTTGCGGAAGTCATCAATGGTGGATGACATTTTTTGCATGAGTAGCTTGCCGTCTGCAACCTGCGTGGCGAGGTATTCGCCCGTCAACTCATTGTAATGGAAGGCATCCTCAATGTTGGCCAAGGTCAACATCAAGGTATTGAGCGGTTGCCGCCATTGATGCGCAATATTGCCTATCATCTCGCCCATTGCCGCAAAACGGGAATGACATAAATCAAGGCAGGCCGATAACGGCTATATTTAAAGCGCAGGTAGTCCGCGAACTGTTTGCCATAGTGACCGTCATATTCCCTGCGCTTTGTTTCCAAATACTCCGCCTCGTAGATCGGCAGCACAGTAGGGTCGGCAGTCAATGCATCTAAGAATCCTGCGTGATGCCTTCGCGTCCAAGGGTACTCCTCGGGGTAGGAATGGAGAATCAGAATCGGTGTCTGACCAGCCGCATGGGCGTTGAATGCCCACAAGAACATGCGAAGGAGGATCAGGGCCGAGTGCTGTTTGTCAAGTTTAAATGATCGCATGGTCAGCATTGCCCCCCCCGGCAAGTTGGCAACAGATGGCAAACTCCGCGCCATTGCCTTGGTTGCATGCGCTGATATGACCGTCCATGCTGTTTTCAATAATCATTTTCGACATATACAAGCCAATCCCTGTGCCTAGTTCTTTGGTTGAATAATAGGGTTCAAATACTTTATCCATAATCGACTCGGGGATGCCTCCGCCATTATCGGCGATAGTGATGACAACGTTCTGCCCATCACAGTTGAGCTTTACCCGTACCCTGCCCTTGGCAACCTGATGTTGCAAAATTGCATCCTTGGCATTGGCGAACAGATTGATCAGCACCTGCGAAAATTCATTGGAAAAACCCATGATAAAAACATCTGGGCATGGTTCAAATGCAATGTCAATATTGCTATTGCTGAAACTGGCGGACACCAGGGATATGGCATCCTTAATGGCATTGGTCACACTGAACTTCTCCACCTCCTTATGAGGGCGGAAAAAATTGCGGAAATCATCTATGGTGGAGGACATTTTCTGAATCAGTTGCCGTCCGCCATAGACCTGCTCGGCAAGGTATTCTCCAGTCAATTCCTGGTAATTATGTGCATCCTCTATATTGGCCAAGATCAGCCCCAAGGTATTGAGCGGTTGCCGCCATTGATGGGCAATATTGCCGATCATCTCACCCATAGACGCAAAGCGCGACTGCTGAATGAGCAAGTGATCTTTTTCACGGTTTTTCGCTGACTCTTCTTTGACGCGTTGTTCCAGGGAATCATTGAGTTCTTTTAGCGCTCGCTCGATCTGGCGACGGTGGGTGATGTTTTCCAACATCCCAACCCGGTATAGCGGCTTGCCGGTGTCATCGAACATGACGGTGCCGGCCACGGTGGTCCACACCACTTCTCCGTTCTTGGCTATATGGCGCTTGTCAATCAGGAAATCGTGGGGGGTCTCATGCAGCAAACCGCCGATTTCCTGCTCCATCAGCACATCATCGGGATGGGTCACATCGGCCACAGTTTTGTGACGCAGTTCCTCCTCGGTATAGCCCAGCATCTGGCAATAGGCCGGGTTGGCACTGATGAAGCGCCATTCATCAATGGTAACCACGGCAATGCCAAGCAGGCTTTGTTCGTAGATGGCGTGGAAGCGCGCCTCGCTTTCACGCAACTCGTTTTCCATGCGCTTGCGTTCGGTGATGTCGATATGGGTGCCAACTAACCGCATGGGTTTCACCGGGTTTCCTTCGGCATCGCAGGCCAGTTTGGCTCGGGCTAGAATATCCACCCAATGCCTTTCTTTATGCTGCATACGGAATTCCACCTCAAAACGCTGTGTTTTCTCCTGCAAACAGTCGGACAGATAGCGTAAAAAGAAACCCCGGTCTTCAGGGTGTATCAAGCATTTCCAAGTGTAGAACCCATTTTCCAGTTCATTTTCGCCATAGCCAAGCATGGACTTCCATCGTGGCGACAGATAGACTTCATTGGTTTCCAAACTCCAATCCCAGATGCCGTCATTTGCCCCGCCTAATGCGTAGCTTAGGCGTTCTTGGCTCATACGCAAATCGGTTTCCATCCGTTTGCGTTCGGTGATGTCGATGAAGGACCATAATCGCGCCCTTTGCCCGTCCAGTTGAATTGGTTGGGTGAACCGTTCTATAACCCGTCCATCATTGAGATGCAATGTGTCCCAGTGCCGCTCATCGGATTGGTAAAGATTCTTTACCTCGCAAATGAATTCTTTGGGGTTGGATAAGGTATCCAGCACATAGGCCAAAAAGCGATCATCCGACCCTTCATTAATAAGTTCCTCCGGAATCCTCCATAGGTTGAGAAAACCTTTGTTAGTCACCAGAACCTTGGCGTAGGCTCCCACCACTAGAATTCCTTCAGCTGTGGAGTCGAGAATGGTGCGCAATAGGGTTTCACTGCGAAGTAAAGCCTTCTGTTGAACCACCTGCTCAGTGACATCCCTGGAAATGCCAAAAATTGCCGGCTTGCCATACCAATAGCCCTTTACAACACGGGTATCCGAATAAATAATTTGTCCATTGGCCTTTTGAATAGGCAAGGGGCAATGCTTTCGCAAACCTGCCATCATCTCGGCGGTGATCTTTTTTGCCTCTTCTTGCACGGGCTCAGGATGTACGGTCCAGACTGGTTTGCCAAGCAGGCTTGAACCATAGCCGAGGTGGTCTGTCACAGCAGAGTTGCAATAGAGGATTAGCCCGTTCTCATCCAACACAAATAAATAGTCATTGAGTGCTTCGAATAGCCCTTGCAGATTTTCTCTCTGGTGGCTGGCCTCTTGTTGGGCGTGTTGGCGTTGCAAAGTCTGGTTGAATTGCCGGGTGAGCGTCAACAGGGAGGATAGGGTTTCCCCACAAATCCTGGCAACATGCAAACTGGCCAAATTGAGGCACGCCACAGCCGTGCCATCGACTAGGATAGGTTGCACCACCAATGAGCGTATGCCTTCCACAACTAGATTTGCCTGTTTGACAAGCTCCAAATCCACGCACTGGGTTAACGGTTCACAGCAACTACAGCGCATTCTACCCTCCCGGATTATCCTGGCTTGCAGGGAATCCTTAGGAAGGTGTTTGACTGCGGAGATAAATTCGTCTGACAGGCCGCGATGAAACAGCAGCGCGTAGCTGCCATCCTCTTGAAGCCAGTAGACCCCGCCGCCATCCAATTCGGGTAGGGAGAGGGCGCTGTCAAGTATGGCCTTAAGCAAAACTTCACGGCTCGGTTCGCCTGCCAAGACCTTGGCAAGATCGTGTTGTGCCTGGATCAGTAATTCGGTGTGTTTGCGCGCCGAAATGTCTTGCATGGTACCGACGGTGCATAAAGGGTTGCCTTGGATGTCCCTGCGAACCACCCTGCCCCCTGCCGCAACCCATAACCAACCGCCATCCTGCTTGCGCAACCGATATTCAGCCTCAAAGAGCGGGCCATGGTCGACCATTGCCGCCGATGCTTTGGCAAGAACGACGGGGCGGTCCTCCGGGTGAATCATCGCAATCCACTCTTTAAAACTGGCGGGGGCTTGACCGGGTAGATAGCCCATCATGGCACATAGCCTCGGACTCCAGTGATTCAGGTCATTGGCGTGGTCATATTCCCACACACCCAGCCCACTGGCTTCCAGCACTAGCTGTAATTGGCTTTCGAGCAACGTTTTCTCTTGCTGAAGCTTGTCTCTGACCAAGTCATCCGATTGCCGGTCCATCATCAATTCAAGTGCGGAATCTAAGGATTCCTCTGAAGCCAATGTGGAAACGGACCGATCCGCGTCACCGTTGACACATCCAATATTACGGAATACATCCAACGCCAAGTGGGTACGAAAATCAGAGGCACTGACCAAACCGATGGCAAGGCTTTGCCCATCCACCACCACTATGTGGCGAACGCGGTGCAGGCGAAACAAGGCGAAGGCGGAACGGAAGTCGAGTTCATCGGGTGCAGTCAGCACGGGGGTGGACATCAGCTCGCCAACCATGATTTGCCAATTGCCCCTAATGCGCAACAAGCGAACTATATCCCGTTCCGTCAGTATGCCAATGAAATTGGTTCCATTGCCGACCACCAAGGAAGAAACATTCGCATCACCCATCTGTTGCACAGCTTTCACCAGGCGGCACTCGGGAGTGACGCACAGCACTTTGCGACTCATAATATCGCTAAGTTTGAGTTCATCAATGGGTTTCATGATGCTTGCAAAGAGATGGCATCCCTAGATTAAAAGAAGAATTGTAGCCCGGATGGGGTCGCTTGTGGTGCGATACGGGAAGACGCAGCAATTCTCTTTGGCAATGGCGTAGTACGGATAACATCCCAGTGAGGGATGTTATCCGTGGGTTGCCATATGGCAACTCATCGTCAGGGGCATCAATACGCATCGACATGAATGTAAAGAGCAAAGCATAATTAACCGCGCTTCCCCAACGTCAGTACGACCAAGGAGCGTTCCCTGACTTGCAGGGAGACGTAGCCCAGCAAGGACAACCCCATGCCTTCAGGGTTAATATCTTCCCCCATCGGTGCATGGGTATCAATGGCTTTGAGCCAGACTCGGTCATGCGAAAGGCTGGGCAGGACAAAATCGACACACTGTAGGGTGGGATTAAACAAAAGACAAAGCCCCCCGTCGCCATTCGTTCCTGCATGGATACGGCAACCTAGGCAACTTTCCACCTCCCAATGGGGCGGTAAACCCTGGCTGCTAAACCAAATAATTTCATCCTTGCGGTAGAACCGTTCCAAAGACAACACTTGGTTAAACTTGCGAAAGGCAATCAAACCTTGGACGAATTGAAACAACTCGCGGTTTCTCTCTAACAAGCCCCAGTCAAACCAAGAAATTTCGTTATCTTGGCAATAAGCATTGTTATTTCCGTGCTGGGTACGGCCAAACTCGTCCCCCCCCAACAACATCGGTATCCCTCGGGAGAGAAACAGCGTTGCCAGCATATTTTTTTTTTGTTTGAGCCGAATGCGATTGATGGCTTCATTTTCGGTGGGACCTTCCACTCCATAATTGCTACTGAAATTGCAATCACAACCGTCGCGGTTTTCCTCGGCGTTTGCAAGATTATGCTTGTGGTGGTAACTAACCAAATCGTTTAGCGTGAAACCATCGTGGCAAGTGATGAAATTAATGCTGTTGACAGGGGCTTTGCCGCTGTGGTCGTAAAGATCCGCACTACCACACAGGCGGCTTGCCAAGATGCCGGCCATGGCCTGGTCGCCGCGCCAAAAGCGACGAATATCATCACGGTAATGCCCGTTCCATTCCGACCAACGTTCGCCGGGGAAACGCCCTACCAAGTAAGCCCCGCCGGCATCCCAGGCTTCTGCAATGAGCTTGACTTCGCGGAGGATGGGATCTTCGGCTATTTGTTCCAATAAGGGAGGGTTTGGCGTCAAATGCCCGCTTCTATCACGGCCTAGTATGGAGGCAAGATCGAAGCGAAAACCGTCCACATGCATTTCCACCACCCAGTAGCGCAAACAGTCGAGGATAAAATTGCGTACAACCGGATGGTTGCAATTGAGCGTGTTGCCGCAACCCGAGTAGTTTTTATAGTATTTTTTGTCTTCTTCAAGCAGATAATAAATGCTGTTGTCCAAGCCCCTAAAATTCAATGTGGGACCAGTCTGGTTCCCTTCGGCGGTATGATTGAACACGACATCCAACAACACCTCAATGCCGGCTTTATGCAGGGCTTTGACCAACGTTTTAAACTCATCCACTTGGCAGCCTGGATAGCGACGGGTACCGTATCCTTCGTGCGGGGCAAAAAAACCGACGGTATTGTAGCCCCAGTAGTTGACTAGAGGCTCCTTGGTAAACGGGTTTCTCGCTGTCAGTTCTTGGGGATTGAATTCTTGCAATGGCATCAATTCCACTGCGTTTACACCAAGCTCCTGAAGATAAGGTATTTTCTCGATAAAACCAAGAAAAGTGCCAGGATTGGACCCGGCAGCAGAAGGATGGATAGTGAAGCCTTTTACATGGGTTTCATAAATCACCAACTCAGGCCATTGCCTTTTGAGACGGCGGTCATCTTCCCAATCGAATCCGTTGTGAATGACTAGGCTTTTGGCCATGCCAGCCGCAGACTGGTCAGCAAGGGTATGCTCCAAATCGCAACAACGGCTAAAATTCCATGGTTGTGGACTGGCAACTGCGGTAGCGTAAGGGTCGAGCAAAATCGCATTGGGGCAGAACAAATGCCCCAGTTCAGGCTCATGCGGCCCTTCGACCTTGAAAGCATAGATTTGACCAAGGCAGGCACCCTTGACAAAGACATGCCATATATCCCCTGTACGGTAGTGATTGGGATCCAACTCTATCACTTGAGAAGGCTTGGAATCCTCGGCATTATCGAACAACAACAGAAACACGCGGGTGGCATTACGGCTAAACAACGTGAAATTAATGCCACCCTGCTGCAGGTAAACGCCTAAAGGCATGGGCGAGCCAATAGTATGGTCAAAAGGCGGCTTCATCATTATTGCTTTGTTACCATGCTGTGATGTCTTTGCCCCTATTCAACTACACGCATGGTGTTTTTGTCAAAGGTCAGGGCAAAGTTGTTTGCCAATAAGTTTGGAGAAGCTGGCGAAAACTTGCAGCAGCACACCCATGATGGCCAAGGCCAGCCAGCCAAAGATCACGAAGCCGTAGTGCAGCGGAGCCACGAACAATTCTTCCATAAACCAGAAGGTGTGGCCCCACTCGTTCAGGCCGACATTCGGCAGGATCATGAACGGGCCGGTCACGGCGATCAGGTACGGCAGGGACAGCCCTTCGCTCCAGAACGGCAGGCGGGTCTTGGCGTACAGGAACGCAGCGCCGCCCGTGATGATGTACACGGGATAGCTCAGGTAGAACTCGATGATGTGCGACGGGGTGAAGTCGGTGTCGCGCACAATCGTCTGATGCCAGGTGCCGTCCTGCTCGGTGAAGTAGGAAGCGCCCCAGTAGATGGCCCATGCA
>Ga0007801_10000423_pt1 | contig 13883 bp, 39 predicted proteins | sample CryBogmetaGMA2M_FD_60372 | JGI IMG/M metagenome (GOLD analysis project Ga0007801, IMG submission 60372) | Freshwater microbial communities from Crystal Bog, Wisconsin, USA - MA2M | ecosystem: Environmental > Aquatic > Freshwater > Lake | place: Crystal Bog, Wisconsin, USA | collected 2009-07-06
AAATTGACCTATAAAACAGAAAAACCCCCTCTGTCTTATGAGCAAACGGTATGCCAAAGAAAAAGAAAATGTTAAAAAGTTTTGTCAAATTTTCTTGACATTAAAATTGGCAGATTTCTCTTGCAAACTCAAGATTCCTACGGTATAATGTCGATATAAGAAAAAGAGAAAGAAAAAAGAGGGAAAAATGGAAAACATGATCGTACTGAATACTGTGGCTGAATTGAGAGAATTTCTTGACAACACTAGCCTTGCCAGTTTGGTTGGTAGGGTCGCTTTTGCTTCCGATTTGCTGGAAAAAGTTCGTGAGAATGGATACAACCAAATTTGCATCGATGAAGAATTAGGATTCATGGACGATGGCGGTTGGATCGAAGTGGATGAAGTCGGATATGTTGTGGATGATTTTGCAATCAACTGAGGCGTGAAACCTTACGAGATTGTAAGGAAACTTTTCGCTTGCAAGTTTAAGAATGTCTGGTATAATGTCGATATAAGAGTAAGAGAAGAAAAAGAAAAGAGAGAATGAAAATGGAAAAGGTTATGAGTGTCAATGGTTTCATCGGTTCGCTTCCCAAGATTCGCAAGCGTAAGATTTGGAGCGTCACAATTGACGGAAAGATTGTTCAAGGTGTGAGTGCCGATGATAATCGTGAATCAACTGCACAAGCGTATATCGCTAGCAAGTATCCTGGTCAAGTGTTCACTCTGAAGTTCGTGGAATGGAGAATCTGAACACTAGTATACTAGTGAACAAAAACTTGACGTAAAGCCTTGATACTAAAGGACTTACAACAAGGCGGGCGCGCAAAATTTGACCTAAGTGCTTACGTACCAACGACTTACGACGAGTTTTTCTTGGATAGTGCCCATCTTACCATAGCAAATGCTGTGCCAAATAAGAAAAAAGTTTTTTGGCATGAAATTTGCTGTAGAAAGCTTACGGTATTGCAAGGAAACTTTTCGCTTGCAAGATAAAGATGCTATGGTATAATGACGATATAAGAAGAAGAAGAAGAAGAAAAGGAAAAGAAGATGAAAACGATGATTGTGAATGTTGGTGGTATCAAGGCCGATTACGTCATGGAAAATGGCGAAATCAAGATTCTGAAAGTGTATCGTGGTGAATGGGTGTATACCGACCCTCTCATGTTCGACCATGCTAAGTGGTCCATCCGTGGTCAGCTTGACGGATGGGTAACGATCCCTAAGCCCAAGAAAATTCGAGCCTAACAGTATTGCAAGGTTCAAGGTATTGACACTCAAAAGCCGATATGTATAATAGAGACATGAGAAAGAACAAAAAAGAAAAGGGTAGAAAAATGAAGATTGGTGATTTTGTTTTTGCGGAATACGATAATGGCGAAATCGTGAATGGTGAAGTGGTCAATGTTCGCATGTTTGGGGATCGTACCCTGTTGACCGTCAAGGCAGAGCAAGGGTATCGGTCAATCTATCTTGACAAGTGCATCACGTTCGACCATATGCAAGCTGCTAACTAACCAAAAGGTAAGGCAATGAACGCAACAAAAACAATCTACTGGAATACTTCGAACCGGACAGGGGATCGGTATGAGGTATGGTATGGTGGGGTGGTAATCGCTAGACATATCACGTTTAACGAATGTTGGGCGCTTGTCGAATCTCTGCAAGCAAAGCAAGAGGCTATGGTATGATCGCTTGTACACTACAACTATACGCCTGTACACTATAGATATACGACCGTACAGCACACCGCAGAACTTGACGTAAACCCTTGCTACCAAAGGACTTACAACAAGGCGGGCGCGCAAAATTTGACGTAAGTGCTTATGGCGTAACGACTTACGACGAGTTTTTCGCGAATACTACCTATCTTGCCAGAGCAAATACTGTGCCAAACTAAAAAAAGTTTTTTTGGCATGAAAAATGCTGTAACAACCTTACGACAATGTAAGGAAACTTTTCTCTTGCAACCTAAATATCCTTTGGTATAATGTCGATATAAGAGAAAAGGGAACGATAAAGAAAAGGGTATGAAAATGGAAAATCTTGATTACGATTTGGTTTCTGACTGCTGTGGTGCTGGTTGTGGCTTTGAGACCGGTGAGGGTAGTGATCGAATCGGGATTTGCATGAGTTGCCAAGAATGGTGCGGTGTGGTTGAAGATATTCCCGAAGATGAGGCTGACTACATTCCCGGCCTTGACGATGGAGAAGGCATCTGAACCTTACGACATTGTAAGGAAACTTTTCGCTGGACATTGAAAAATACTTTGGTATAATGCAGATACAAGAGAACGATAGAACCTAAGAGAGAAAAAGACAATGAAAACCAAGTTCCCCATCATCGAAAATGCCAAGCGTCAAGCCCGAATGATTTTTAAGGGTATTGCAATCCCTATGCTGGTCGAAATTCCCGATGATCGAATCACGGAAGATACCGATTATGTCTATGGTGTGACCGATCAAAAGAGATACGTTGTGACCGAAAAGGTTCTCAAGTTCAATCGTACTGCCTTGAAAAATCTTGGCAAGGTTCGCAAGGAAAAGACTGATCCCCGCTATGCGGGTGGACAGGATACCATGATCGTTCCGGTTGGTAAGCCGGGTAGCCGTGAACGGGTCGAGGAACTTGCAAAGCAATATGGTGCGGTTGCTCATCTTGAACTTAGTGCGTTCAGTTTCAAGGGAGAAGACGAGTGAACGACACTACACTAGTGTACGACGTTACACTAGAGACTGAGCGATGGGTAAAGAGTACGTATGTACAGCTATACCCTAAACTTTACCTCCCCGTTTGGGTGGGTACTGAACGGATATACAGAAAACGCAAAACTTGATGTAAACCCTTGCTACCAAAGGACTTACAACTAGGCGGGCGCGCCAAAATCGACGTAAGTGCTTATGGGGTAACGACTTACGACAAATCGGCATAGCAAATGGTATGCCATGATTTTTGGCATGATAATTGCACGTAGCAAATACTGTGCCAATCGTAATCAAAATTGAGAAAAGTTTTGTCAAATTTTCTTGACAATATTCTTGGGATTTTTCTCTTGCAATCTAAAGAACCGATGATATAATGTCGATATAAGAAGTAAGACAGAAAGAAAGAAAAAGAGAAAAGAAAATGGAAAACACAACCTCAGTCAACAGTTTCATCAACAGCCTCCCCAAGATTGTTCAGAAGAACGTCTGGAAAGTAACCGATCAAAATGGTACGGTTGTTCAGTATGTCGGGGCTACCGATAATCGGAAAAGCTCTGCACAAGCGTACATTGATGAAAAGTATGTTGGTCAAAATCTTACTCTGACGTTCTCGCACTTCAAGGGATTGATGGCTCTCCCCCGATAAGAGGGATTGACAATGGGAAAAAATTTGGTAGAATTTTGGAAAGACAAAGAGAGAAAGAAAATGATCGATAGAGAAAAAATGATTGCTGAAATTCAAGATAGTCTAGTCAGGCTGGGTGCAAGGCCCCTTAGCGAAAAAAGACTGAACGAAATCATTGATGAAGAAATTGCAAGATTCAAGGCTTGACAAAATAATAGACGATAGAGTATAATAGAAACAACAAGAAAGAGACTTTAATGATTACGGTTATCGAATATGTTCAGCTGTTTGCATTGATTTGTGGTGCTGGCTTCATATCCTACACTGCTCATGAGATTGGTAACGCTATTCAATCCATCCTGCATGATCAAAACTAAGGAAAAGAGTATATGAAAAAGTGGATTTGCTACAATCTGTTGGGAGAACATCCAGAAGCTATAGATACTTTCGGAATAGTTTCTGGATTGGGTATCTTATCTTTCCTGTTTGGTAGTTGGGCTTTCCTATTTGTTTTTATTCCTATATACTTTTGGGTACTGTAACATGACACACTTCGAAGCAGTAAAGATGGTTCGTGGTAAGACTAATAAAGATAAGCGTAAGGTAGGTAACAATACCTATGCAGAGATTCTTCCCGATGGCAGCGTAGGTATCGACCTGCATGGTACAACTGTTGTATGTATTCATCCTGACAACTCTGCTACCCTTAATAGTGGCGGATGGCATACGAGTACCACTAAGGATAGAATCAATAAGTATTCACCTGTACGGGTATATCAACGCAAGGGACAATGGTATCTGGAATGTGGCCTAGAGTATGAAGATGGTATGATTGTGGCCGATATGAACCTTATTTACTAAGAAAGAAAAAGATGAACGTTTTTACCTTTACGATGTTGTGGAGCGTTTCGATTTGTTTGCTTGCTGCCTCAATGCAGGCTATCGGCTTGGGTCATCCTAACTGTGAGCCTACTACTGTGGGATATACTGGTTTTTATGCTACGCTGTTCGGATGTTCAGTGATCAGTTGTACACTAGGCATTGGTTGCTTGGGGCTGTTGGTTTTTGCGAATCGTAGGATACTTAGGCAACACTGAACGTAAACCCTTGTTGCTAAAGGACTTAGCGCAAGGCGGGCGCGCCACGCTCGACGTAAGTGCTTATGCTGCAACGACTTACGACAAATCAACACAGCAAATGCCATGCCACATCGCATTAGAAATATCTTACAGCTTTGTAAGGAAACTTTTTCTGGTCTAACCTATTGACATTGGACGATAATGATGGTATAATGATAGGACAAGAAAGAAAAGGAATGAAAATGAGAAAGCCTCCAAAAAGTTCGACCGTCAAGGGTAAAATCAACGCCTATGCCTACAAGTGTGGGTTTACGTTTCATCCGAAAGAGGATGGGACATTTGCCCTGTTTGACATCCACATGGGATACTATGTTTGCCGTGGTAATCATGATCGTGTTGTCCAGTTCGTGATGGATAGTCTGTGGCAAAAGTATTTCCAGTCTATGCCGCGACCCGGTGAAACTCCGGCTAAGACTCGTCTGAGGAATATGCCATACTCCCCCAATTGAGGGGTTGACGACGGCAGAAAAGTTTGATAGAATACTCAAAAGAGGAAAAGATGCAAAAAATTAAAGTTGGCGATGTGGTTCAAGTGGTCGATGGATATGGTAGTGTCCAGCAAATTGTCGGAAAGAATATCAAGATTCTACTTTCTGGTCGATACGACGATGGTAGCTGGTATACGTTTGATCAGATCGTATCTCATGCTGCTCTGAGCAAAAATAAAAACAATTGACAGGAAATAGAAAGAAAAAGAAAAAGAAAATGCACAGTTCGAAACAATATCCTTTGCACAATGTTGGTGAAATTTGGTTAGTGTGGTATATGCCAGATTGGTATAATCGAGCCTACTATAATGGCAATACTCCAACCATTCAAAATTCTCGTATCGAAATTTTTCAAGGTACGGTAGTCAGTTCAAAATGGATGGATAATAAAAAAGCTGGCTATCCATATGGATGGCTGGTTGTCATTCAGCTTGAAGATGGTTCGTATCGTTCGCTCTATGAGTGTAAGTGTCAGATGATAAGTTCGCCCAAGAATAAAACTTGGTCGCAGACTATCAAAGACGAATCAGTAGTTAGTCTCTCCTAATCCTCCGGATTTGGGTAAGGTGGGTATAGTCAGCCTAAAGTCAGAGCCCTTGACGAACCGATAACAATAGTATAGAATGGTGCAGAAGGAGAAAATTATGAGAATGATTGAATATCCGTTTGTGTGGGTTATGGGGGCTTTCCTTAAAGTTATGGAAACTCTCTGTGAGGTATGGCAAAGGATTAATGAGTATGAGAATATGAAGTCTAGGGGTTATACTCTTATGAAAGATGATAAGGGTGATGATTTCTGGGTAGGATATGGGGATTGACCAATTAACTATGGAGATACACGGATGTATCAATTCGATTTTATTAGTGTCGCTTTCGGCTATATTTGTGGCATTGTACTGTATGCTAGTATGTCAAATATCATGTATATGGAGGAAAATGATGATAGTGAGTGACTACATATTATGGGGGGTGTGTTTCATCCTTGGCTGCACTATGACGTATCTCCTTTACCAGTAAGGACTTACGTCGAGTTCGGCCCGCCCCGCGAAGCGTAAGTCTTTATCCCACAACACTTTACGTCAACTGCAAAATTTTTCATCTTTGGCATGAAATTATATTTTGGAATTTTCTAAGTTGGTGCTTGACACTGGCCGATAATAGATGTATAATCGCAACATCACGAACGGAAACCATAAGGAACAGAATCATGCTGAACTTCGACGAGATTAACGATATTCTGAACGATATGGCCGAAGCAGGAATTGTTGAGCCGATGGTCGAGCCTATCGACGATCCGGCCGTGGAAGTTAACTTTTGGGATTGGGCGGATGTTGTGGGTGCTATTGACGATTTTGTTCCAGAGGAGTATGATCATGCTTAGTGCGATTGCGTTTGTTGTGGGTTATATCGGTTTGTTCTACGTTACTACCATTGTGAGGGATTGACCATGAGCTACGAGTATGACGATGTTGAAGATTTCTACGGTGAGTGCATGGACACTGACCTTTCCGATTATGAGGTTGAGGATGATTCGTTTGATGATAGTATGGATGGTGATGCTGAGTCTGCGTTGGCTTCCGCTGGATGGGGAACCGACGAGGACTATGGTTACTATGGTGACGATGGAGTAGAAGATTTCCACGCCGATGAGGCTGTCGGATTCGTTGATTATAACGATGATGGCCCATATGATGATTGAACCACTCGCCGTAAACCCTTTGTGCGACAGCACTTAGGGCTGGCGGGGCGGGGCGAATTTGCTCTAAGTCCTTATACTGCAACACTTTACGACAACCTTACGATATTGCAAGAAAACTATCTGCTTGACAGTTAAAGTTTCTCTGCTATACTTGTCGATATAAGAGATAGAGAAAGAGAGAGTGAATGATGACAGAGAATGAAAAAGAACAGCGTCGTCTTGAAGAATATAACCGATTCATGGATGAGTGGGAAAAACGTCCTAAGAATCGTGATCTGTATGGCAATAACTGCTATCGTCCCGATGAAGTGGCGTTGACTGATGAAGAGTATGAGAGGTTTGGCTAGGAGTATAAAATGGATCCACATTATGAATTTTTGTTGAAGGTGATGTACGAAAAGCCTAAGAAGAAAAAGACTCAACACGGGTCTGCTAGTCGTAATTACTATGGTGAATTGAAAAAGTTTCGTGGCTATCGTGGCCCGTTGAAGAAAGAAGAAGAGAAATGACAAACGAAGAAAAATGGATCGAATATCGTAGGTCTGTTGGGTTGTCGGACAAATCTCCAGAAGTCGATGCTGGTTGGGATAAGGAACACAATTGTTCTAACCGAGTTGGTCGATTGATCTACATGAACGATTCTGATACTTATGGAGATTGAAATGAAAACCAAAAAGAAACCCTTGACAGCACACCAAAGAGCTGTTATACTCATGAATCGTGAGACTAATCGTGCAGTAAGTCGTGTGAAGATGTTGGAACAGTTGTATCTTGAAACCATGAAAGCAAAGGAACTTGTTAAATGAAGTGCGTTGTTACCCATACTGATACTTATGGTGGTGAAGCTAACTACGGTTGGGTGAATCGCTATGAATTCATTCCCAAGAAGAATGCTAGCCAGCGTAGCGTTGTTCGTAAGGCTAAGGCTCTAGCCGGTATGACAGCGGTCAAGGCTGAGACCTACGATTATGGGGATGGCTACGTTGTAAATCCTCGCGGCTACTCTCAGATCATCTTTGTTGATTTTGAGTAAACATTCGCCTAGTACCTCGTCGTAAACCCTTTGTGCTCAAGCACTTAGGGCCGACGGGGCGGGCCGGCCGAGTTGTAAGTCCTTATACTGCAACACTTTACGACAATCCTTACAATCTCGTAAGATTCAAGTTCACCTCTTGATTTTGCCGATAATATATGGTAGAATGACGTAAGAAGAAAGAGAGAGTGAAGCATGAGTCCCGATGGAACATATAACGGATATCAAAACTACCAGACTTGGAATGTTTGTCTGTGGATCAGTAATGAGGAAGATTTGTATAGTATGGCAAAACAGTGTGGCTCTTACGATCATTTTAAAATTTTGATTCGTGAGATTTTTACCACTACTGCTATCCGATTTGAAACACCCGACTGTGTGGCTTGGAATGATAGTGGTATCAATATGGCTGAAATGGTAGAATACTGGGAAGAAAATTTTTCTAAAGTTCCCGCTTGACAAATGACGATAATACTGTAGACTTGGCGTATGAATGTTGTGATCGGTTTTCAATTTGAAAGGGTTTCTATGAGTGATGTGATTCTGTTTGGTTCGATTCTTGCGGCTGCTGCCGCTGCTATTGTGGGTTTCGTCTTCTATTCGGTCTATGGTGGATCGAAGGCTAGTTTGGCGAATGCCCAAGAGGGTCAGGTTTACAACTTTGTTTACGAGCAGCCTTTGCACGGAACGCATGAGCGTTTTCTTGCCAAGGTGATCGGCAAGCAGATGTTGACTGCTGACCAGATTGCGAAACTGAATCGAAAGAGTCGGTATCGTATCAATGATCCTGAGTTTGTGCGTACCAATCATCTGGTAACGTGCCAAACTGCGGATGGTAAGGTGCGTAATTTCTATGCAGAGCGAGTAACGAAGTGCCGAAAGCCGTTGCTGGCCGGTGCTTTGTTCAAGAGTGGGTTCTCTAACCTGTTCTAAAAACTAGCAGGCTCTGCCTACTAACTGACCAAACCCTAAGTCGTTGCTACGGCAGCACTTAGGGCGAGGTCGGCCGGCCCGCCTCGTCGTAAGTCTTTATGCCACAATACTTTACGACAATCTTTTATTGCTCAAGATTTTCCTCTTGACAGGCCGATAGTAGTAGTGTAGAATATGGGGAATCAAAAGGAGAAAAAGATGTTTATAGATAAGCCGTATGCTCTGAGAGATGTCGTGACTCGCACTGTGGAAGGTGATATGATTAGGTTCAGCGGATACAGTGTTGGTGGTCGTCCGTTCTGTATTGCAACCAAACTCAGTGATGCCAACGAGTGGCTGAACGGTGGTTTGATTCAGAATTGCTTCCCGTATCTTGGTGCTGATGATCGTGAGATTCTCAAAACAGGGTTTGATGCTCAAGATTGGGAAGAAATGTTTGCTGGCTCAGAGGAGGAGGAAGTATGATTACCGATACATACATGGTCATGAAGGGCACTAAGATTGTAGGCTATGTTCATGCGTACAGTTCTTATCATGCGTTGTCTATGGCTGAAAAGTTGTACGGGAAGAATTTGATGCTTGAACGCATCTCCCGTGTTTGTCCCTCCTAACCCTACGGGGTTGGGCTAGGTGGGTATAGTCAGCAGATAGTCGGGACTTGACAAAGGTTTTATTTTAGGATAGGATAGTACCATGTTCACAATGACAGACTTTGAACGGGTTCGATCAGAGAAGAGATCTGGTAGTATTCTAGATGCTATCTTGTTCTCTTTGGAAAAGAATGAGTTTGCATACTCTATGAATCTGTGCAACAGTCATGATCGTGGGTCGTATGCTGAAAAGCTTCTGAGAGATAAATTGATCGATAATGGATTTGATGTTGATCATTGTGCAGAAGGTGGGGATTTTGATCTGCTTATCAATAGCAGTTTGCGGGCTGAAGTAAAGCTGGCTACTATTCAGGGCGTTAATAAGAGTGTCCAGTATACTTTTCATAAAATCAAGCCAGAATTATTTGATATTCTGTTCATGGTTTTTCTTGAGCCAACCGGGGCTACTATCAAGTGGACTACCAATGAAATGGTATCTGAATGGAGTGTTGATTATAAGAGAGGGAAGGATGGTTATCAGATTCGATTTGACGGCACTAAAAAATGTAGTAAACTAGTCTATAATGAAACGCTTGATGGTTTTGTGAGAATATACTCAGGATTGATGACTAATCTAATAGGAGCATAGGGTATGAAAGTTTGTAATTGTGGGTCTGGACAGGCTAGTTGGTGGGAGAGTGATGCTAGGGGTATTCCACTGGCACGGGTTTGTTTGGAGTGTGTGGATAAAAGGTTGAGTAAGTATAGGCCGGAAGTGTTGACTAACTCCAACTACTACGCCGATGAGCCTATTGAGACCGAAGACTATTAGTCGTAAGTCCTTATCCTTAAAGAACTTAGAGATAGGGCGGGCGGCCGAACTTGATGTAAGTCCTTGTGTATCATAGGGTTACGTCAATGCAAAAAATCTTTGGAATTCCTACAGAAGCCTCTTGACAAGTGACGATAATAGATGTATACTTAGCACATAAGCAGATGAGGGCCGCTGGCAGAATGATATCAAAGAAGCCACGGTTAAATGGCTGTCGAGTATGGCTCAACCCTATCTGCTTTACAATACAAAACTCGTGGGTCCATGCCTTGGACTAGGTTGGGTAACTCATTACGATAAGCATCGCATGTCGCGGCAGCGATGATGCTGACAGTGCCGGTTACGCACTGGATAGTAATGCCAATCTATGGGGGATCGCGTCCTCACCACGTTATAATACAACCAGTAATCGTTCCTAAGTTCCAGACCAAGCAGGTCTTATGTGCTAGCAATGCCCGCTTGCAGGGAGGAGTTCCGTGAACGGTTTCCACACCTATTCCAAAGCCGAGGGAAACAAAGCTAATCGGTGGTGTGGGTTATAGAGATGGGGCGTAAATGTCTCGCTGGTTACAAACAGGGGTCGGATAGAAACCAAGTTTACTGGCTGGGTTGGATAATGCGTGATACCGGACATTATTCGTAAAACTATCGTCGGGCGTAACTCAATTGGTAGAGTTCCACACTATATGTGGCGGTGTTGCGGGTTCAAATCCCGTCGCTCCGATAAGTCGATCCATTAACACCCGGTATACAATACAAAGGAGAAAGAGATGTTGAATGTCACACCAGAACTAATTGCTGAAGCGAAGAAACTTGCTAATGACAACTATGAGAGTTGGGGTCAGTATATCGTAGAATGTTATACTGATGAAGAATTAGAAGAATGTCTTGAAGACTTTCACAGCCTAGAAGAATGGGCTGAGGTTAGACTGACAATAGCAAACATATATAAAGAAAGAGAAGCTTTCTATGACTAAAGAAGAATCAGACAGAAATGCAGCGATAGTTTATGTTCTTAGGGTTCTTAAAAACCCAATGATGATCAGGAGTCCTGCTAAAAAAGACGCATTGACTTTAGCAGAGAGGTATGGTATAACGGTGACTGATTTGATTACTGAGTACGAAAAGATAGTGATGAGGATATAAAGTATGAGATGGAATCCTAATGAGCCGATTACACAGGGATATTATCTGTGTGCTGCTGTTGGATATAATAGACCAATAATGTTGTGTTGGTATCTTGATAAGAAACAATGGGGCGAATGGATTCATGGTGAGTATGATGATGAAATACTTCAATGGGAACCATTTGAAAAGTCTGAGGTTAAGTATCATATGGGACTGAATGAAATTTCTATGCCGGAGGGTTGGTAATGGAATGGATTAGTTTTCACGGCCCTCGTCGCCCTATTAATGGTCAAAAGATCATCTATTATGGTGAGCCTATTGGCGTGTGGCGTGGAAAGTATAGGATAAACTATGAGGATGAGTTCTGTATTCATAATATTGATTGTGGTGAAGCTCCTGGTAATGTAGATTATTTCGACGCTCCGTGGTGGATGCCAGATGAGGGACAACCAAAACCACCACCACCAAAAGAACATTATCCAAAAGATTATCCTAGTTGACATAAGTCCTTGCTGCTAAAGCACTTAGCTCAAGAGCGACCGGCCGGGTTTGACGTAAGTCCTTATCTCTAAAGACTTTACGATTAGCAATATTTTTTCAAGATTCCCTCTTGACTTGTCGATAATAGTAGTGTAAGATAGTGGTAACACGAAAGGGAATATGATGACCGTTGCTGAACTGATCGAAGAACTGAACAAGCTACCACAAGATATGCTCGTACTGGTGCCGGGTTACAAGTGTGGTTACGACAATGCTGAAGTTCAGAGGAATACGGCTGTTTTTCTGGACGATAATTGGGATGGACAAGAGAAATTCTATTGGCATAATGGCCGACACTCTATGCCTTTTGACCATACGGAAGAAGAACTTACACATTGCGTTGCAATCGGGAGAGGAAAATGACTGTTGCTGAAATGATTGAGCAATTGAGGAATTATCCGTCTGATATGAGGGTTTTGACCCTTGGGTATGAGGGTGGGTATAATGATGTCAAGCTGAATACGGAAGAGATTGTGTTCAATTTCTCTAAAAATGATGCTTGGTATTATGGGCCTCATGAGTGCGTAAAGCATACTGATGATGATACTGGTACACAATGTCTGGTTGTTATGAGGACAAAATGAAAAAGGTTGAACCACACGCCGAAGTACGATTTCATCTACTAAACGGGCCTAATTATAAAAAATGGCAGGTAAACGTGATGCAAGGAAAGAAAAGGATCGACCAATTTTATGTTGATCCGGCCGAGTACCAGTTGGAGATGAGGGGCTGTAAGCTGGTCAACAAGGTTGCTCGGGCAAAGTATGTGAACAAGAAACAGAAGAAGAATGTGAGTGGGTGGGTACAGTGTGAAGAAGTTATGCTTCGCAAGGATTTTTATCCTAATCTGCCTATTGACAATCTTGAGAAGCTATACTATAATCCCATCAAAGACGTTCATTGGCGTAGGGAAAGTGACGATGGACAGTTTGTGTGGGATGATAGTGAGTATGCTTCGTTGGTGACAGATGGCCGACAAGTGCATATTCTGGAAGAACACGAAGAAAATTTTGACAGCGTTTACGACATAGACCCTAAGTATACAGAAAGTTTTGGAATTTATGATAAAAATCGAACTGAGCGTGCGTGAGTCGTTGAACATGATTGCGAATGGTTGCAGTCTGGATATGTTCGACAAGATTGTTTGTTCATTGGAAGTGGCGTTGGGTGTGAACCAGCGTCGTAGGGTGACCATCACGGCTGGCATGAGTACGGATAACCGTATCAAGTGCATCAAGTGCATTCGTGAGCACACCGGATGGGGCTTGAAGGAGAGCAAGGATTGGACGGATGTGATCGTTGGTCGGTACAACGAGAGTGGCTTTTGGACGGGTGGTGGACACACGAACACCATGCTTCTGAAAACGCCCGAAGCGGCAGAGGCACTGCTGCGTGACCTGACCAGCCAGGGTTGTGAGGGCTATCTCGCATGACCTAAAGCCTTGTCCCTAAAGAACTTAGGGCGAGGCGGGGCGGCCGCGTTTGACGTAAGTCCTTGCTACCAAACAACTTAGGACAAAATCAAAAATCTTTGAGGCTCACTCAAGTTCCTCCTTGACAATGACGATACTATACTGTAGAATGAGAGTATCACAAGACAAGACCCCGCGACGATGCCAACAACGGAAACCATCACTACGGACTTGACAAGTGGGTAACAGTAGCGTATACTGATACTAGAACGATTGGAACCTGTAACTATTTTGGAGAAGATAAGATGAAAAAGTTTACTTTTGCTGTTGATGTTGTGGCCGATGAGCTTGATCGTGATTCGGTGGTTGATTCGATTCGTGACTGTCTGAGCGGTAGTCTCCCTGACGATATTCATGCGAATGTCAAGGCTGGCGAGGTCAAGTCTTTCAGCGAGCAGGGCTATAAGGTGTGGCGAGCCAGGGTTACGGGTGTGACAGCCGAACAGGCTGGCGATGCTCATGACGGTAAGGTTGAGAAGGAAAGTGCCGAAGCGGTTGCGTGATCGACTGTGAGGAGTTATAATGGCTGCGAGCCTCCACGGGACGCCGTGGGGGCTTGCGGTATTGACGGCCCCATAGTTAAATGGACATAACAGGACTCTTCTAAAGTCTAGTTAGAGGTTCGATTCCTCTTGGGGCTATTGTTGGGGGTGTAGATCAATTGGTTAGATCGCTAGCTTGTCACGCTAGAGGTTGCGGGTTCGAGTCCCGTC
>Ga0007801_10000427_pt1 | contig 13792 bp, 15 predicted proteins | sample CryBogmetaGMA2M_FD_60372 | JGI IMG/M metagenome (GOLD analysis project Ga0007801, IMG submission 60372) | Freshwater microbial communities from Crystal Bog, Wisconsin, USA - MA2M | ecosystem: Environmental > Aquatic > Freshwater > Lake | place: Crystal Bog, Wisconsin, USA | collected 2009-07-06
TTCAATCGCTTCGAAACTTTCCTCATCGGCGCGAATGGCCTCCGACCTGTCATCCATGCTCAAAACTGCTCCGCACACTATGCCGCAACGCCGCCAAAAAGGCGGGAAACAGCGAAACCATACAGGCTTTATCTCAACGGATCGTTACCGAGCTTTGCGAAGGCGCGCAGCTAGGAACCTGTTGACGATACGAAAAGCTCCGTCGCTAATTTTTCCATAGGCGTGGTATGGGGTGCTATTGACAATTCGCGGCAATGGTTCAGGCGGCGCAATGGCTAGAATGCCTGGAATGACCTTCTCGGGTGGGCAAAGCGGGCGTATCCTTCTTTTGGAGGGGGCTTGGTCGGCTGCCTATGCCGATGATGTGGAGCGGGCGGCTCTACTGTTAGAACAATCCGTATTTCCCGAGCAGATCGACATTGATCTGAGTAAGATTGAGGCTTTTGACACCTTCGGTGCCTTCCTCGTTAACCGAACGATCGCCGCCGTTCAGGAAAAGGGCACGAAGGTAACGGTGAAAGGCGGGAGTGAAGAGGCAACGCTTTTGCTGGAACAGGTTCGCTTTGTTCCTAAGCTTCTTCCGCCTGACAGCGATCATTCGAAGCTTTTGGACCTGGTCGCCGAAATGGGCGAGAGCGTCGCCCATGCCGGGAGGGACTTTCTTATTTCAACCGGGTTTTTTGGTGAAGTCATGGCCGTGATCGGGAGGCTCTTCATCAGCCCCCGCCGCCTTCGACTGACGTCAATTGTTGCCCAGTTAGAGCATGTTGCGTTTCGGGGTGTCCCGATCATCGTGCTGATTTCATTCCTTGTCGGCGCTATTGTCGCGCAACAGGGTATTTTTCAATTGAACCGGTTTGGCGCTTCGACCTTCGCGGTCAATCTGATCGGCATTTTGGTTTTGCGGGAATTGGGGGTCCTTTTAACCTCGATCATGGTCGCCGGTCGCTCGGGTTCCGCATTTACCGCGGAACTTGGTTCGATGACGATGCGCGAAGAGGTGGATGCTTTGCGCGTTATGGGGCTCGATCCCATTGAAATTCTTGTCGTCCCACGCGTTATCGCATTGATCATCGGTCTGCCGATGCTCACCTTTATTTCGGACCTTTCGGCGCTGCTTGGCGGCGGGATCGTTTCTTGGCTTTACGCAGGGATTTCGATCGACGTGTATCTTGAGCGCTTAAAGGACGCGATTTCTCTTCAAACCTTTTTAGCGGGGCTCATCAAAGCGCCGTTTATGGCGCTCGTGATTGCGCTTGTCGCGTGTGGGGACGGATTATCGGTGAAGGGCTCAGCAGAATCGCTTGGGCGTCAGGTGACGGATGCGGTGGTGAAATCTATCTTTATGGTGATCGTGGTCGATGGCATCTTCGCGATGTTTTTTGCCGCGATCCGGTTTTGAGGGCGGATAGATTGGGCAGTGCGGACGTTCCATCAAAAAAGCCTACCGCCGAAGTGATCATCTCGGTTCGGGGACTTGTCGTTGCCTTCGGTAAAAAGCGGGTGATGGATGGGCTCGACATCGACATCAGGCGTGGCGAGGTTATGGGTTTTATCGGTCCCTCCGGCTCGGGAAAATCGGTGCTCATGCGCAGTATTCTTGGGCTCGTGCGTAAAAACGCGGGAACAATCAAAGCGTTTGGCGAAGATCTTGATCAGATTTCGGCGATTGATCGGCGAAGCCTTGAGCGCCGTTGGGGTGTTTTATTTCAACAGGGGGCATTGTTTTCCTCGCTAACGGTATTGCAGAATATTCAGGTTCCAATGCGCGAATATTGGCATATTTCGCAGCGATTAATGGATGAATTGGCGATTTCCAAGCTGGCCTTGGTTGGCCTTTCAGCCGATGCAGCCACGAAGTATCCGTCAGAACTTTCCGGTGGCATGATCAAGCGCGCCGCGTTGGCGCGCGCTTTGGCGCTCGATCCTGAAATTGTCTTTTTGGATGAACCGTCATCAGGACTTGATCCAATCGGTGCTGGTGAATTTGATGATCTGATATCCACCTTGAGCAAAACGCTGGGATTGTCTGTGTTTATGGTGACGCATGATCTGGGTAGCCTTTTTACGGTATGCGACCGTATTGCCGCTTTGGGCCAAGGCAAGGTGATTGCGGATGGTGATATTGATGCCATGATGAAATCAGATATTCCGTGGATTAAAGCTTATTTCCACGGTGGGCGGGCTGAGTCGGTCGTGGGCGGCAGGAGCAAGGCCAGTTAATGGAAACGCGAGCCAATTATCTGATGATCGGACTGTTCACGATTGGTGTCATCGTGGCTGGCTTTTTGTTCGTTTGGTGGGCGGCAGGCCGCGATAGCCGAGCGCTTGTGCCCTATCGGATTCAATTCACGGGATCGGTATCCGGCCTCTCGCGGGGATCGGTTGTGTTGTACAATGGGTTGAAAATCGGGGAGGTGACCTCAATTGCGCTGTCGGCATCAGATCCGGGCAAGGTGGTTGCTTGGGTAACCGTTGATGGAAATACGCCGGTTAATGAGGATACGCGGGCGCGGTTAGAGTTTCAGGGGTTAACGGGTGTTGCGTCTATCCAGATGACGGGCGGCACTCCTAATTCGAAGCGATTATTGGTGGAAGATAAAAAAAATCCCCCGTTGATCACTGCGGACCGCTCAGATTTTCAAGACTTGCTCGAAAATGCGCAGCGGCTCTCGCGTCGCGCGGATGAAATTCTGGTCCACCTTGAAAAGCTGTTTGCCGATAGCGAGCAGCCCGTAGCTGAGACCATGCGCAATGTGCAAGCTTTTTCCCGGTCTTTGGCCGGTTACCCGGACACGATTTCTAAAATCTTGGAATCGACGGCAACCGCTACTCAATCAATCTCGGATGTTTCCAAAAAAGCAGGGACACTCGTCGATCAGCTCAATAAATCAGCTGATCGACTGGATTCGGTTTTGGCCAGCGCCCAAACCGTCATCGGATCCGGTGAAATTAAGGGCACAATTACCGAGTTCAGCGACGCGGCACGCGCTGTTCGCGAATTAGCCAACCATTTGGATAGCCGAACGGCCGATCTGTCCGAACGCCTTGGTGGGGTAACGACAAACGGATTACGCCAAATTGAAACCGTGAGTGCCGAAAGTCGTCGTTTGCTTGCCGAACTCGAACGTACGTTGCGCGAGTTCCGGCAAAATCCCCAGCAGCTATTGATCGGCTCTAAGCCAACGGTACCAGCCTATGGTGCGAAATAAGATGAATATGAACAGTGCGACCTGGTTTCGATGGACGGCGCTCGCTGGTTGGCTGGCGCTTGCTGGCTGTGCATCTGCACCGCCCACGTTTGATTTATCGTCAGCCCCGCGGATTGGTCCGCTCAAGACACTCCCCATCAGCCTCGTCGTTGCGGAGCCGAAAGCGCCTCAAGCGCTGGATAATGAGCATATGATTGTGCGCGATGCATCGGGTGCGATCAGTTACGTTCCCGGCTCGCAATGGTCGGAACGGGTTCCAGCTCTGCTTCAGGCGCGTTTGGTGCGTGCGATTGAAGCAAAGGGTTACGCCGTTTCCCGTGAGGGATCGGGTGTGATCGGTGATCGCGTCCTTGCCAGCGAGATTTCCGCGTTCAATCTGGTGCCGGGTTCGCCGACGCGCGTGGAGTTGTCGATGACCCTTCGGCTCATCGACGCGAAAGAGGGCCGACTTCTCGCAAGTCGGTCGTTTCAGGCTGAAGCCGGGATTGATCGGCTTGCGGGCGAAACCATCGCAGCCGGCTTTGATGCCGCCTTATCGAGCCTATTGCCGATCGTGGCCGAGTGGGCGTTAACCGTCCACTGAACCATTCATCCTGGGCTATTTCGATTTTTTTTCAGTTTCTGAACGAGATGAGACAAGAATTCCGTCTTGTCCTTCGCCAATTCTAACCCACAGGTTTGGGTTCGTTTGCGACTGTCGTTCAACGAACTGATATCCGGTTTTTTCCCAACCTAGGATCGCATCGGTCTGATTATCGAGAATAAATTCACCGCGATCCGTCACCACCGTCAGAATGGCGTGACCCTCTTGACGTTGATTATAGACAATCGTCATCAACAAGGAGGAGGGTGAAAAGCCGTACCTTGCCAGCACGTTTCGCTTTAGCAGGGCAAAATCCTCGCAATCTGCTTTTCCGTCTGTCGGAATATCCCAGGATTCAGCTTTTCCCCAATGGTCCATGTCGGAAATCGATTCCAAACCATGGTTGGCCCATTGATTGATATCGTTCAGGGCTTGCCAGAGTTCCGGGGTTAGTTTGGTTTGGGGTGGACCAATTTTTGTGCCCGTACATTCGTTCCGGTACTTCTCACAAAAATTTCGCCAGCCAAACGGAGCCGGCAATTCACCTAATGTTGCGGCCGCACTGACATAAGGGGGGAGTTTTGTCGTTTCAGCTACGCTGGGCGCGACGCATAAAATATTTACAGAAAAAAGGCTAAATAAAACATAAGTAAAACTCTTTTTCATGAGCATTCTCTTGCTGTATATGGAGTTTATAATTTTATTTAAATTCAATATTTGGTCATTTCAGTCAGTTTCTATTTTTAATTTTTCATAGACAGTCAAATATTTGAAAAATATAATTGTAAAAATTCTAAGTTGTTATGAATTAAATTTTTTTACTATTTATATTTCGATTTATTATAAATTTTATTCAAATTTTTCTATTTTAATTTCGAAATCTATTATTTGATCTATCAATCTAAGGATGACAGTGCCTTGACCTGCCCCCCTTCTCCGGAGACAAGAGGGGAAACCGCGTGAACGCGCCCACTTTTGTTGAAGGTTGGGAAGTGAGAGCGCTAAATTAACAACTTATGGTTGTGCTTACGGTTGCATTTAAGCGTCTAAGTAGTGACCGGGATGGGGTGCTTTGTGAGACGAGAGCCGATTTTCAACGTGCCGGTGATTGTGCTCGTGCTGATCGCTGCTTTGATCTTAGTCCAGCTCGTTTTGAACCAGCTTGGGGCTGAGGCTGCGAGCGAAGCGATCATGGCCTATGGCTTTGTGCCGGGCGATGTGACTGAGCGGATCTATGGCGGTGTGTTGCGCAGGCTAATGGATGCGGCGATCACAAAACCAGACGATGTGTCCATCTCTGTGGCCGCTGAGCTCGCTGATTATCTCATGAGCCGCCCGAGTAATTTGCCCTTTAGCTTTTTAAGCTATGCCTTTTTGCATGCTGGTTGGGCCCACGTCCTGATCAATTCTGCTTGGCTGATGGCTTTTGGGAGCCTCGTTGCGCGAAGGCTTGGCGCCATGCGCTTTCTGGTTTTATTTGTGATCTCTGCCCTCGGTGCTGCGCTTTTCCAATTTGTGACCAATATGGAAAGCGTAATGCCTGTGATTGGTGCGTCTGGCGCAGTATCCGGCATCATGGCTGCGGCAATACGGTTTGTGTTTCAACCCGGTGAATCGCTGTCAGGCTTTTCGCTGAATGCCATGGGTTCATATCGCGCGCCCGCCTTGCCACTTTGGCAGACGTTCCGTGATCGACGTACCTTGCGTTTTATTCTCCTTTGGCTCGGGATAAATCTTGCGACCGGACTTGCGGGTTTACCCTTGGGATTATCTGATGGGTCGATTGCGTGGGAGGCGCATCTCGGTGGGTTTATCACCGGGCTCATCTTATTCTCATGGGTTGATCCGCCCATCGATACCAAACGGTTGGAGAGTTGAGCCGTTTCCTTGCACGTAAAAAAACGCATTGCGCTTGAGTGTCTTTAGAGCGACAGTGACATTCGGTCGCGCTTGTGGAGCGCAGTACCAGTAGCGCTCCTTCTAGCGCGATCCGGTGAGGCATTGTCTCTCGGGTCAGGGTCGATTCGGGCTCATTGCATCGCCTCGTTTTAAACCTTTGGGGAGGCAAACGATGAGTGTTCAGCATATACTTGCGCATAAAGGTGAAGTTATCGAGGCGATTGGGCCTGACTCAACCCTGTCTGAAGCCATTCTTCGGCTCGCCTCAAAGCGGATTGGGGCCCTCTTGGTGATCGACGCATTGGGGAGCGTTGCCGGCATTTTATCGGAGCGCGATATTGTGAGGGCGCTTGTCGCTGGTCCAAATGCGCTGCTGGATAGTGTTAGGGATCACATGACGCACAATGTCATCACCTGCACACCTACAGCATCGGTCGGGGATGTTATGGATGTGATGACGCGTGGGCGCTTTCGCCATGTACCGGTTGTTGAGGCTGGCGAGCTGATCGGAATTGTTTCAATCGGCGATGTGGTGAAATACCGGTTGGCAGAAATTGAAGCCGAGAAAAGCGCCATGCTGGCTTATATTGCAACGGGCTGATCCGTCAGACAAAGGCCAGACGAATGGTGCCGTTTTCGTCAATACCATCGACCCGGCGATAAAAGCATTGCCTGCGGCCGGTATGGCAGCAGCCGCCATCACCGCCAACGTTCACGAGGAGGAGCAGGCAATCCTGGTCGCAATCGACACGGATTTCTTGAATGGTTTGAATTTGTCCCGATGTTTCGCCTTTCCGCCACAACTGCGAGCGGGACCGCGACCAGTACCATGCTTCGCCAGTTGCCATGGTCTTTTTGAGCGCTTCGGCGTTCATATGGGCGACCATCAAAATCTCGTTGGTGTTCGCATCAACGGCAACAGCCGTGAGCAGGCCAAAAGCATCGAATTTGGGCATCAGTTCAAGGCCCTCTTCGATTGCGTTGGAGGTACCTTGCGGGAGAATCGTTGGAGATATCATATCAATCCTCGCTCTTGGCATCATAAAAAAGCCCCGCTATTGCGGGGCTTTGTATCACATTTGCAGATCGCCGAAAGCGAGTTCTATCGGGCGCGATAGCCGCGAAGCATGGACATGAAACGAACCTGCTCGGCTGGATCATCGCGAAACAAACCGGTGAAGCGGGTCGTAATGGTCGAGGCACCCTGCTTTTGGACGCCGCGCATCGACATGCACATATGCTCTGCATCGAGGAGCACAGCGATGCCGCGTGGATGCAGGGCCTCGTCAATGGCGTCGACGATTTGTGCCGTCATGGTTTCTTGGGTCTGAAGCCGCTTAGCAAAGACATCCACGACGCGCGCGAGCTTTGAGAGGCCTACAACGCCTTCTGATGGATAATAGGCGACGTGAGCCGACCCCACAAACGGCACCATGTGGTGCTCACAATGCGAGGAAAATGGAATATCGCGCACCAGCACCATGTCATCATAGCCCGATACATCCTCGAAAACCTTGTCGAGGACTTTCTCGCCATCCATCTGATAACCTTGGAAAAACTCGTCATAGGCTTTGACGACGCGCTTTGGCGTCTCGATAAGGCCTTCGCGGGTTGGGTCATCGCCAGCCCAAGCAATGAGCGTGCGGACAGCAGCTTCGGCTTCTTCTCGGCTGGGCCGTACAACTGGGGCGATTTTCTCAACCGACTGTTGCGTACGTTTTAGCGAAAGGGTCTTAACCACGGCGTCCATGGTGCCTCCAATTTTCATTTCATATGCAGCAATACGAACAGCGGGTATCGATGGACCACCTATTTGTAAAAAAGCGAAATAAAAAGTGGTCTCGCTCTTTTCCATTCTCGCAATCGGTCTCACCGCTGTCTATATGGGGTAAAGGTTTCCTTCCTGCCAGTCTTTTTCTGTTTTAGGTCCAGAAATGATCAATGAGATTTACAATACCCGCATCTTGGAACTGGCGGCCGATATTCCGCATCAAGGGAGGTTGGCTCATCCGGGGGCGAGTGCAACGGCGCTTTCAAAATTGTGCGGCTCGATGGTGACGGTTGATCTCATCATGACAAATGGTGTCGTGACCGACTTTGCCCATGAGGTCAAAGCGTGTGCGCTTGGGCAGGCATCATCCTCCATCATGGCCAGGCATGTGATTGGATCGACACCAGAAGAATTGAGATCGGTCAGAAGTGCGGTGCGCGCCATGTTGAAAGAGAATGGCCCAGCACCGACCGGCAAATGGTCTGACCTTGCAGTCTTAGAACCTGTTCGAGATTATAAGGCTCGCCATGCATCGACCCTTTTGACGTTCGATGCCGTTGTAGAGGCCGTTTCCGAGATCGAGAATCGCGCGTCGGAGACGATCACCGCGAAAGCGGCGTCAAATTGATGTTGAGCGTTGCACCGACGCGTACTTCGTCGTTCAAAACCGGTGTTTTAGTCCCCGTTGCGGACGTGCTCGTCATCATTATCCGGTCATAATTGGCAAAAACCGATGTCGACCAGTTTTGGCCAATGGCAAATTTAACAAGTCCGGCTGCGCCAAAGCTGCGGGCATCGATCGAGCCGCCCGACGCGCCAAGATTGGCATAATCGCCGCCATATTGTGCGGACGAATAATCTGTACCGCTCATGGCCACGTGGGGACCAGCCGCAAGAACGAATTTCCCGACGCGTTGGACATAATCTGCGCCGAGGCTGCCCGTCATTCCGGCCAAACCATCCGTTCCGAGGCGAATTTCACCCCGGATCCGGAACGCATCGGCAGCAGGCCAATATTCGGCGAAAATACCCGGCTCAACTGCCCAGCGCTTATCATTACCCGAAAGCGCACTCTGGCCCGCTTTTTGAGCGTCATAATGACCAACAGCACCGATGGCTATCGCGGGATTTGGGCTAAACAGTACGAGGCTTAACGTCTCGTCCCTGCCTACAAGGTGGTCGGACATGTCGGGCGCTTCAACGCTAATCGTGGGAAAACTCACGAAGCTATAGCGCTCCGAGCCAGGGAAACTGGGCGTCGTGATGGATTTACCATTCACTGACATGAGCCATCCGGGATTGGCGATCTCTGCAGCCTGCGAAGATGTAGCCAGCAAGGCGGCGAAAATCGTCGCTTTCGCCACGCCAATTAGGCTACGATCACTCAGAAACGTCAACGTCATCCATCTGTCTCTGGCCGCGGCAAAAGCCGCCGTTAAGGATCCTTTTTACGGAAGTATTAACCCGTATGCAACCCTCTGCAGCTTTTGCGCGTTTAATATGGTTACCGGCACGGATCGCGCGTGGGTTAATCCGAGTCTATCAGTTAACGCTTTCAAGCGTTTTTGGCCGTCACTGCAGGCACTTGCCGACCTGTTCGCATTATATGGACGAATCGATTGGCCGCTATGGGCTGTGGAAAGGGGGATGGGTTGGTTTGGCCCGGCTCTGTCGGTGCCAGCCTTTTGGAACCTCTGGTCTTGATCTTGTGCCCGACGAATTGCCCGAATGGGCTCGCTGGTATATGCCGTGGAACTATGGACGTTGGCGGACGTGCAATACGGGCCCCGCGTATCGTTGCGAGGCTGTCGAACCGGGCGACCCACCGCAGCATTGATTGACCCCCGGTATGGGCTTACCCGCGTGGTTCGCGGGAGTGAGCCAGGAGACGTGACCGATGATCCACCTGACATTTCCCGATGGCGCTGAGCGGCCGTTCGAGCCGGGCATTACCGGCTTTGAAATTGCCAAAGGCATTTCGCCGTCGTTGGCCAAGCGCACGGTCGCCATGGCGTTAAACGGCGTTGTGACCGATTTGAACGATCCCATTGCCTCGGATGCTAAAATCGAGTTCGTCGGCCGCGATGATCCGCGCGCTATAGAATTGATCCGCCATGACTGCGCCCATGTGCTCGCTGAAGCCGTTCAGTCGCTATGGTCGGGTACGCAGGTGACCATCGGGCCCGTGATTGAAAACGGGTTCTATTACGACTTCTATCGCGCGGAGCCTTTTACGCCGGATGATTTCCCGGCCATTGAAGCCGAGATGAGAAAAATCATCGCGCGCGACAAGCCGTTTACCAAAGAGATTTGGAAGCGCGAGGATGTCCGCAGTCTGTTTGAGACGCGCGGTGAGGCCTTCAAAGTCGAACTCGTTGACGCCATTCCAGCCGGCGAAGATCTGAAGGTCTATAAGCAAGGCGACTGGTTGGACCTTTGCCGTGGTCCCCATATGACCTCAACAGGTAAAATCGGCGATGCCTTTAAGCTGATGAAGGTGGCGGGGGCCTATTGGCGCGGCGACAGCAACAACCCGATGCTGACCCGCATTTATGCAACCGCTTTTGCGACGAAGGACGATCTCGAGACCTACCTTCATCAGATGGAAGAGGCGGAAAAGCGGGATCACCGTCGGCTTGGCCGTGAAATGGATTTGTTCCATTTTCAAGAGGAGGGGCCGGGAACTGTATTCTGGCATCCCAAAGGTTGGACGCTGTTCCAATCGCTCATTTCCTATATGCGCCGTCGACTTGGCCATCTTGGCTATGATGAGGTGAATGCGCCGCAGCTGCTCGATAAATCGCTTTGGGAAACGTCCGGCCATTGGGGTTGGTATAAAGAAAACATGTTCATGGCGAAGTCGGCCGGTGATGATACCGACGATGAACGCGTCTTTGCGATCAAGCCCATGAATTGCCCCGGGCATGTGCAGATTTTCAAGCACGGGCTTAAGTCGTATCGAGATTTGCCGCTCCGTTTAGCAGAATTTGGTGCGGTTCACCGCTATGAGCCGTCCGGCGCGTTGCATGGGTTGATGCGCGTTCGCGGCTTCACCCAAGATGATGCGCATATTTTCTGCACTGATGCGCAGATGGAGGCGGAATGCCTCGCGATTAATGATCTGATCCTGACGACGTACAAGGATTTCGGGTTCGATAAAATCGTGGTCAAGCTTTCGACCCGACCAGAAAAGCGCGTCGGTAGCGATGCGTTGTGGGATCGTGCAGAAGAGGTGATGACCAAGGTTTTGGATCAAATCAAGGCGCAATCGGGCGGATTGATCGAAACTTCGATCAATCCGGGTGAGGGGGCGTTTTACGGTCCGAAATTTGAATATGTGTTGCGTGACGCGATTGGCCGAGACTGGCAGTGCGGAACGACTCAGGTCGATTTCAACCTTCCTGAACGCTTTGGCGCGTTTTATATTGGCGAAGACGGTGCAAAGACGGTTCCTGTTATGATCCACCGCGCGATTTGCGGCTCGATGGAGCGGTTTACCGGTATTTTGATCGAGCATTTTGCGGGCCATTTCCCGCTTTGGCTCGCACCCATCCAGGCGGTTGTCGCCACCATTACGCAAGATGGCGATGATTATGCGCAAGAGGTGACGGTTGCTCTGAAAAAGGCAGGCATTCGCGTGCAGGCCGATCTTCGCAATGAAAAAATCACCTATAAGGTGCGCGAACATTCGCTCGCGAAGGTTCCCGTCTTACTGGTTGTCGGGCGTAAGGAGGCTGCTGAGCGGACGGTGTCCATCCGCCGCTTTGGATCACCTGATCAGACCATGATGACGCTTGATGAGGCGCTTGCGGCGTTAACGGCAGAGGCCGTTCCGCCGGATCAGCGGCGCGAGTAGAGGGGTTTTCTCCTCAAGAGAAGTGCATTCTCGGTAGCAACCCCCTTGCCGCATAGACTGCGCTTCTGTAACCCTTTGGCCGAGTCGCTTCTCTCGCGGCTGGCGGACATGGCGAAACTGGTAGACGCAAGGGACTTAAAATCCCTCGGTAGTAATACTGTGCGGGTTCGACTCCCGCTGTCCGCACCATTCTACTTCAACGTAGTGGCAAACGGTTTGACAAAAATTCTCTGCTCGCTGGACGATCTCGTTGGTTCAGGCCTTGTTGCCGAGGCGGCGCGAGGGTCGCTTTTGCCCGTGGCTGAGCAATACGCTATTGGCATAACCGATGCGATGGCGAAGCTGATTGACCCGAATGATCCGAATGATCCCATCGGTTTGCAGTTTTTGCCCGATCAGCGGGAGTTGGAGATAACACCCGAGGAGCAGGCTGACCCGATTGGCGATGCCATCCACTCTCCGGTCGAGGGCATTGTGCACCGATACCCGGACCGGGCGCTGTTAAAGCTCGTGCATATTTGCCCGGTTTATTGCCGCTTTTGTTTCCGCCGTGAAATGGTGGGGCCGGATAAAGGCGAGATGTTGTCTGAAGCGGTACTGGATGCCGCCTTCGCCTATCTCGCCGCGCATTCCGAGATTTGGGAAGTGGTCATCACGGGCGGCGATCCTTTGATTTTATCGCCGCGCCGGTTGGCCGCGATTGGTGAGCGGTTGGCGGCGATTCCGCACATCAAAATCGTTCGCTGGCATACGCGGGTGCCCGTTGTTATGCCGGAAGCAGTGACGGAAGAGTTGACCAAGGCGCTTAAGCCTTCGGGCAAAAGCGTTTGGCTTGCCGTTCATGCCAATCACCCGCGTGAATTAACGGGGGATGCCGTAGCCGCTTTGGAAAGACTTTCGGGACATGGCATCCATCTCATTAGCCAGACCGTTTTGCTGAAAGGCGTCAACAATGATGTCGCAACGCTAACAGCCTTGATGCGTGGTTTTGTTGAAGCTGGCGTTAAGCCTTATTATCTCCACCACGGTGATTTAGCCCCCGGTACAGCCCATTGGCGTACGGGGATTACTGAGGGCAAGGCGCTGATTGACGCGTTGCGTGGCAGCCTTTCTGGGCTTGCTCAGCCGACTTATGTGATCGATCTGCCGGGAGGGTATGGCAAGGTGCCGATTGCGCCTCTTTCCTGCGATATGGAAGGGGAGGGCTGGCGCATGACCGATTGGCAGGGCTATACGCATGTTTATCCGCCTCAATCGGATAGCAAGCGATAGGGTTAATGGCGATGGCTTTTCAGCAAGGCGATGGCAATGTGGGCAAGGCAGCCGAGCTTTCGGTGATCGTGCCGGTGTTCAATGAAGCGGAGAATATCGGCCCGCTCGTTGGCCTTGTGGCGGATGCTTTACACGGCGTCGCTTGGGAACTCATCTTTGTTGACGATAATTCGCCCGATGGGACGGCAGACCGCGTTAAAGCCATTGCTTCGAAGGATCCCCGCGTGCGGTGCATCCGCCGGGTTGGTCGGCGTGGGCTTTCGGGGGCCTCCATCGAAGGGATGCTATCGTCCAGCGCGCAATATGTAGCCGTTATGGATGGCGATTTGCAGCATGATGAGCGGATATTGGTGCGTATGCTCGCACTCATCCGCGCGACTGGTACCGATCTTGTGATTGCGACGCGCGAGCGTGAAGGCCATGCGATTACGGGTCTGTCGGGCAAGCGGTCTTTGGTGAGCGATTTTGGGCGGTTTTTGTCCCGCCTTGTTATCAAGTCTGAGGTCAAAGACCCGATGAGCGGATTCTTTATGATCCGCCGCGAGCTTGTCGAGGCTGCCGCGCCAAAACTCGCGACTGAGGGATTTAAAATTTTGGCTGATCTATTGGCGACCGCCGATCGTCCGCTCGTTATCCGCGAAACACCATATGTTTTCAGAGAACGTCAGCATGGTGAAAGCAAGCTCGACGCCCGGGTTGCGTTCGATTATATGGGCTTCTTGATGCATCATTTGACTGGAAGGCTGGTGCCTATCCGTTTTTTCTTGTTCGGCCTTGTTGGCGCATCGGGCGTTGTGGTTCATCTTTTGGCGCTGAAAGCGGTGCTCGCTGGACTGCCTGCGTATGGCTTCGATGTGGCGCAGACGATGGCCACTTTTGTTGCGATGCTGAGCAATTTTCTGCTCAATAACGGTTTGACCTACCGTGATCGCAGAATTTCTGGGTGGGCTCTGGTACCGGGATTTTTAATTTTCGCCGCGAGCTGCAGCATCGGCGTTATTGCCAATGTCGGGCTCGCACGGCTTATCTTCTCCGAAGGCCAGCAATGGTGGGTTGCTGGCCTTGCTGGCGCATTAACGGGTGCTGTATTCAACTACGTCACGAGCGGTCTTTTGGTGTGGCGCAAAAAGGCATAACTTTTTAGGAGAAGCGTTCAGCGCTCGCATGCTCCCATAGGGATTGCTGCGATGCAGCGGCAA
>Ga0007801_10000432_pt1 | contig 13736 bp, 13 predicted proteins | sample CryBogmetaGMA2M_FD_60372 | JGI IMG/M metagenome (GOLD analysis project Ga0007801, IMG submission 60372) | Freshwater microbial communities from Crystal Bog, Wisconsin, USA - MA2M | ecosystem: Environmental > Aquatic > Freshwater > Lake | place: Crystal Bog, Wisconsin, USA | collected 2009-07-06
GCGATCAGGTGAGCCTGGAGGCGGCCAACCCCGCCTACGAACCGATCGTGCTGCCGGCCGACCAGGTAAGCGTGCAGGGGCGGCTGGTGGCGGTCTGGCGCCAGGTCTGAGCGCGGGCAGAGCACCCCGCCCGGCCACGTTGTAAGCTGTTCAAGCGCCAGACAGGGCTCCGAGAGAGCCAGGCGAAGCCATCACCAGCGCTTCGTTGTTGTCGCACCCAATGGGGCCATAGCTCAGCTGGTAGAGCACCTGCATGGCATGCAGGGGGTCAGCGGTTCGAATCCGCTTGGCTCCACTTTCAGAACACTGTCCCCGTCTGGCTTTTTGTTGGACGGGATTTTTGTTTGCAAGCACCCTGGCCTCAGTGGGCGCAGAAATGGGCGCACTTTTGGTCCGACCTGCGGAAGCCCTACGAACTCTCAGCCGTGGGCTCAAAAGGGGCGCAGGCAAGCGAAGGGCCATGGGGGGTTGACAAGCCGCGCCATGTCCTGCATCTTTTGCTTGCTGATGTCCGACTGGCCCGAGGCGCGACGCCAAGGCTGGCTGGGCTGAGGTCCACGGTTGAGCGCGATGCCACGCCGTCAGGTCCTCTGAGAATCCGCCCTGAGCGATTCAGCGCTGATTGACGGAGCTTGTCACAGCAGGAGCGATTCCTGGCGTGAGGTCTGATTTTCGTTTCCATCAATTTCAGACTTAACAACCATGGCCCTCCATGATGAAAGGTGGCTGCCTTCTGGGCAGGCTGCCGTAGCCCTTGGCGTGTCCGTTCGCACCTGAAGCGATACGCCGACCTGCACAACTTCCTGATTGAGGGCAAGCATTGGCGCTACGGTCCTCTTTCTAATTCGCCTAGGCAGTGGAACATCTCCGCCTGCGCTGATGCCCTGCACTACAGGGGTCGGAAGCAGCGACAGGAGTCCACTGCTGCCAGAGCTTCATCCTGAGGCCTGGTGATGACACATATTGACGCTCATTGGGCGCCGCGGAGCGGGGCGCCTATGCATGCGCCTGCGGCCGGTGCTGCGCGGCCGTCATATCGAGAGGTGCAGGGATGAGCACCTCCCACGCGCTGGGCTGGACGCGCTCCAGCCCAGCGAATCCCTGCCCTATCTGCGGCCGAGACGACAGGGATGGCGACTGTCGCATTAACAGCGACAAGATCCGTTTGATCTGCCATTACGGCCAAAGTCTCGGTCCGCCTGAGGGCATGAAGCCAGGCGACGCGCTCGATGGCAAGGACGGGCAGCGTTGGGCATTTACAGGTGCCACAAAGGATGGCCGAGGGGCCCATTTCACCCTAGATAAACCCAGGGAGGAAGGCCGCCACAGGGGGCAAGCCGAAGGGCCATCGCCGCTGATCGTGGCGCTTGCCCGCCTACCAAAGCCTGGCAGGCTCCCGCCGGATCACTGGCCGGACGGCCAAACGCTGAACTACAGCTGGGCCGCCGACCGCAGGTCTACACAATGGGTCGAAGTCAATGTCCCGCCGGGCGGCAAGAAGCAACCCAAGCCCCGCCATCTCGACGGCAACGGGCAGGTAGTGCGGAGCGCAGGAGCCGACCCATGGCCGCTGTGGCTTGAGTCAGAAGCCCTGGAGTACGGCCCCGGCAAGTGGATCAGTGAGGCCGAGGGGGAGAAGTGCGCCGCATGGCTGTGTGCTGGTGGCCTGGTCGCCGTGAGCCAGCCCGGCCACGATTACAAGCCCGATGCGATCAAAGCCCGCTACAGGCGCCTGAAGGAAGCCGGGATCATCGGCATCGCCTATCTGGCCGATGCTGACAGCACTGGCACGCAGAAGGCGAAGCGTTGCGCCGATGCTGCAGTCGCCGCTGGCCTGAAGTTCCTGACCATCCGGGCCCAGGATGTCTGGCCCGTCGAGATGGTCCCTGGAGGCTCGATAGATGACGCATGGGGCACTGCTACCGAACGGGCCGCCAAGTTCGAGGATTACGTTCGCGGGCTCAAGCCGCAGAACTCACAGGCGACACGAAAGGAAGAGCAGAGGCAAGTCAAACGCTACAGAGAACTGCTTGATCTGATGTTGGAGTCCGTCATTTCAGGCAATGATGACAACCTAATGGAGTTGCGAGCCGAAACCATCGCCCGATTCCGCCGAACCGATGCGCAGGTCGAAGCTGCACTCTTTGATCTGCACAGGCAGAAGCAAATATCAAGAGGAGGCAAACAGCAGCCTGATGCTCTCGATCTATCCCGCATCAGCGGCATGGACTGGCTGATTGAAGGCTTCATTCCTGACAACGATATGACACTGATATGGGGCGACGCTGGCAGCGGGAAAACCACTGCAGCACTGGCCGCAGCTTGCTCCGTACTGCTTGGGACAGGCCTGCTAGATCACAGCCAGCCAGCCCCGAAACGACCCGTACTCTTCATCGCTTCGGACAGTGGCGCTCCGCCCCTTTATGCAGCCATGCAGGATATGGGGCTTGCGGATTTGCCGGAGGTGAAACAAGGAGCCGTCCAGCGATTTTACGTCTGGGCGTCAGATGCAGGCCAGGGGATGAGCGCATGGGCGGCCGACCTGCGCGGCTGTATCAATCTGCTGGAGTTTGTCAAGCAGCGACAGATTGGCCTGGTCCTGATCGATAGCTGCAAGGCTGTCTGCAAGCCCTCCACAGGCCTGGACTACACCAACAATCAGATGGTGACGTCACTGCTTACCTACTTCAAAGAGGTGATCTGTCCGCATACCGCCGTCGTCTGGTTAAACCACGATGGCACTGCCAACGGTGCTCACGCAGGTGCCAAGGCGTGGAAGGAAATACCATCGATGGTTCACCGCATCAGAAGAGAAGAGAAAAAAGACGGGTCCAAGACCAACAATCGGCGCCGATGGGATGTAACCAAATCACGGATGGGGCCCACGAGAGAGTTCTACTATCAGCTTAGTAATGGAATCCTTGCAGTCTGCCCAGAGCAAGAGGTAGTCGGCAACTGTTTAGCGCAAGTCGTCGATGCGCTCACCAATGCCTTGCAGCTGCAGGGGCTTGAATCACTTTCAAGGTCTGAACTGCAGGAGCGCATCTGCATGGCTGGCGGGCCATCGACAAAAACGCTCGACAACACGCTGAGCACCGCAACCCGAGCCAAGCACCCAGAGGTATGCAGGGTCTCTGGAAAGCGAGGGCATTACAAGCTGGCCCCACGTGTGGCCAACCTCCTAAAGGGGTGCACTAGGAATGGGAAGGAACAAGACCAAACCTCTCTCTCTGACTGTGTTCTGGGGAGTTCCCGTCAAGTTCCCGCGGGAACTCAGGGAGAAGTGGTCCCGTCTCCCGTCAAGTTCCCAGGGAAAAACGCCGGGAACTCATCAGATCCGTTGCCAGGCCTGGGATCTGAGCCTTTGACTTCCCTTGGGGCATGCACCCCTATCACGGGAGGTGATGCGGCTAGCGGGCCAGTTGGCAGTGGAGCGGACGCATTCGATGCTGACGACGACCCGGCATGGGGCCCGAGGCCGTCATAGCCGGAACAATTAATTGCAGAGCCCCGACCGTCTACGGCGCACGATGAGAGGAGCGTGGATTTTCACTGGCGAGGATTGGAGGGGCGCCGACCGCGGCAAGCGGATCGAACTCCGCAGCGTCCGGCAGCTCATCGAGCGCCACCAGCAGACGATCGACTTGCCCGACGGCCCCACCGTGGGGCTCCGTTGGGTGGCCCGCACCGGTGGCACCTTTGGCCCCAAGAGCAGCGCTGCGGCGAACCAGAGGCAACGACAGGGACGATCGGCGCCACCTGCCCCACTGCTCGATCGTGGGCAGGCTATGGCCTGGCACTGCCACTTCCGCTGCCCACGCTGCGATCGGTCCTGCCGGATCCTGTTCAACCCGCTGTGGCACTGGCGAGCGTGGGGCGTGTCTGAGGAAACCATCTCAGGGGCGTGGTGGTGCCAGCCCTGCGGGAAGTACCGCTGGCCATCAAGCCGGTGGACCGGAACCAGCAGCAGCACCCGACGCCGCCCAGCGTCGAATTACTACCAGCGGCATCAGCACGCCGCCGACCGTTGCATGGATCTCTTGGCTGAGCCGGCCTGGCTCACTACAGACCGATGGATGGCACTGCATCGGCTCAAGAATGCTCACCAGCTGATCGCCACCGCAGCAGGCTGCGCCGCCTGGCCTGGCATCAGCAACGGCATCAGTGCCGAACAGATCGAACAAGCCCACCGCACCATTGAGGAGTGTCGATGGGCGACAAGACAACGCAGCTGGGCAAGACGTGGCGAGACGCGGCCGGGGCCTGCAGGCAGAGAGCGTCTTCGAGCGGCTCAGGCAATCCCGCTCCGGGATTGATCAAAACCCGATCGACGCCCAGCTGCAGGACCAGGCCGAAGACGTGCTCGACGGGCCTGGTGGGTGGCGTGGGAGGCCCCGGCGGTACCTGCCGGCTGTGGAGCACCGGGATGGGCTTCAGGCGCCAGGACCCTGCTGTTGATGACGCAGGCCGCGGCCGATGAACACTGAGCTTGACGACCACCAGAAACATGACCATGATTTATTTAGAGTCTGACTGCAACCAACAAATGGCATTCCAAGACTTCAGCAATGAAGATCTCTATAATGCTGCATGTGACATAGCAAGGAGGCGGGCGCTTTCGCTTGCAAGCGCTTCGATGGGAAGGTCTCGTGCGACACACATTTCTTACGTGCTAGCCGACGGCAATGGGACGCCGATTTTACGGATACCTATTGGGGACGTACTACGTCACGCCGAAGAATATCGCAAACCCAAGTCTCTGCCCATCGACAATGGCCAGCCCAGGCAACGCGAGGGCTTCTTTGCCAAGCACGACCGGGAGCAATATGAAGCGGCTGTTTTTCATGCGCAACTAAATGGGCTCATGCGATCTACGGTCACTCCATCGCAATCCCAAAGTGGCACGATTCCTGGGCTATCTGGAGATTTTGCCGTCAGAGATGACAAAGGAAAGCTGATCGCTCAGGTGGATAGATTGTCAATAGCCCGCGCCAAACTGACAAGAGAGGCACAGACCAAGATCCGTGAAGCGATCGGAGCAGGAATACACGAAAAGACTATCCAGATCCTCAGTCGAACACTCGTCGGAAAACTGACTTTTCATAGCGGCTTTCACACGGGAAAAGCACTCGCAACAGAATGGAACACGATAATCCTAATGGCTCCACCATTTGAGGAGATAGACATGAAAGACATTGCGGAGGCCAGCATTATTGACACTCAAAATGAAAAGGACATGGCAGAGGCAATCGCCACTTCGGCCATGGCAGGAGTAGCCCTAGGCTTATTGACGGGAGGGCTCGGGCTTATAGGCGCTGGCGCCGGCCTTCTTGCTGGCGGAAATAAAAGCAACTCACTGGTTCGAATCGTGCTTACCGATGGCCGGCAGGCACTCCTGACCGCACCAGCGAAAACATACAGCAAGATGCTTACATTCACACTTTCCTTAAAAGAGGAAATTGCAGTTAGGCAGCCGCTAAGAGCGCCACCACCACCTCCTCCTCCTTCACTTCCGTAATCGAATTGGCAAGTATTGACTAAGCCAATACCGTCCGCGATGTCTCTACCCCCACCGCCCTAGCCACCGCCTCCTCAAGCCCCGCCTCATCCGTCCACTTCCCGTAATGCCGGTGATGAGTCGCAGGGTTGTGGCCCATCAGCGCCGCCAGATCACGCACTGGGATGCTGCGCACATAGGCCTTATGGCCGCGCCAGGCATAGCCGTGCCGAAGGCTGTAGGGCGTCAGTCCTGGGTTCGCCGCGACCAGCGATTGCCAGAAAGGGAAGCGATCCAACAGCTGACGGAAGGCATCCCCGACGCCCTTGTGGGCGCCGGCGTTGATTTGTGTGCGGATCGCAGCAGGGAGCTTCACCAGGCCGGAATCGAGCAGGGCAACAGCCCGCGCGCCTTCGCCTTCACGGCCGGGCAGGTCGAGGGGCAGCACCCGCCGGTCTGGCTTGGCGACCTTGAGGGTGCGGATGTTGCGCTTCACGCTGCCCACATACAAGCGCCCCTCTTCGACCCTGAGAACGCCCAGCTCCGCGGGCCGCAGGCCGAACAGGCCAACCAGTGACACGCCCAAATGCAATTCATCCTTGCCCTCCTCCTGCAGGGCATCGAGCAGCGCCGCCAGCTGCTCAGGCTTGATCGGTGTGGAGTCTTCATGGTGCCGGTCGGCATGGCCGATCAGTTCTTCGATCACTTCGGCAGGAGGAGGCATCCACCGATCGGATGCCCCGGCTCTGGTCACAGCAAACCGCAACAGCGCCGCCACATCGAGCAGCTGGCGTTTCCGACCCACGCCGCCAACCGGGCAATCCTGAAAATGCTGCGCCGCATAGGCCCGCATCAGGGAACGGCCGTCCTTGGGGCTCGGCTTGCTCTGCAGCACCTGGAGGGTGCGGTCCATACGGGTGCGCAGGTCCCTCAGAGTCGTCGCCCTGCGTCCCTCGCGCGAGGCCATGAACTGTTCGATCACCACCACCCAATCCAGTCGCCCCGACTCGGCCGTGGGCGCATTGCGGAGCAGCGCATAAGCCTCAGCCAGGCCCAGCCCTTGGGCATCCATGCGCTGACGGATCTCGCCGAGCAGCTTCACCACCTCTGTCTGAGAGGAGGCGTTCCAGGGCAGGTCCAGGCTCACAGAGGAACGGCTGCCATCGTCGTGGCGACGGGTGAGCTGCACCCTGCCCCGGTGGCCGCGGATCGACCAACCGAACCCGTGCTCCGTCTTGATGAGCTCGCGCAGGGTGGCATCCCACGTCTTCTTACGGGGTGCAGGCATGGTCGTCTCAAGCCCCTACGCAGGGGGCATCAGGGCCAGCCCCATCATCCCGCAGTGGGCGCAGAAATGGGCGCAGTTTTGGCGGGACGAGGGGTGTCATGTCCGTTCACCGAGCCAATGGAGCAGCCCAAAACCCTTATCCCAACTGGCTTCTTTGAGTTGAGGCCAGGATTGAGCAAGCCCGTCATTCCCTGCATGGCATGCAGGGGGTCAGCGGTTCGAATCCGCTTGGCTCCATCCTGTCTGACTCCTTGCGCCGCAAGGGGTCTTTTTTGTCGGTCAGGGTGTCGCTGGCAAGCCCGGCAGGGCCAAAAAGCGCAAAATCAAGCGCAAAACTGAGGCAAGCGACGGCCCCGCCCCAGGGGCTCGTCCCGTTTTGCGCTGACTAGCGCAAAATCGATCGCCCCGAATCGGTCCGGATCGGAATGGCCGCGGCTGCTCAGGCGAGGGACCGCGCGATGGCATTGCACTGCTCCTCCAGCTGGCTGATCCGGGCCAACAGCTCCGGGAAGCTCGGGAACTCACCGCGCAGCATCCCTGAGTCAGCCATAGCCGTGTAGTCCGACTCCAGGGCCTGCCGGGCGGCATCGGTCGGCACCAGCTGCAGGTTGCCGCTGAGAGCATGGAGGTAGTCGATGGGCTGCTCATCAGCATCCATGGCACGCCAGAAGTCCTCCTTGTGCTGAGCCACCTCTGCGGCCAGGGTGCGGTCTCGAACAGCCGCCTCAGCGATGCCAGCACGGGCAAGGCGGTCGAGGTCATACCAATGGCGTGAATAGCGGTCGCCCTCACCGCTGCCCCAACGGCCTCTCCGGCAGGAGACATGGATCGCCGCGGCCTTCTCGAGGAACGTGCGCTTCGGGTCCATCACCAGTGGCCTGGCAGTCGGGAAATCGAGCATGACCAGGTGGGTCGCTGCCTCGCAGGTGATGGGCACCGGCCCATGCGGTTCGCCGGTGGAATGGGCACCGAACTCCAGCAGCACCGTGGGCCGCACGTAGCCGTAGGTGCCCTCAGGCGCCGGGATCAGCGGTGGGTAGTGGAGAACGATGGTGGGTGGCTGCCGGCGCCTTGGTTCCGCCGCTTTGAGCGTCAGCTTCACCGGGATTCCTGCGGCCGAGACAGCCCCTTGAAGCAGTGGCATGGGGATCTCGCTGACCCATTGCTTGAGCTTGCTGTCAGCGGCCTTACGGCGCCTTTCGGCCTGGCTCGGGTTGACTGCCGGCGCCAGGTCGACATCCGGCCAGAGATGCTGAATGTTGACGGTGAGGTCGACGTCCTCCGAGAAGCGGTCAATCAACCCATGGGCCTTGGAGAGCGAGGTGCCGCCCTTGAAGGTGAGGCTCTGCAGGAGTTGCTGATCTGTGCCAAGGATCTGCAGGGCCCAGACCACCCAGATGTCCTTCTCAAGCAGAAAGGCCGGCCAGCCGGATTCGGCAGCAGCTACCGCCAGGGCTTCCATCTGATCCTCTGCGGAAAGAGCGAACCAGGACTCAGCCACGAACCTCCAGCGGTCCCTGATCTTGTTCACTGAGCAGCTCCGCCAGCCACAAGGGCAGCTCAGCGCTGACGGCGAGCAGGGCTTCCCACTCTTCAGGAGGCAGGACGGTTCGGAGCTTCGGCAGAACTGCTGAGGCCTGATCAGGGCCGAGCCAGGTCAGGGCGCGGATCGCCTGGCCGGCAGGGCGATCGGCCAGCAGGAAGTTCCAGGCGGCTGCCGTGCGGATGGTGACCTGCTGCTTGCCGAAGACATAACGCTTCTGGCTCCGGCTGCGGGACAGATAGATCTGCTGTACGGGCATCTGGGTGGTGAGGCCAAGGGCATTGGCCGCGGCGGCACCACTGCTCACCAACTGCTGAACGCCCTCCTGGTTGAGCCAGCCCATCACCGCCTCCGGCGCCGGCGGTCTGGTGCCAAAGCGACTGCAAACTGGCAAGGCGTAACGGCCGCGGGTGATCTTCACGAGCTTGCCCCGCGCCGCCAGGCGCCGCAGGGCCTGGTCCACCGCATCGCGCGTGCCCAGCGCCAGGAACTGCTTGGCAGCCAGCAGGAATCCCTCAGGGCACTTGCCTGCCGCTTCAAGGATCTGCTCGCTCAGCACGGTCTTCTCGCTCGGAACAGACATGACGACTGGATCGGTCCTGTTATGTCCTGGTGTGTCAGGAGACTACACGAGTTTCTGACACCCTGTCCACGGAGCTTTTGCCATCGCGACCGTGAGACCGGTGCTCCTGGCTTGGCTGTCGACGCGCTCCGGTCGACGACGGCCGTCCTTCAGCGTGCCACGGCTGCGCCGTGGCGTGCATCGGCCAGCCGCCGCCGCCCTCCGCTCCGGGGCCGGTGATGGGGTTGAGGCCAAGGCAGCTCTCCCGCGGCTGCGGTGGCGCGGCAGCTTTCAGCAGGGAGGGGCCTGGAGTGAAGCCAGATGATTGCGCGCGCGGCTGCGCGGCCGGATGTTTATTTCGGGCTGAATGCGATCCTTGCTCTGATCGCTTGCCGAGCCGCCAGGGCATGGCTCTGCTTTGCTTTGATCCATTGCAGTGCAGCGGCTCTGCCTTCTTTATAATGCGTTTGTACTGGTAGAATAAAGGCTGCGCCAAAGGCCCCGAGCCCATCGCCTGCGGCAACCTCACCCCCTGATCTCGCCGTCATAGCTGCACTCTTTCCAGTGGCTTGATGCCCCGATCAGTTGTCCCTCAAGGCAACTGATTCCATGGTTATTTGTCATTCATCTGGGCCAGGTTCAGGTCCTGCTCGCTCCCTTGTGATCGCAGCCGGCGGCGGCCGTGATCTGGCCTGGCCCCACCAGCGGGTGGCGGCTGAGCTCCTCGCCCGCAGCGGCGGCCGGTCTGTCCATCGGCTGTTCCATGGCGGAGCCCGTGGCGCTGATGCAGCCATCGCCCGCGCCGCCCATCAGCTGGGCTGGCCGGCACTCGCTCTGCCTGCCGCATGGGAGCGCCATGGCCGGGCAGCCGGGCCGATCCGCAATCGGGAGTTGCTCCAGTTGGCCATCGCTGAGGCCATGGCCCACACCTCCCCGATGGCGTCCACCTCGGTGCTGGTGCTGGCCTTCCCCGGCGGCCCCGGCACTGCGTCGCTGGTGCAGCAGGCCCGCCGGCATGGCCTCCCGTGCTCCGGTGCCGCTCGCCGTTGTGGAGGTCAGCCCATCCGCCGGTCTCTGGGCCGTGCCTGCTGCATCCGCCTGCTTCTGAAGCGTTCCGCGCCCATGGGCGCCCGCCGATCCATTCCCCATCAACTGCCATGCCTGTTCTCACCCCCGTGCCCACCGAGGCCTCCTCCGCACGAGTGGCTGCGGCTCCAGTGCCTACCGGGCCGTCCTGCACCCTCCAGCGATCCGGCTCCCTCTGGCAGCTGGGCATCGAGGCCCAGGAGCTCACCACCGCCATCGGCCAACTCGCAGAGCAGTTGGAAGCCGATGGCGACACCCGCGCCCAAGCCCTCGCCGAGCTTGAGGCGGCCCTACTGGCTGAGGAGGGCAACAAACAGGCCCTCGCCGCCAAGGCCGACGCCACCTGCTGGGTGATCGAGCACCTGCGCGGTCAGGCCGCCTACCGGCAGCAGCAGGCCAAGCGGCTCACTGAGCTTTCCCGCTCCGATGCCTCCCGAGCCGATGCCCTGGAGGAATCGCTGGTGCTGGTGCTTACTCGCCTGCAGCCCAGCGCCACCCGTTTCTCGTTCCCGAATCACGAGCTCAGCAGCCGCAAGTCCCAGGCGGTGGTGATCGGCGACGAAGAGGCCCTCGCTCCCGAGTGGTTGGCCGTCAGCACCACCAGCAAGCCCGACAAGGCAGCCATCAAGGAAGCCCTCAAGGCTGGCCGCCACATCGAAGGCGCCCAGCTGCTCTCACGCCGCTCCTGGCGGATCAGTTGAAAGGCCAGAGGCCCCTCGATACCGGCCCGCTCCGCTTGCGGGCCCTGACCCCAATCCCATCACCTTGAGCAACAGCCATGGATCTCTCCACCTACGCCAGCGCCACGGCCTCTACGACACCCACGACACCGAGGCCCAGGGGCCACATCTGGTCCACGCGGCTCGCCAGTTGGGTGGTGCCAATCACCCGCAAACCGGGCCGCCGACCTTCGCCGGATCACATCCACTGCAGCGAGCCGCCCTGCTGGGTGCTGATCGAGCCGCTGCCGCCTCAAACTTCCGCCCACTGATTTCGGTCCCAGATCCCACTCACCCCCTCGATGCCATGACGTGCACCTTCTCCACCGAACAGATCGCCTGCCTCTCCGCCCCCCTCGATCGCGCCAAGGTGCGCCAGCGCGAGCAGGGCCGCTCCAAAGTCAGCTACCTGGAGGGCTGGCTGGTGATCGCAGAAGCCAATCGGATCTTCGGGTTCGATGGCTGGCAACGGGAAACCATCGAGGTTCGCTGCGTGAACCAGTCCGAGCGCAGCATCGGCAGGGACAACCGCCCTGGCTGGAGGGTGACCTACATCGCCAGGGTGCGGGTCACGGTGTCGGTTCCTGGCGGGGCCCCACTGATCCGCGAGGGCAGCGGCGCCGGTCATGGCATCGATGCCGACCTGGGTCAGTCCCATGAATCGGCTCTCAAGGAGGCCGAAACCGACGCCATGAAGCGTGCCCTGATGACCTTCGGGAATCCCTTCGGCCTGGCCCTGTACGACAAGCAGCAGCGGGAGGTGACTCACGCGGCAGGAGAGAACAGCGCTCGTCTGCCTGTCAGTGCCAGCAACGGCACGCGAATGATCCATCGCAGCCCTTCGTCAGCAGCACCAAGCGTCAGCGACGACCCCGGCCTCACGCCGCTCGACCCGGCCGTCATCCGCCAGGTCCTCGACACCCTGCGCGGTCTGCCCCGGCCGCTGCTGGAGGGCTTCACCAAGGCGTTCCGCAAGCGGTTCCAGGTGCCGGAGGAGGCCACTTCCATCGCGGATCGGATCCTGCAGAAGCGCCATCACGACTGGATCGAAGCCTTTCTGGTGCAGCACCAAGCCCCGGCTTCCAGCCAGCCGGACGCCCAGCCCGGCTGAGCCGATCAGACTCCACTCACTTGGGCTGCAGGACCGTCCCTGCGGCCCCTCCTCTTCCCATGCGTCACTCCCTCGGACGAATCGTGGCCACTGCCGCTGTCGCAGCTGCCGTTCCCCATGTGGTGATCGTCGGTCTGCTCGATCGTCATGCTGCCCGCGACTGGGGCGATCTCGATGCGGAGGACAAGGCCTCCAACGATTCGGACCACACCCATGCGGAAGGCCGCCTCATCTCCAGCTACGATACACCAGAGCACGGCACCATCTGGGTGATCACGGAAGACCTCCGCGGCGAAGGCGATGGGCCCATTACCACCGTGCTGTTCCCCGAGGACTACTGAGCCCCCAGATCCGGCTGAGCCCTGGGGGCTGGCGATCACGCCACCCGGCCTGCCCCGGCTCGCGCACCGCGCAAGGGCTGACGCGAGTCGCTCCACTGTGTTCTGCGACCCTTGCGCGGCGCTGGCGTCACCGGGGCGCAGCGGTGGTGTCGTTCGCCATCCCTGCCATGGCTCGCCCTCTCTTCCCCGCTCAGCCAGGCCACAGGTCAATCGAGCGCCAGTGTCCGATCCGAGTGGTTTCCGTCCATCTGCTGGGCACAGCTGGCCTGACGTGGACCCAAAAAACAGAACCAGTCTTTATGAGAGCTTCCCTATCGGCCAAACTTGGCCAGAGGAGCCCCATGAAACGCAAACGCCACAACCCCGAGCAGATCATCCGCAAGCTGCGAACGAAGGAACTTGTTGCGCCGTGAGGCGCACCGTGCGCTGCGACAGAGCTGTCGTGGTTCTGCAGGATCGATTTCGGGTTTCCCAGCGCCGTGCATGCCGTTTAGCGGGTCAGAACCCCCCTCTGCCAGAAAAATTGACGCCTCTCCACCCCGACCATTCCAACCACCAGGGGGCCTGATGGCGCCATCCGAAACTCCATCACTCCCGATCCTGTGGAGTTTTCGCCGCTGTCCCTATGCGATCCGGGCTCGACTGGCCCTGGCCCAGGCGAAGGTGCCGCTGGAGACGCGGGAGGTGAATCTTGCCGTCAGGCCCCCGGAATTCCTGGCGCTCGGGGCACCGGGAACGGTGCCGCAGCTGGTGCTGCCCGATGGCGCACGGCTCCACCAAAGCCTCGAGATCATGATCTGGGCCCTGGAAGCAGGCGATCCGGGCGACTGCCTGCGGCGCGCCGGCGCTGACACCACAGCGGCAGGGGACTGGGAGCAGATCATGGCGCTGGTGGAGGAGAACGATGGACCCTTCAAGCACCACCTCGATCGCTTCAAGTACGCCAGCCGTTTCCCCGACTCCGATCCCGCGGTCCATCGCGAAGCGGCCCTCGCCATCCTGCGGCGCTGGAATGGTCGGCTGGAGCCTGCCAACGACGCCGACGAGCCACACTGGCTGCTGGGGGAGCGCTCCTCGCTCGCCGACTGGGCCCTGCTGCCCTTCGTGCGGCAATTCCGGCTGGCCGATCCCGAGGGTTTTGCCGCAGCCTCTGGCCTCACGGCCCTGCGCACCTGGCTGGCCCGCTTTGAAGCGGGACACGAGCTGGCGGCGGTGATGGCCCCGCCGCTGGCTCCCCGCCAGCCCTGGCGTTCTCCGAGCTGGCTCTACCACCTGGCCCTGGCCGGGGAGTGGCGGCAGGCCCTGGCGGAGGGGGTCTACCGGCGCTCGACGCGTGGGCTGGCCCTGGAGCAGGTGGGCTTTCTCCACGCCAGCCATGCGAACCAGATCGCCGCCACCTTCGAGCGCTTCTACCAAGACGCCGGTCCAGTGCTGTTGCTCACGATCGATCCCGAGCGTCTGAACGCCGCCGGCCTTGAGGTTGACGTGGACCCCAAAAACTGACCCAGTCCTTATGAGAGCTTCCCTATCGGCCAGACTTGGCCAGGAGAAGCCCCATGAAACGCAAACGCCACAGCCCCGAGCAGATC
>Ga0007801_10000435_pt1 | contig 13688 bp, 11 predicted proteins | sample CryBogmetaGMA2M_FD_60372 | JGI IMG/M metagenome (GOLD analysis project Ga0007801, IMG submission 60372) | Freshwater microbial communities from Crystal Bog, Wisconsin, USA - MA2M | ecosystem: Environmental > Aquatic > Freshwater > Lake | place: Crystal Bog, Wisconsin, USA | collected 2009-07-06
GGGCAAAGGCACGAGGGGCATCAAATCCAAGGGCGACAGCCATCTTGAAAATCAGCACCTCTTTCCTTTCATCGTTGGCAAGGGAGAGGAGATTTTCGTCAGGTTCTTCCGCTGTGTGCGTGGCAATCTGTTCCTCAGTGAAGCCAAGGGAGAGGAGATTTTTCTTGGCTCTCTCCACGCTGTGGGGAGTTGAATCCACCTGGACGAGGAGCAGGGGGGTCAGGGAGATAGAGCGTTTGCGGAGGGCGGTCTTGATTTGCTGGTGAATGGCGGTCGCATCACGCAGGGCGGTCTTTTCAAGGTCAACGAGTTTTTCAGCACCAGCATCCACTATGTAGGAGGCGGTTTTAACGCCATCCTTGATGAGTCCCGTATGAACTGCATCCCTGCGACTGACGCGGATGCGATGAAGTTCGGCAATTTGAAGACGCTTTTTGAGGTCTTCTATCTCTTGGTCATCGGGTGTTGCCGTGACGAGGATGGTGTATTCAGGGGAAAGGATGTTATGGAAAAAATCAGCGGCTAGGGTTTTGCCGTGGAAACTGTGGTGGGCTTCATCCACAACCACGCCAATCCTTTTACCGCTGGCTTTGAGTTCTTGAATGAGGGTGTCAATGCTGGGGTTGAGTTCCCCAGTCTTCCGCACATTGCGGGCATCGGTGACACGGGTTGCCACGGCTTGCCAAGTGGTCACAAAAACATCACCACTGCGAGTTTGTTCAGGGTTGCGGTCATCCTGCAATTCACGGAGGCGAAGCCCCGCGAATTGCTCCCGTAGCGTGGAGCAGGTTTGACCGACAACCCCTTTGAACGGAGCAAACCAAAACCAAACGACATCCTCGGTGCGAGTAAAGCGTTCCACGATGTTACCAGCAATCAGGGTTTTACCCGCCCCTGTGGGGGCTTCAATCAGGAGATAGCCGTTGTGATTGATGGCGTGGGTGCGTCCGTCTCGGTCTGCTTGTGCCGTATTAAGAAGCGTTTGGGCGTGGGTGAAAAGAGAAACACCGCTTTGTATCGCATCGTCCTGAAACTGTTTGAGTGTCTTGATGAACATCGTCGTTACAGGGGCTTACGAAATTCTTAGCCCAAAACGCCTCATCAGGCTTTCGGGTATGTTCTCGTGCTGGACGTGTTCGGCTTTGAGTTTTTCCCGAAGTAATCCCGCTTGCCACGAATACACGATAACCGAAGAGTTCCGTTGGACGGCTTCTCTCAGTTTGGGGAGTTGACTGGCTTCGTAACGGGGAATGTAGATGACAGTGGTTTCCCCCTCTCCCTCGGCAATCAAGAATGGTGCGTCCGTGTAGGGAACGAGGCGAGAACGGTGGATGAATTGAAGGGCAGTCCAGACTTGCTCGTGTTCAATGTCCAGAATGTGGGCGGGGTGAATTTTACGGGTGCGGAGATAGGCAAAATCCCCACCAAGTCCCTCTACCTCATCGCCTTTGGCGTTTTTGTAGCCTTTGATGACACGGCGGACACGCTCGGCACAGACATCACGGCAAAGGTTTTTGTCAGGGTTCTCATCGGTTGCTTCCGTGCTGGAAACGAGAATGAAGCGACGATTGCCCCCATCGGCTTTGTTGGCTTTGAGGACTGAATGGGCGGTTGTTCCGCTTCCTGCAAAGAAATCCAGAATCAGGTCGTCGGGATTGGTTGCGATTTGAAGAATGCGGTCAATCAGGCGGGTGGGTTTGGGGGTGGAAAAATGGGTTTTATCTAAAATATTACGAAGCTCCAAATTTGCTTCGGCGTTGTGCCCTGCATCATCAAACCCCCATATCGTTCTTGGAACTACTGGTTTTGCATTGGATAAAAACTTTTTTAAGCGAGGGTGCTTACTCAATCCATCTTTACCCCAGTAAATCAAATTTTCATTTGTATGATAAGAATGAGTATTTTTGTCATACGCCCAAACGCGTGAATGTGATGGAAAAATTAATTCACCAGTAGTTGGTTGCGTTATTGGGTAGTAAAGGTTGGGGCGTTCTTGAGAGGTTTTTGCACAGGTGTATGCCGATGAATTCCAGGCACCCCTATGGTCGTTATCAGGATTAGAGTAGTTTTTTAACTGCTCGTCATTGTGTGGTTGCCTTAATGGTCTCCAAATATCTGGATTCAAGGCGTAGCAAAGAATGTAGTCGTGGTCGGTGCTAAAATGTTGGGCGTCATTCGCTGGGGAAACTCGCTTATGCCAAATCAAATTGGAAATAAAAGAGTTGAAGCCAAAAACCTTGTTCAATAATCCCCCGAGATGAAAAAGTTCATTGTCGTCAATAGAGACGAAAATGACCCCATCTTCACGCAGGAGGTCTTTTGCCAGCGATAAACGCTGATACATAAACTCGCACCAAGTGGAATGCCTCCAAAGGTCTTCCTTTTCCACAAAGTGGTCATTGTAGACGAAATCCTTGTTCCCCGTGTTGTAGGGAGGGTCAATGTAGATGCACTTGACCCGACCGCCGAAGGTCATTTTCAAGTAACGGAGAGCGTCAAAATTGTCCCCCTCAATGATGAGATTTTTCCAAGGGGCGTCACCCTCACTTTCGGCAGGGACAAGGTCTAGGGCTACAAAATCGTCATTCAGGGCTTTATCCCTATCAATTTCATTCGCTTCCCAAACCAGCCCAAACTTGGTGGCGTCCCGTCTGTCTCGGGCTTCCAGCAGTCCAAGAAGTTCTTCCCTGCTTAAATGGCTGTAATCTCTCCCCATAAGTGAAACTCAAAATTAACTTGCAGAGTTGGAACTGACGAGAGGGAAAGGCAGATGCCCACCTACATCTTCAGAGCATTGTAAATCGGTTTTGCCCACTCGGGAAAATCCGCCTCAGGGAGGTAAGATTTTGCAATCTTTCCATCTACGGTGCGGAACACGGTGAACGGGTCAATCTCACCCTCTGCCTCGTCCACATCCTGCGTGTTATCCACGAAGTATGCACGGTCAGCGAGACGGGCAACATCAACCGCAAGTTTGAGGGAACGAATGTATCTGGGTTCTATTTTTTCGCGTGGAACAGTATGCCCGCCCTGAGAATACCTCCACTCCACACGGAGGATATTGATTTCGGGGTTTTCTGTTGCCACATAGACCAGGCGGATGAAATAGCCCGACTCCTTGGCTCGGCGGATGTAGTCCACCTTTTCAGGGGTGGAGAGGACCGTTTCAAAAAGCAATCCCTCTCGGGCAGTCAGGCACTCTTCGCGGATTTGGTCAGCACGATTCGCTGCTTTTAGAATGGAGGCGTGGTCATTCCAATCGCCAAACTCCTCTTGGGCAATGTGGTCAGGATTGATTTCTACAAGCCCGTCTGTCCAATCGTAGGCTTTGCGGAGGGCTGTCGTAATCGTCGTCTTGCCAGAGCCATTGGCACCAGCAACGACGACAAGGACGGGCTTACGCTCTGCCATTGGCAGGGACAGCCTTTACACCTTTGAGGGTTCTAGCCTTGAACTCTGCGTAAGTGATACCCGCCTTTCCCGTTTGCTTGCTATTGGCACGAAGCGTTATACCCACTGAACGGAGAACCTTTTCAAGTTGTTGGGCTTCCGTCTCTGCGTCCCTGATTCGTTGAATGGTTGCTCCCATATGAGAATCATATAGTCACATTGAATTGTCGTCAATGAACCAAGGGGTAGGCATGGAGGGGTTGGGTAGTAAATTTCCCCCACTTTTCCCCCACCAAAAAAGGCAAAAGGGGCATAAAAAGGATATTCGGCGATTTTTTGGTCATCGCCCGCAGAAGCCCATTTTATGGGCTTATAAGAGAGAAATGCCCTTTGAAAAAATGGCGACCCTAACGGGATTCGAACCCGTGTTACTCCCGTGAAAGGGGAGTGTCCTAGGCCACTGGACGATAGGGTCAAGGGAGTATGGAGTATTCATTAAGAGTGGTTCGGGTTCAAGATGTATCGGCGGTCTTTCATGGAATCCTGCACTTGCGTTCCTTGACTCCCTGCTTCTCTGAGTGAAGATACGATGATGTCCACCAATCGATCTCCCTCGGAAGGTTTTGATTTTCTGCGTAGGATGCGGCGCAATCGCTCCACTCCGACTGTTCGCGCTTTGGTGCGTGAAACGAGGTTCAGCAGGGAGGATCTGATCCAGCCGCTTTTTGTGAGGGCCGGCGATGGGTCACCGGAGCTTGTCGGGTCTATGCCCGGTGTCGTGCGTCATACGGTGGTCTCTCTGGTGGAGGAGTCCCGCAAGCTTGCCGATCTGGGAATTCCCGCCATTGCGCTTTTTCCATGCATTGAGCAATCGAGGAAGGATCCCATCGGGGCATATGCCACAAGTCCGGAGAATGTTCTCTACGCCGCAATCAGGGCGGTGAAGGCCGAGGTGCCCTCCCTCACGCTGATTGCCGATGTGGCTCTCGATCCCTACACGAGCCACGGTCATGACGGATTGCTTGATGAAAGGGGTGCTGTGAAAAACGACGCGACTGTGGAGGCGCTGTGTCGGCTTGCCATTGCTCAAGCTGAAGCCGGTGCCGACATCGTGGCTCCCTCAGACATGATGGATGGCCGGATACGGGCGATCCGCATGGCCCTGGATGGTGATGGAATGACGCAGACAGCAATTCTTGCCTACGCCGCGAAATACGCCTCCGCTTATTACGGGCCGTTCCGGGACGCCGTGAAGAGCGGGGTGGTTTCGGCTCCCCTCGATAAGCGTGACTACCAGATGGATCCCGCCAATCTGCGCGAGGCTCTGCTGGAGGTGATGCTTGATGAAGAGGAGGGGGCCGACATGGTGATGGTGAAACCCGCAGGGCCTTATCTCGATGTGATCCGTGCCGTTAGGGAATCGACATTACTCCCGCTGGCCGCCTATCAGGTTTCGGGCGAATATGCCCAGATCCATGCCGCTGCGCGGCTCGGTTGGCTCGATTACGAGGCAACTCGGGACGAGTCGCTGCTCGCCATCAAGCGTGCGGGAGCGGATATGGTTCTGACCTATTTTGCAGGCGAGGTAGCCGCCACGCTTTCGTAAGCATGAGAAAGCTCTCAGTCGTCATGGTGGCTGCGTTGGGTCTCTTTCTCTCCAGTTGTGCCGACACGCATCACCGCTTGATTGTCAGTGTGCCGGATCAGAAAATGCTTGTCCTGACTGATGGCAAGCCTGTGGCGCTCTATACGGTCTCGACCTCGAAATATGGAACAGGAGACCGCGAGGGGAGCTATGCCACGCCTCTGGGGCATCTTTGTGTGCGGAAAAAAATAGGTGACGGGGCCCCGCTGGGGACGGTCTTTCATTCACGCATTCCAACCGGTGAGGTGCTTCCTCCGAATGCTCCGGGCCGTGATCCGATCGTGACACGCATCCTCTGGCTCGATGGATTGGATGAGCACAATAGGAATTCCTTCAGCCGATGCATCTACATTCATGGAACGCCCCAGGAATCGCTGCTTGGAACTCCGGTAAGCTATGGGTGTATCCGGATGCGCTCGTTTGATGTCGCAAAAATCTATGATCTTGTTGGCCTCGGTGCCCGTGTCGAAATCACCGAGGGGCATCTCTCAATGCAGAAACATTGACGGGGCGATTCTTCACGTCGCTATTTACCCCCTCCAAACTCCTAATCCATGAGGTTGCTTATCATTTTCTTTTACATTTTTGCAGTCTTCGCCTTCCGGGTGACGGCGGCAGAGGTGAATCCGTTGCTGCTAAAGCCCAAGACTTCCGGGCAGGCCGGGGAACAGGCAATCAAGCTCATGAATCTGATGACCGCCGGGGAGAGGTTCGATTTAGTGTGTGGTAAAGGTTTTGGCACGGCAGGGGTGCCACGCCTGGGTATTCCCGAGTTGAAATTCGGTGATGCAAGTTGCGGATTGCGCGTGGACTTCGATGACCCGGTGAAATCCACGGCTTTTCCATGTTCCCTCCTTCTGGCCGCCACTTGGGAACCAACCGTTGCCCGGCAGTATGGGGAAGCAGTGGCCGAGGAGTTCCGAATGGCCGGAAGGCACTTCATTCTGGGGCCCGGAATGAACATCTACCGCAGTGCGCTCAATGGCAGAAATTTCGAATACTTGGGTGAGGATCCCTATCTTGCTGCACGCATGGTCGAAGCTTATGTGGGAGGTGCCAATAAGGTGAACGTAGGGACGACGTTGAAGCATTATCTCTGCAATGACACCGAAAATTATCGTCGGGCAACCGATTCCCGTGTGGAGGAGAGGGCAATCCATGAAATCTACTTCCCTCCATTTGAGGCAGGAGTGAATGCAGGAACATGGGGGGTGATGACTTCCTATAATCTGGTGAATGGTGAATGGGCGAGTCAGAACAGATTTCTCGTAACCGAACTATTGCGAAAAAATCTTGGTTATAACAATCTGATCATGACCGATTGGGATTCGACTTGGTACGGCGATAAATTAATCAAGTCAGGAGTGGATTTGGAAATGCCCGACGGCTTTTCTCTCAAAAGGGATCGTAACAAGGTGATAGGAACTCCCGATATCGACCGGATGGTGACAAATATTCTGAAAACCGGAATTGTCTCCGGGCTTTATGAGCTTGAGGCAAAGGGGGAGTTTAAAAAGCCGGAGTGGTCGGAAAAATTACCCACACATGATCTGCTTGCCCGCCAAGTCAACGAAGCAGGAATTGTCCTTCTCAAGAACAATGGCCTGCTTCCATTGCAAAAAGGCACTGAAGATAAAATTCTGGTAACGGGGAATATGGCAGATATGGATCAGTTGGCCGGCGGAGGTTCCGGGCATGTCATCGGGTGGAAGGGGGAAAATTATCTTCAAGCCGTTCAGGAAATCTTTGGCAAGAATCATGTCACTTACAGTCAGAATCCGGATGATGATCAGATCCGGACTGCCGACAAGGTCCTGATATTCACTGGTTGGAACGGGAGTGAATGTGACGGACGCAATCATCCCTATCATCATGCTGATTACATGTGGATCGGACTCGAATGCGAGGGGCGCAATCATCCCTTCAAGCTGCCCGAAGATGCACTGATTGCCCATTGCGTGGAACTAAACCCAAAGACCGTGGTCACTTTGTCATGTGTCGGTGGAGTCGCGATGACTTGGGCGGACAAGGCTGCCGGCATCTTTCTTGCCATGTACGGGGGGCAGGCGGGGCCTGATGCCTTGATGGAGCTGATGACGGGAAAAGTGAATCCCTCGGGAAAACTCCCCTTCTCTATTGAGCGGCGACTGGAAGATTCGTTGGTTTTTGGGGATGATGCCGGGATCCATCCGGGCAAAATTCTGGCAGATCCAAAGGATCTTGTTGCCAGATTGGAAAATTATAAAGGGGAATTCCTCCTCAACGCCGACAAGACCGAAGCTTACACCCGCGATCTTGACTACAAGGAGGGAATCTTTGTCGGCTATCGTTGGTACGACATGAAGAACATCGAACCCCGCTTCCCCTTTGGATATGGCCTCAGCTACACCACCTTCGGATATTCGGATCTCAAGGTTGAGAAAAAGGGGGATGAAGGGGTTGTCAGGCTCACGGTGAAGAACACCGGCAAGGTTGAGGGATCCGAAGTGGTACAGATCTATGTCGGCGAACCTAAAGCCTCTGTGAAACGCCCGGTGCGGGAACTGAAAGGATTCAAGAAAGTATTCCTGGAACCTGGCGAGAGTAAGGTGGTCGAGGTAGCTCTCAAGAGCCGTGCATTTGCCTTCTGGGATGTGGCTTCGCATGGATGGAAAGTTGATCCGGGTGAGTTTGTAATCGAGGCAGGGAGTTCCTCCTGTGATATCAAGGAGAGGAAAATCCTGACGTTTTAGCGCTTTCCAAGAGGGATTGACTCAGGGGAGCTATAAGGCGAGTTTACAAAATTGAAAACTTCCAGCCCTGCCATCTGCTTTGCCCTGCTGCTTTTCGTTGCCAGCCCCGTGATTTTCTCAAAGTCGGTTCATGCTTTGGGGATAGCTGAAGAATTTGGGACTACTCTTCCAGTGGCTGATTCCCGGCATGAGCTCATCGTAAGCCTGAAGGATCAGAAGCTCTTGTTGCTGACTGATGGCAGGGCTGAGAGCGTCTATCCTGTCTCCACGTCGCGATTCGGAATCGGAGACAGGCAGGGAAGCTACGCCACGCCGATTGGAAAGCTGTTCATCCGGGTCAAAATCGGGGTGGGTCAGCCACTGGGTGAGGTTTTCAAGTCCCGGATGCCCACCGGTGAGGTGCTTCCTCCGAATGCTCCCGGCCGTGATCCGATCGTAACACGAATTCTCTGGCTGGATGGGGCGGAATCCGGGAATCAGAATGCCTTCCATCGCGGGATCTATATTCACGGGACTCCGCAGGAAAAATTCCTGGGTCGCCCCGCCAGCTACGGATGCATCCGGATGCGCTCTGTCGATGTGGCTTCACTCTTTGATCGTGTCGGGGCCGGAACCGTGGTGCGCATCATCACCGATCACCTTCCCGTAACCCACAAATCGCTGTCCTTTTTTGAGAAACTAAATCCCAACCGCCTCATATCGGCGGAGACCGGAGTTCCAGAGAGTTCTGGCGAGGAGAAAACAGAGTAGAACCCAGGCCGCTTGGATGGCCAGGCCCGTCCAGAGTTGCCGCCCCTGGATTTTCTCCATGAGGACCGCAACGGGAAAGTAGAGTTCGTAGGGAAAGGGGAGAAGCTTCAGGAGGGTTCCGGCAATTCCCGGCACGGCATCGAGGGGGAAAAGTTTTCCGCTTAGGAAGTACTCGAAGGAGTAGAGAATGAAAACAACTGTTGAGATCTCCAGAATCCAGAAGGCCAGCATCGCCAGTGCGTAGGCTATCAGAAACTGGATTGCGCCTGCCATCACAAGACTCAGCAGGAACCACCCCCATGTGCCCGTATGCTCCGGCCACTGGAGATACTCGCGATACCACCAGAATACCGCCGCGACGGGCAGTATGGTAACAGCCGTGTAGAGGAGACGCGATCCGACAAAGATGCAGGAGCGGTAGGACAGGAAGTCAAACGGCTTGAGTAGCAGCGCGCTTAGCTGACCCTCGCGGATTTCGGCGGCGATCTGCCACTCATCCTCGGTGGGGGTGATCAGGTTGTCCACCAGCAGGGCAATGAGGAAATAGAAGACCATCTCTCCAAAGTTGTAACCGGCGATGATTCCCGAGGAGCCGCCAAAGATGGAGCGCCAGACAAAGACGGTGCCGACCAATGGGATCAGTCCGAAGAGGGAGCGGAGCAGAAAGTTCCAGCGATAGACAAAGGTATTCTGAAGACCGATCGAGAAAATGGCCCGGTATTTGGCGAGGATATTAAGGATCACTTTCAAGAGGAGGAGGGAGCGCATGAACTTTCGCTGCGGCTGCGGCACAAATCGACCCGTGAAAATGTCCGGTTCCTTGGAAAAGAAGAGAGCTCTTGATGGGTATATTTGAAAATTTACTTCGCAGAAGGAAAGTGCTGATCGATCACAGGCTGGATGGCATCAGCCCAAATCTGGTATCCTTTCGTTCCCGGATGAAGGAAGTCGGGCATGATTTCGGGGCTCAGGGTGCCGTCGGCCAGGAGGAACTTGTCTCCAAAGTCGAGAAAGAGGACCTTCTTGCCATCCGAGTAAGTGGAGATAATTTTATTAATTCCCTTGATCCGTTCGCGCAGAGGGTTGGTTGCATCGTGTCCGCGAGGGAATATACCTTGCACCAAGATCGTGGCATCGGGGCAGAGCTTGCGGTACTGGTCGATGATTGCCCTGATCCCTTCGGCAATCTGCTCGTTGGTGTTAGTTCCAAGATTATTGGTTCCGATCATCAGGAGGATCAGCTTGGGGTGGATTCCATTCATCTGCCCTTGGGAGAGACGCCAGAGCAGGTGTTCCGTCCGGTCGGCGGCTATTCCGAAATCAAAGCCACCCAGCTTTTCATAGCGTTCCTGCCAGACCTGGCGACCGAAGGATTGCCAGAAGTCGGTGATCGAATCGCCGTCAAAGACCAATTGGATCTTATCGGAAACCTTGGCGGCGCTGTCGTTGGTTTTCTTCACGCGTGCAATCCATTCCAGTCTGGGGGTAGGACATGCCGCAGAATTCATTCCGGCCGGTACGGATGGTAATGAGGAAGGCATCGGCCAGATGGCGGTCGCCTCCGCATGGAGGCATGAGGTGGATATCAGCAGGACAACGATGAGGGGGAGATGCTTCATTGAGGCGGATTTTCTCGCAAACAGGAGACCTGAACAATACGAAACCTCTCGTTTGTTTGATCAAAAGATTCCTCGTGTGAGGAATGCTTGGTTTTTTGTGTTTTTCCTGAAGTCAACTCCTGCTTAAACCTACTTCCATGTCCACCCTCCTTGATTCCATTGCAAAAGCTGAAACCTCGGGAACCCTTCTCTCTTCCTCAGCGGAAAACATCCGCACAATGCTCGCGCGGGGATCTTCGCCACTGGCTGAGGCGGTGATAGCCGAGTTGGCGGAAAGCGGCCGGTGGGACGAACTTAATAACCGATTCTTTCGGACGCTTGCGTTCGGCACGGGCGGATTGCGCGGCAAGACCATCGGCGAGGTGGTGACCCGCGCCGAGGCGGGTCCCGGCCGCCCCGATGGCCGCCCAGAACATGCCTGCATCGGTACGAATGCGATGAATGACTACAATATCATTCGCGCCACCCGGGGGCTCGCCACCTATGTCCGCGAGTGGCATGTGCGGGAGCGGCGTCCTGGGCGTCCCTCCATCTGCATCAGCTACGACACGCGTTTTTTCTCCCGTGAATTCGCGGATCTTGCCGCCAAGGTGATGACTGATCTGGGTTGTGACGCGCTGCTCTTCGAGGGGCCCCGCTCCACACCCGAGCTTTCCTTTGCCGTCCGCTATCGGAATGCCGCCGCCGGCATCAATATCACGGCCAGTCACAATCCTCCCGGCTACAACGGCTACAAGGTTTACTTTGACGATGGCGGACAGGTGATCGCCCCTCATGACAAAGGAATCATCGATCTGGTCAATGAGGGGGACGATTCCTACGAGGCACTTCCCGAGGCGGATCGCGGTACGGTGATCATGATCGGAAGTGAGATTGATGATGCCTACATGGAGCGCCTTGAGAAACTGATCGTCGATCCGGCCCTCTTCCACCACAAGCCCGCTCTAAAGACTGTTTACACCCCTCTTCATGGAGTTGGCGGGGTGATCATTGTGCCGATGCTGCACAGGCTCGGCGTCGAGTGTATTCCCGTCCCATCTCAAATGGTTCCGGACGGGCTTTTCCCAACGGTGAAATCACCCAATCCTGAATATCCCGAGGCATTGCGCCTCGGGCTTGAACTTGCCGAGATCGAAAAGGCCGACCTTGTCCAGGCAACCGATCCTGATGATGACCGCATGGGAGTGGCCGCCCGCGATGCGAGTGGCAGGCTTGTTCTGCTGACAGGCAATCAGATCGGCTCCCTCATGGTCTGGTATCGCCTCAAGCGGCTCTTTCAGAAGGGGGTCCTAAACGAGACCAATCGCGATCATGCCATCGTGATCAAGAGTCTGGTGACCACTGATCTTCAGAAGGAAATCGCCCTCGGTTTCGGGGTGCGCTGCGTGGAGACCCTGACGGGCTTCAAATACATCGGGGCCAAGCAGCGTGCCTACGAGGAGAAACTTCCGGTAGACATCCAGACCCGTTATCGACATCTCTCCGAGGATGAAACACGCGAGGCGAGGCTCAAGGATTCACTCTTCTTTGTCTTCGGCGGAGAGGAGAGTTATGGCTACAATACCGGCGACTTCGTGCGCGACAAGGATGGTAATGCCGCAGTCATCTGTTTTGCCGAAGTGGCCGCCTATGCCGCGAGTCTTGGAATCACGGTTGTCACCCTGCTGGACCGGATCTATTCCGAGTATGGGTTTTACCTTGAGCGCGGAGAGTCGCTCAACTTCGAGGGGGCCGAGGGGGCCGCGAAGATCAAAAAGCTTGTCGATTCCTACGCAGGGAATCCTCCGGCAGAGATCGAAGGTGCCAAGGTGCTCTCGGTTCTCAACTATGCCATCCAGGATCTCTGGGATTCCGAGGGAGAGTTGATTCCCAAGGAAGCGATGATTGTTTTCGAGGTCGATGGCGGCCTGAAAGTGGCCGTTCGTCCCTCCGGCACCGAACCAAAGATCAAATATTATCTCTACGCCACCGAGAAGCCAGCCTCCGGAACCTTCACCCAGGAGGAACTCGCCGCGACCAAGGTGCGCGTCGCCGAGGGGTTGGAAAATCTCTGGCAGTGGCTTAAGGCGGACGCCGCGCTTCGCGCGGCTTAATGGGTGATAGGGAATAGGTTATTGGAAATGGGGCACGGCATTGAACCGACCATCTCCACCTTTTCCATAACCCATTCCCGAGATCCTATACCCTAAAAGACCATGCTCGCCTCCACCACCTTCGACATTCCCGGTTACAGGATCACGGCGCACAAGGGGATGGTGCGCGGAATCATTGTCCGCTCACCCACTATTGCGCAGGGGCTTCTTGGTGGATTGAAAAGCATCATTGGCGGCCAGATCGGCGCATACACGGAAATGTGCGAGCAGGGGCGTCAGCATGCCTATGATCTGATGGTGACGCATGCCTCGGAACTGGGTGCCAATGCCATTGTCGGTGTGCGCTACGATGCCTCCGATCTCGGGGCAAATATATCGGCCACCGAAGTGCTCTGTTACGGGACGGCGGTGACAGTGGAGTGCTCCTCAGACAGTCTCTAATAAATTTCCTTGGAAAATTAAAAAGCTCGGGCATCTCTTGCGGTCACCGTGGTGTGCAGGTAGGTTGATTTACTTTGAGTCAACTATACCAACCCGGGCGCATCGCCTTTCTGGGGAACTACCCTCCCAGGTTGTGTGGGATTGCGACATTTACCCATGATCTTTGCGAGGCAATGGCTGCCGAGGCGCCCGATGCAGACTGTTTCATCGGGGCGGTCAATGATCGTCCCGAGGGTTATGATTACCCGCCGCATGTGCGCTTCGAGTTGCTGGAAAAAGATCTGGCTTCCTACCGGCAGGCCGCTGATTTTCTGAACTTCAACAATACCGATGTGCTCTGCGTGCAGCACGAATTCGGTATCTATGGAGGAGCGGCAGGGAGCCATCTTCTTGCCCTGCTCAAGGAGGTGCGAATGCCGGTGGTGACCACGCTACATACACTCCTGCGTGAGCCAAATAATGATCAACGAAGGGTGATGGAGACCTTGATTTCCCGTAGCAACCGCCTTGTCGTCATGTCCCATAAGGGATTGGAGATCCTCAACGAAATTTACGGTGTGTCTGAGGAGAAAGTAGATGTCATTCCCCACGGCATTCCCGATCTCGACTTTGTCGAATCCCGCTTCTGCAAAGCGCAGTTTGGTGTCGAAGGGCGAAAGGTGCTTCTGACCTTCGGGCTGATCGGGCCGGGCAAAGGGATCGAGCATGTGATCGAGGCGCTGCCGGAAATCGTGCGTCGTCATCCGAATGTGGTCTATCTTGTGCTTGGCGCAACGCATCCGAACCTGATGGCCAGCGAGGGGGAACGCTATCGACTCAGTCTGGAACGACTGGCTCAGGACTGTGGTATGAAGGAGCATGTCATCTTCTATAATCGCTTTGTCTCCCCGGAGGATCTGAAGGAATTCATCGGAGCAACCGATATCTATCTTACCCCTTACCTGAACGAGGCTCAGGTGACTTCCGGCACGCTTGCCTATGTTTTTGGAGCCGGGAAGGCGGTTGTTTCCACCCCGTA
>Ga0007801_10000438_pt1 | contig 13627 bp, 5 predicted proteins | sample CryBogmetaGMA2M_FD_60372 | JGI IMG/M metagenome (GOLD analysis project Ga0007801, IMG submission 60372) | Freshwater microbial communities from Crystal Bog, Wisconsin, USA - MA2M | ecosystem: Environmental > Aquatic > Freshwater > Lake | place: Crystal Bog, Wisconsin, USA | collected 2009-07-06
AATTGCTATACTTCCATGTATATGTAGCTCAATCGTATCTTCCCCGGTAAAACTATTAGGGCTTGGGAACCATATAAGGATGCCATGGTCAATAATTTCTTTAGTTTTAGGGTGAGTAAAATTTGTAAAGATTGCTTTTCTTGGGGTAGGATTTTTGACATTACAAATATTGCCAAACAATTTACTAGATTGGTCGCCGCTTATCCTTATTACTGCAACACCAGCTTTTCCTGGATGGGTGGCAGGAGCAAAAATAGTTTTGTGTTCTTGTTGCATATTAATAGTATTTTAACAATAATTTTATATATTTAAAAGATAGCAAAAGGGGTGTTTATTAAAAATGCAATATAATGACTCATCATACCATTTATTTCATAATAAGAATATTTATATAGATAAAATAATTAAATGCAGCAAAGAATCTATTTCTGACCTAGAAAAAGAATTCATAAGATTATTTTACTGGCAAGTTGCTATGTTAAATATCACTGAAAAGGAAATCACTCATTTTAGTTATTTTTCTGAGAAAGCATTTTCTTTTATAAGCAATCTTAGCAATGATCAAACCAAACTCGAGATCTATAGTCCTGATTTCTTAGAATATAACCATAAATTTACTGTAATACAGTTAGTTTCCAAAGACATTCCCTTTTTAGTTGACTCAATTGTTTCTGCCATAGGCAAAAAGGGACTAGAAATTTATAGAGTGATTTACCCATCGATACAAGTTAAGAGAGACAATAAAGGTAATTTGGTTAATATTTTCGAAAGTAACCCTGAAGACGGATCTATGCGTGAGGTTATAATTCACATTCACCTGCAGCATATTGATAAATCTAAGGACGCTGAAGCTTTAAAAAACCATCTTAATAATATCGTTGAAAATGTAAAATTCGCCGTTAGCGATTGGAAGCACATGATAGCTAGAGTTCATGAACATACATTATTTTTTCAAGAAAAAGCCAAAAGTGATGAGCATTTCCTAGAGCAAGCGGAGTTTCTTGCAAGTATCGAGTCTAAATATTTTGTTTTTACGGGACTTATAAATTATAATTTCACAAAAACAAAAAACCAATATAAAGCAGAAATCGATAAAGATTCAGCCCTCGGAATTTTGAAAGTAGATCATGAATTAATGACTATTTTAGAAGACACAATTTTTAACCAGGGACAGCTCTCTGGCAAACAGCAATATATTAATATTGGGAAGCTTAACAAAGCATCCATAATTCATAGGGATGTAAATCTTGATTATATTTGCATTAAAACTTTTGATGAACAGGATAATTTAATAAAAGCTGTTGTTTGCATTGGCCTATTTACATCAATACTTTATTATCAGAGTGCAACTCTTATCCCTATAATAAAAAGAAAAGTTACTGCTGTTTTGAAAGAAGCAAACTTTAGTCCCAGTAGCCATGGAGGGAAAGAGTTAGTTTCTATCATTGAATCACTTCCTAGAGATGAATTATTCCAAATTCAAGTAGATGAGCTATTTAAAATAGTCATGGAAGTTTATGCTTTGATGTATTTTCCTGATCTTAGACTATTTATTAGACATAATGAAGGAGGAAAATTCGCCAGTTGCTTAGTATTCATCCCGCATGAAAGAATAAAAGCAGAAATTAGCGACAAAATTCATTCAGTTATTACCGCAAAGCTAGGTAATATAATTACTAGCAATTACGTTCATATAAACAATTCTCAGATGTGTTATTACCATATTATTGTTGATTTAAACAAGAATATGGCAAAAAATCTAGATTGCGCTGCACTAGAACATGAACTTGATGAAGTAACTTTCCTCTGGAAAGAAAACCTAAGGCAATATCTTTTTAATGAACATGGGATATCTGGAGGCGATAGCTATTATCAAGAATACAGCAATGCCTTCCCTGAAAGCTACAAAGAACGATACAAGCCTGGCCCTGAAACAATTGAAGATATTTCATATTTTAGCAAAGTTAAAAGTGACGGTAAGGTAATATTTCGTTTATCAAATACCTGCCTCGATGAATTTTGTTCTATTCGCCTTAAAATTTATAGTGACTTTGAAATTCCTTTATCGAGTGTGATGCCAATGATTCATGATATTGGTTTTAGCGCGCTAGCTGAACATATTTTTAAAATTGAAACTGAAAGTAAGAAAACCTTGTGGCTTCATAACTTTTACCTAAATAGCAAAGAATGTAAAATTTCAGATCTTGAAAACGTGAGAACAAATGTCGAGGATACTTTATCAGCTATATGGTCTGGTAAGGCTATTAGTGACGAATATAATAAGTTAATACTTAGTTCAGGACTAATTTATCGAGAGGTCAGCTTACTTAGAGCCATTGGAAAATATCTATATCAAATTAAATTTGGCTATAGTAAAGAATATATCGGTAGCGTATTAACTCGCAACCCTTCTATTTCAAAACTTATTATTGAAGCATTTAAATCTAAGTTTAATCCTGAATTAAAAGAAAACCAGCGCCAAAAAAAATACCAAGACACTAAAGAAAGCATAGAACATAAATTAAATGATGTATCAGATCCTCTAGAAGACAGAGTTATTCGCAGATATATTGAGATTATCGATGCTATGGTAAGAACTAATTATTATTGTTTAGACGTTGATGGTAATCATAAAAATTATATCTCCTTTAAAATAAATTCGCGTCAAGTTTCCAATTTACCTAAACCGGTCCCATTTATGGAGGTCTTTGTCTATTCATCTCGGTTTGAGGCAATCCATTTAAGATCTGCAAAAGTCTCGCGCGGAGGAATAAGATGGTCTGATCGAAGCGAGGATTTTAGAACTGAAGTTTTAGGGTTAATGAAAGCACAAATACCAAAAAATTCGGTAATTGTTCCTGGCGGAGCCAAAGGAGGATTTGTAATTAATCAATCGCTTGAAATGACACGTGACGAATTTTTTAAAGTGGGTGTTGAATGTTATAGGGAATTCCTGCATGGCCTTCTTGATATAACCGATAACATGGAAGATGGAACGGTAATTCACCCTAAAAATGTAGTATGTTTAGATCAGGAAGACCCATACTTAGTTGTTGCTGCTGATAAAGGAACTGCAACTTTCTCAGATATAGCAAATCAAATTTCTGCAGATTATAATTTCTGGCTAGGCGATGCTTTCGCCTCAGGTGGTTCTGCTGGATACGATCATAAAAAAATGGCCATTACTGCCAAAGGAGCATGGATCTCTGTAGAGAGACATTTTATGGAAATGGGCAAGGACATAAATGAGAATGATTTCACCGTGATCGGAATTGGGGATATGTCTGGAGATGTCTTTGGAAATGGTATGTTATTATCGAATCATATCAAGCTGCTCGCAGCTTTTAACCATATGCATATTTTTGTAGATCCAGATCCAGATAGTGCAAAATCCTTCCTTGAACGCAAGAGATTATTTAATTTGAAGGGCTCAAGCTGGGCAGATTATGATAAAAATATTTTATCGAAAGGAGCGCAAATCTATGAGAGAAAAGCTAAATCGCTTGAGCTTACCAAAGAAATTCAGCATAGATTTAACATTCCTAATAAAAATATTGCGCCTGAAGAGTTAATGTCAATTATTTTGAAAGCCGATGTTGATCTCCTCTGGAACGGCGGCATTGGAACCTATGTCAAATCATCGACAGAAGATAATGCAGATGTCGGCGATAAAGCAAATGATAATTTGCGAGTAAATGGCAAGGATTTAAGATGTAAAATTGTTGGTGAAGGGGGAAATCTTGGCTTTACTCAAGCAGGAAGAATTGAGTATGCCAGAAATGCTGGCAGAATAAATACTGATGCCATTGATAATTCAGCAGGAGTTGATTGCTCCGACCATGAAGTAAACATCAAAATAGTTCTAGAAAAAATCTTTAAAACAAAAAAAATAGATTTGGCTTCAAGGAATAAATTACTTGAAGAAATGACAGAAGATGTCGCAGAGCTTGTTCTAAGAGACAATAGACTGCAAACACTTGCGCTATCTATAACCGAGTTTCGAGGCTATAGCCAGCTTAGTGCTCAAGAAAGGCTAATTGAAATGCTTGAAAAAGAAGGCAGAATAGACAGAAAGCAGCAATGTCTTCCTTCAAGAGATGATTTTGCTCATTTACATGCCTCAAAACAACCTTTAACCAGACCAGAACTTGCAGTGTTACTAGCTCAAACCAAATTATCAGTTTTTGATAATTTAATGTCTGCAAAACTACCTGATGATAGTTATTTTGATTCCGCTCTGGCCGAATATTTCCCCAAATTAATGCAAAAGAAATACTTCGAAGAAATAATGTCACATCCTCTCAGGAGAGAAATTATTGCAACTGTTGTAACTAATTGCATGATAAATAGAGTAGCGCCACATTTTGTGCATTTAACCTCAGTAGATACTGGGCTTGAGTTTTGTGATTTATCTCGTGCCTATATTATTACACGTGATATTTTCGAACTTGGCAGTTTGTGGAACGAGATTGAGAAACTTGATCAAAATATTAGCCCGAGAATAAAACTCAAAATGAATGTTGAGGTCAAAAAATTTGTCATGAGGTCCTCACTTTGGTTAATTAGAAGCTTGGTGAATAAAGACATTAAAACTTGCATAGCAACTTATAAATCTGGAATGAAGCAACTTATTTCTATTATCGAAAAATTTATTACCGGACCAGCAAAAGATAATTATAATCTTACTATTGCAAGATTCGTCAATGCAGGGGTACCGGATAGTATAGCTAAGAAAGTGTCGTTACTTAGACCGCTTTCTTCTGGCTATAATATTATCAATATTGCTAATGTGGTAAATTTACCGCTAGAGAAAATAACCGAATTATATTTTAACATAGGCTATTTGTTCAATCTCGAATGGCTTAGAATAAGTTCTGCAAAACTACCAATTCTAAATAATTGGCAGAGATTATCCGCGCGGGCATTTAAAGATGAATTATACGATATTCACGGTGAACTTACGCAAAATGTTTTGGAATACAGCACGAGTAAAAGAGTCTCAAAAGAAGAATGGTTTAAAATCAATGAAAAACGTATCGATCGCTATAGTAAATACATGCATTCAATTATGGAATCAGATCACATTGAGTATGCCATGCTTAATTTGGCTCTTAAGCATCTGAAATCAATGCTGATGAGGTGAGTAAATATCTAAATTATCGCATACATAACTTAAATTGAGTATTCACATAATTTCAGTTCTCGCTTTGTGAACTTAAATCTTTCCTTTTTAATGCGTTTATTTGTCTTACAGAAAGCTCAGTAAAATCTGCTATCTCAGATATAGGAAGGTTTTTCCTAAGCATCTTCAGAGCTACCTTACATGACCTTTCAAAATCGCCCTCTTGTCTGCCTTCTTGCCAGAACTGAGTCGCTATATTTGCCATTTTTTTACTCCTCTGTTGTGAAAATGTGTCTTTTATAAAGTTAGTTATCTTTGTTTTTTCTTCACTTTCACCTTGAATTATAACATATTTGAAGATTGAGGTCAATAAATCCGCACTCTTTCGATCTCCTTCAAGAAACCTAAGTTGTTCTTTAATCTTCTCTAAAAAAACAAGTATTTCTCTAGCAAAAATATGCTTAAAAATAAATTCAACCGTCCCAGAATAGGGGTATCTCATTAATTCATCATCAGGTATTTTACTTACCTCTATCAAGGTAAATGGCTTTAGAAATATATTCTCAGCAAGCTCTTTATTTTCACAAAATAAGTCAAATAAATAGGTAGTACTGGTATAGGATCCTTTACCATGATAAATAGGTAGTACTGGTATAGGATCCTTTACCATGATAAAAAACTATTGGAAGAATAATTGGCAATTTTATTGAATCTTGATTTTTGACATGATCATCCATTATCTTGACAATGTATTTGAGAATTCTAAATGCCATCGCCTTATCGCATGTGCTTTGATGCTCTTGAAGACAATAGATAAATCCAGGCTTTACATCCTTCTTGAATTTCACCTCATATAATACATCAACCTGAGACATTTTAAGTTCTTTATCAATATAACTCTCCTTGCGAAGTTTTAAACTATCTAAGTCTATCTCCTTTTTTGCGTAAACAGGTAAATGCCTCTCTAAGAATTCCTTGGCAACTTTTTTATTACTCATTGATGAAAGGAAGAAGTTGTTATGCTTCTTGTGATTTAATTCATTCACAAACTATCTCAGATTTTAATTTTGAGTTATCTGAGTAGCAACTTAGCAAAAATAAATATATTGGCATAATCATAAATTGCCTATGAGCTGATTAATATCAAGCTAGGCTTTTCTTCTACATTAACTAATTGTTAACTAACTTATTGACAATTTGTTAACCCATTGTTAATATATTAAGAGCTAGACAAAGGGAGAATAACATCATGATATATAGTACTCTATTAAATAAGTTACCTGCTGTAATTAATGAAAGCTATAATTTACGTTATAAAAATGCTAACCATAATGTTCTTTCAAAATTTTTCGCTACTTCTCTAAATCTAGGAGCAAGCTTAGTTGAGCTTGTTGGCACGCTTACTCCATTAATGCCACAAGATGCTAAAAACAAAATATTTGAGCGTAATGCACAAACACTCAGAATAGAATTTGCTGAAATAATTGCCGACCACAAAAATGCAGATAAACCAGTTGCTGTGGTTTTTGTATCAGATGCTGACCACAATGGCGCCTTTTTAAGTAGCATAGGGATTGCTAATATTCTATATGATATCAAGACATTACAACATAACGGCTATGAAGTTTTTCCTTATGTAACGGATGGTTTGTTAGACATTAGAGTTAAAATGCAGACCTTGGCAAAAGAAGTAAGTTTAGTGAACATATTCGGTCATGGCTCTCCAGACCATATCCAAATGAGTGATTTTGACTTTGCAAGATTTTATAACCTCAAATTAGCGAATTTAAAAGAAGGTGCAGATATTATTTTGACTTCTTGCGAAACAGGCAATAGCAAGAAAGATAGCTTGGCAGAAAAATTATCTTGCGACAATCCCGGCAGCACAGTTTTTGGTGCTTCGCAAAATACTTTCGTCACCAAAACTCAATTTGCTAGGAATGAGCATAATATATCTTATGTAGATTTGGTAGAATATCAGCCATCAAGCAATAATTATCTACCTCAGCCATCTACAGATGTGATGCATGAATTTAAATGCGCTAATAAATATGCTAGCGATACAAAACTACCTGGAGATTTGCCAGCAAATGATAATCAGCTATAATTACAGTTAAATGTAGGGCCCATATCTGCGAAAACAGATTAGTTAATTAATATTAACTTACCTCAACTAAATGGCGCTATTTTTTAAACCGCTTCCCCAGCCTCTCCATAGCTAAATACATTACCGGGGTAGTGTAGAGGGTGAGCATTTGTGAAACAACAAGGCCGCCAATAATAGCAATTCCTAGCGGCCTTCTCAGTTCAGCCCCGACCCCCGTCCCCAGAGCAAGCGGTACAGCGCCGAGGAGTGCTGCCATGGAAGTCATCATAATGGGGCGAAATCTTAAAGTTGCAGCTTGGTAAATCGCTTCTTTTGACGATATTTTCTCATGTTTCTTAATTTCTATAACAAAATCAATCATCATAATGGCATTTTTCTTCACTATTCCGATAAGTAGTATAATACCGATAATAGCAATAATTGTTAGATCGGTGCGTGTTATTATCAGCGACAGCAAGGCCCCAACTCCTGCTGAAGGGAGAGTTGATAATATTGTCAGAGGATGAATCAAATTTTCATATAACATGCCTAGCACAATATAAACAGCAAGAAGAGCGGTAATGATAAGATAAATTTCGCTTCCCATTGATGACTTAAACGCCTGTGCAGTGCCCCTAAAAGCGCCCTGAACGGTAATAGGCAATGTTAAACTATCTACTTCCTCAATTAGCTCATCTACTACATTCCCAAGGGGCGTTCCTGGTAAAACGTTAAATGACAGGGTTGCTGAGGGCGCAAGGCCTTGGTGATTTACTGCAAGTAGGGTAGAGCCACGTTCAAAGCTGGCAAAATTAACTAGTGGCACCAAAGTACCAGAAGCTCCTTTTACATAAATTGATTTCAAAATTTCTGGTCTTTTCCAATATTCTGGGGCTACCTCTAATACCACATAATATTGATTTAAATCAGCATAAATAGTCGAAGCTAAGCTTTGCCCAAAAGCTCCATAAAGAGTATCATCGATTTCTTTGATAGTTACACCAAACTTAGCTGCTTTGTTATAGTCAATTTTCACATAAGATTCGAGGCCCTTTTCTTTTTGGTCACTATTAACGTCAGCTATACCAGGTATTTTCTTAATTTTTTCCATAATTAATTTAGCACTATTATTTACATCCTCGATATTATCTGCAGTAATAGTATATTGAAATTGAGAGGTGGACTGCCTCCCACCAAATGATAAATCTTGAATTGCCTGCATATATAAAGTCGAAGAAGCGATAGGATCAAGATTACCTCTGAGCTTCGCTATAATCTCGTCAGCTGATAATTTTCGTTCCTCGAGCGGTTTTAAAATTATATATACGCTACCAGAATTATTGCTGTTACTGCCGATAAACCCGACTGCATTCTTAACTCCAGGATCCTGCTTAATAATTTTTATAAATTCATCAAAATTTTCTTTGAGTTTCTTATATGAAGTATCTTGATCAGCAATAATTGAAGATACTATAATTCCAGTATCTTGTTGCGGAAAAAATCCTTTTGGAACAGTAATGAATAAGAAGATACTAAAGATTATGGTAGCAATTGTGGCAATTAACATTATTTTCTGGTGTTCAAGAGCTATTCTTAAAGTTCGTTCATAAAATCTTTTAAGCCAAGATTCGTCTTTCTTGTGATCAATCGGTCTTAGAAAGCGCGAACACATTACCGGAGTGAGAGTCAGAGAAACAAGCAGTGAAATTCCCACCGCTAGTCCTATAGTCACGGCAAATTCGCGAAATAACCGTCCAACAATCCCCCCCATAAAAAGTAGCGGGATAAAAACTGCAATCAGCGAAATAGTGATCGAAGTTACCGTAAAAGCGATCTCTTTTGCTCCTTTCAGTGCGGCTTCTTTTGGCTTCACGCCTTTTTCAACATAGCGCGAGATATTTTCAAGCACCACAATTGCATCATCAACTACAAAACCTGTTGAAATTGAGATAGCCATGAGCGATAAATTATTAAGGCTAAAACCAAGAAGCTGCATGGCAGTAAAAGTTCCAAGAAACGATACTATCATAGCTATTGCTGGGATCAACATAGCTCTAAAATTACCGAGGAAAACATAAACCACCAAAGTAACCAAACCCATCGATATGAGCAGCGTCTTTTCAATATCCCACAGCGAAGCTTTAATGGTGGTAGTGCGATCCATAACTTTTTTTAAGTTAATATCGGCTGGGATCATGGCTCTTATGGCAGAGGATGAATCTTCAATTTTATCAACTGTTTCTATAATGTTCGCTCCAGGCTGTTTGAAAATAACAATGAATACAGCTGGATCTCCATTGAGTGAACCACTATTTCTAATATCTTGTACGGAATCTTTAACCTCTGCTACATCTTTTAACCTTAAGGCACTGCCATTTTTGTAGGATATAATCAAGTTGGCATAATCCTCGGCTTTGCTAAGCTGATCGTTCATGGAAATTTCTGAGATCGTAAATTTATCCACTATTTGGCCCTTAGCAGAATTGGTATTGGCTGCATCGATTACTGACTTTATGTCACTTATGCCAATACCATATTTGTTTATTTTATGAGGATTTAGTTCAACTCGTATTGCTGGTAGTGAGCTTCCACCTATGATTACCTGACCTACACCATCAATTTGTAATATTTTCTGCTGCAGCTGAGTTGAAGCATAGTCAAATAATTTATCAATTGGAAAGTGGTCTGAAGTAAGAGCAAATATCATTATAGGGGCATCAGCGGGATTTAGTTTTTTATAACTTGGATGTGAAGGGATATTCGCTGGCAAATCACCTAGCGAAGCATTAATGGCAGATTCTACATCCCGAGCCGCACCATCAATATTTCTACTTAAATCAAATTGGATAATTATCCTCGCTTGCCCTAGAGAACTACTGGAAGTCATGTCACTAATACCAGCAATTCTGGTCAGTTGCCTTTCAATAGGGCTTGCTATCGAAGATGCCATTATTTCCGGGCTAGCCCCTGGCATCGCTGCTTGCACCATAATGATAGGAAATTCAACTTGAGGAAGTGGAGCTACCGGCAGAAGATAAAACGATAATATTCCTGCAATCATTATTCCTATTGCCAGTAAACTGGTTGCTATGGGCCTATTAATAAAAGGAGCAGATATATTCATGGGATGACTCGTAAAATCGTCATCCAGAGGAGTAAAGCGTAAGCGCTGCTCCGTAGGGATCCAGTACAACAAATGGAGCATCGCGACTCATTATATATGACATTCCTTCGGAATGATTTGTCGCGCTGGATTACCACGCTAGGCTCATGCGCAATGAGGCGCTTCGCCTGCTCGTAATGACGATCTTTTCTTACCAAATTCCTCATACCCCACCCCTCCTATTAAACCTATGAGCAAGTTTATCAAAAGCTAAATAAATTACCGGTGTCGTATATAAAGTTAGTATTTGGCTGAATATCAAGCCAGCAATTATAGTGATACCAAGAGGTGATCTAATCTCAGATCCTGTGCCAGAGCCAAAAGCCAGCGGGACCGCCCCAAAAAGTGCTGCCATGGTTGTCATAAGAATAGGCCTAAACCTGAGTATACAAGCTTCTAAAATTGCATCGATAGGCTGTTTTCCATTCTCTCTTTGCTGCTCTAAAGCAAAATCTATCATCAGAATGGCGTTCTTCTTAACTATCCCGATTAGAAGAATTATTCCAATAACAGATACAACGTCAAGATCCTTACCAAATAATATGAGCGCAGCAAGTGCCCCCATACAAGCTGAAGGAAGAGTTGATAAAATGGTGATTGGATGGATATAGCTTTCATAGAGTATCCCAAGTACTAAATAAACTACTACAATCGCAGCAACAATAAGCCAGCCTTGGTTGCTTGCTGAATTAACGTAAGCTAAAGCTGTGCCCTGGAAACTTGCATCAATATGTGAGGGGATAGATAATTTCTGCCGAACTTTATTTATTATGGATGTGGCCTTACCAAGAGAATAGTTTTTTGCTGTATCAAAAGTAATGGTACAAACCGGAAATTGGTTTTGGCGTGAAATTACGAGTGCATCACGATTTTGTGAAATTTTAGCAAAACTAACTAGTGGCACTAAGTTATTATTAGAAGATTTGATAAAAATATTATCAAAAGATTTTTTGCCTTGCTGAAATTGAGGAAGCCCTTCCAAAATTACATGATATTGATTGCGCGAAGAAAAAATTGTCGAAATCTGTCTTTGTCCAAAAATATCATAGAGCGCATCGGTAATATTTTGCATAGATATTCCAAGACTTGAAGCCTTATCTCGATTGATGAAAAGAAAAGTCTCAAGCCCCAAATATTGCTGATCACTCGTTATGTTTGAGATTTCGCTATAATTTTGAAGTTCCTTAATTAGTAGGGAGGAATATTTTTTTACTTCTTCTCCATCATGAGAACTTATGGAAAATTGATACTTACTGCTACTAACGCGATCATCAATCGATAGATCCTGTATAGGCTCTAAATATAGTTTAACCCCTGCCAGCGGTGACAAGCTCTCCTTTATGCGCTTTATAATGTTCTTAGAACTACTCTTCCTACCGTCTAAATCTTTGAGATTAATTTGCAAACGCCCACTATTTAAGGTGACATTAGTTCCATCGATCCCAATAAAAGAAGTTACAGATTCAATCTCAGGATCTTTTAGAACTATCTCGACGATCTCTTTCTGCTTCTTAGCCATATTACCAAACGATGTATCTTGTGATATTTCTGAAATGCCCTGAATCATACCAGTATCTTCAACTGGAAAAAATCCCTTAGGTACCAAATAGAATAAGACACCTGTTAAAACCAAGGTAGCTATTGCAATTACTAAAGTGATTTGCTGATGTTTAAGTACTATTTTTAGTGAGACAGAATATTTATCAATAAGATTTTGCAGAGATTTCTCCAGAAAATGTACAAGTTTATTTTCTACTTTTTTAGATTTCTTAGATTTTTTGTGAGGTCTTAGTATTTTTGAACATAGCATTGGTGTTAGTGTAAGAGAAATAAAGGCTGAAATTACTATCGTAATAGCGAGCGTAATGGCAAATTCGCGAAATAATCTGCCAATCACATCTTCCATGAAAAATAGCGGTATCAATACTGCGATTAGAGAAATTGTAAGTGACATTATGGTAAAACCTATTTGCTCCGCCCCTTTGAACGCTGCCTGAAGTGGCTTTTCTCCCATTTCAATGTAACGCTCAATATTTTCAATCATCACAATTGCATCATCAACCACAAAACCTGTGGCAATAGTTAGAGCCATTAGAGTCAAGTTATTGATACTAAAGCCAAGAAGATACATAACACCAAGCGTGCCAACTAGAGAGAGTGGTATGGCAATACTCGGAATAATTGTGGCAGAAAAATCTCGCAAAAAACAATAAATTACAATAATCACCATTATAATTGATAAAAGCAGCTCAAATTGTGTATCTGACACTGATGCCCTGATAGTTCTAGTTCGATCGCTCAAGATAGATAATTTTATATCCCCAGGAAGAGTATTAGTAAGCTTAGGGAGCAGTGCTTTGACATCATCTGCAGCTTTTATAACATTAGAGCCAGGTTGCTTCTGGATATTTATGATGATAGCCGGTTCTTTATTAAACCAGGCAGCTTGCCTTATATTCTCTACATCATCTATGACCTTGGCGACATTTTTTAATTTTACTGGGGCATTATTTTGGTATGAAATTATTAAATTGGCATAGTCATCACTACTAAGTAATTGATCATTAGCATTAATGGTATAAGAAACTGTATCACCGTCAAAATTTCCCTTGGCTGCATTTATATTGGCATTTGTCACAGCATTTCTAATATCAGACGTTGATAAACCATAAGAAGCAAGTGCCCTAGAATTTGCCTGAATTCTCACTGCTGGCCTTTGTCCTCCGCTCACACTAACAAGACCTATGCCAGAAACCTGGGATATTTTTTGCGCTATTCTAGTTTCCGCAAAATCCTCTACTTTAGACAAGGGAAGATTTTTGGAAGTCATGGCAAGGGTTATAATCGGAGCATCTGCGGGATTTACCTTACTATAAATGGGAGAATTTGGTAGGCCTTTAGGCAAATAGCCTGAGGCACCATTTATAGCAGCTTGCACCGATTGTTCAGCCACATCAAGACTTAAATTAAGATCAAATTGCAGGGTAATTAGCGATAAACCATTAGAACTCGAAGAAGTCATCTGATTAAGACCTGGCATTTGTCCAAGCTGGTGCTCAAGCGGAGCAGTAATCGATGAAGCCACAATTTTAGGACTCGCACCTGGATAATAAGTAATTACTTGCATAGTTGGATAATCAACTTCAGGCAGAGAGGATACCGGCAACAGGCGAAAAGATAAAAGCCCGCTAAGAAATATTGCTACCATCAACAATGAAGTAGCTATTGGTCGAGTTATGAAAGGACTGGATAGACT
>Ga0007801_10000442_pt1 | contig 13598 bp, 13 predicted proteins | sample CryBogmetaGMA2M_FD_60372 | JGI IMG/M metagenome (GOLD analysis project Ga0007801, IMG submission 60372) | Freshwater microbial communities from Crystal Bog, Wisconsin, USA - MA2M | ecosystem: Environmental > Aquatic > Freshwater > Lake | place: Crystal Bog, Wisconsin, USA | collected 2009-07-06
AGAATACATAATATGGCACGCGAAAAAAGAATAATAGATATAACAAATCTCTCACCCGAGCAAAAAAAAAATTTTTATAATTATGCAATACTTATGGACATAATTCAAAATTTTAGAGGACCTATACCAACAGACATTTATAGCGACATACTTTTAGAAGCGGTTTTAACGGGAAAAAGAGATATTGTTGAAGCGACACTTTTATACTTTAATATGGGTATAAATTTACAAGATATCGATGGAAGTACCATGTTTCATCTATTGGTAGATAATAAAGAAGCCATAAATCTCTTAGTAGAGCTAGGTGCTGACCCCTTAGTTACAAACCGTCAGGGGCAGTCAGGATTAGAATTTATCAGGAGATATAATCCTGATAGTGAAATACTTTTAAAAAGAAGTGGAAAATATTTAAAGCAACTTAGGAGCGAGAGCAAACAAGAAACAGAAGAAGCCAAAGAGCAAATTGCAAAAGATAGAGAAGCAAGGTCCGATCTTTACGAGAGAGGAATCACAGAAATAAAAGCAGAGCTAAAAGAAATCAAAGAGAAGGAGGAGCAAGAGAAGGATAAAATATGGCAAGAGCAGCAACTAATTAAAGAACAAGAAGCTGATTTAAATGCTCTAGTTTTAATACAACAAGAGGAGAGAGAAAAGGAGGCTGCGCGCATAAAGTTAGAGAGAAAGAGAGAGAAGGCTGAGCTTAATAAACAGAATCAATTGGCCAAGAAACTTCTGAATGAACAAAAAAAAGGGCAAGTACAAAAAGTAGTGAGTATACCTAAGGAAGAAAAAAAATTACCCGTAATTACTCCAATTGATGAGTCTCCTCTTATTCAGAAAAAATTTAAAGAAAAAACTCCTGAACAAAAGAAAAAAAGAGAAGAAAAATTAGCCCAGCGTGAAATGGATGATGCAGTATGGGAAATAATAAAAAATACAAAAGCTATAGAGGTTGATGATCTAGTGTTGGAAAATTGTTTGGATACTATAGAACCTATAAATATATTTCTACCATCTAACGTTTGGAGAGAATGTGGTGACAAAAATTCTGAAACTAATCAGAAAGAAGATGAACAGGATGGGAATTCTAAAACTTGTAATTCTCCAGATGAAGGAAGATTGCATAAAACCGAACAAAATAGCGGCTCATCTGAGAATACAAGGTCTCATAAAGAAGACCACACAGAATCACAAGATCAAAAGAAAAGAAAGACCTCGCCAATAGAAGGGGAAAATGAAGTTAGCGAATTTCCTGGCAATTATTTAAAAGATTATCTTGATATGATTAATGGATTTCCTGATATAATAAAGCTATATTTCTTAAACACAAATTTCTTAGAAAACTTACTGGAACTATACCAGCGATATAAGGAGTTCTTTGATATAAAAGCCCGTTGTTTAAAATTTACCGAAATATTTGCAAAGGCTGAAGTGGAAAAAGATGATGAATATTCAAATGACTATGGTAAAGCGAAGGTGAATATTGATCAAATCGATGTTTTTGAAGAAAATATGCAGGGAATGCCGATCGGAGAGGTAATGCATATGGTTGGGCTAAATAAATATTTTATCCTATAGTAAGATACTATATTCTCTGACCACAAAAATAATAAGAATGAATATTTAGGCTTTCGGCTTTCATTTGATATTTAGTTTTTATCCAATCGGTAGGAAAAACACTGAAATCGCTTAGGTTTACACTAGGGATGGTAAAATCCTTGGATTTTTGGAGCTTTTCTAAAATCCATTCAGCATAGTCTTGGTGATCTGTAGCAATAATTATATTACCATCTTTTTTTATTTTTTTTGCAAGGGTAGTTAAAAAATCATTATTAATAATCCTCCTTTTTAGATGTTTCTTTTTAGGCCACGGATCTGGGAATAAGATATAAATACCTGATAGGAACTCATTTGGAATTGATTCTAGGAGTTTTTTTACATCGTCAGGCCAGATATAGATATTAGAGATAGCTTTGCTATTGTCGATTTTTTTAAGTAAGTTTGTGACCCCATTAAGAAAAGGTTCACAGCCAATATAGCAATTTTGTGGATCCCTCAGTGCGCGTTCATATATATGCACTCCATTACCAAAGCCAATTTCAAGAAAATAGTTCACGAAATTATTGCTAACATTAAAGTTAGTATCTGATAAACCAATCTCGGGTAAATATTTTTCGAGCAAACTTATATGTTCAAGAGTTAGCTTTCTGCCAATTCTTCGCGCAAAGGATAAAATCGGTTTCATACCATGTTCCACTTATAAATAATACTTGAGTAAACAACAACTTTGTTTACAAGTGGTGAAGGCGATGAGCTAAAGTAAAACCTCAGTGACAGATTCTGAATCCCGAAGCCGGGCAAAGTAGGATTATAATTGGGAGTTGGTATCATTAGTCGCTACAGCTTATTGCTATTATGTCATATACGGGATGGGAAATAGAAGATACAGCTGGGCTACTCGACAACATCCAGCCATAAAAAATATCTTTTTCTACTGCATCACCTGGGACGATTTCTGATATTCTAAGTAGTATTTTATTTTCAGGTTTTAATTCTTGTGGAGCTTGCCAACAAGCATTCACTCTGATGATCAGATTCCCAAATCTTAGGGAGCTATTTACCGGGATTCTCAAGTTGGAGATATCGGTAGTAATTTTATTAAGTCCCTGCAGCTTTGCTAGTTTTTTAAAATTAGATTTATTAGTTCTAAAATCATCTGAGCTACTCTCCTCATCTTTCTCAATATTCATACTTTGTGGATTTTCGCTTGTGTCTGTGGGATGTGCTTTATTTAGAAAGCTAGGATCTACAGATTCTTCTTCATTCACAATTTGATCTCCAGATTCTTCTGGTGCATGGTGCTGGGGATGCTCAGTTGGTTCTTCTCTAGAATCTTTTTGATCAGAACTATCAGACGATAAGGTTTTATCCTCCTCAGTGGTATCCTTGATAGATTGTTCAAGAGCATTTGCAAGTTCTTTCTCTAGTGAATCAGTTGCACTGGACGCATATGGAGAAAATAATAATGATAATATACATAATAATTTTAGCATAATTCTGATTTAATAAATTTTAAAGTATCAGTGTGGTTTTTAAAATGAAATTTCGGAGTATAAAGTAAATCTACATCAATTTTAGAATTTTCTCCAAATAAAATTGGTAAGCAACCAGAATCTGTTGCACAAATTATGTCAGTGACACTATCACCTATAAACCATATTTTTTCATTTAAATCCAGTCCTAATGTACTTGTAGCAAATAATACTGGTGACGCAGAAGGCTTATCCTCATCTGTATCGCCAGATCCAAGTACTAGAGTGAAATATTCTTCCCATTTGAAAATTTCTTTTACTTCTTTTCTAAGTAATTCTCCACGCTTATTGCTAATAACAATTGTAGGAATTGCAGATTTTTTAAGAAATCTCAGAACAGCTTCCGCTCCTGGGAGTGGCATCAGGTTGCTCGAGAATTTTATATAACTATTTATGTATAAATCTGTGGCTTCCTGCAAATTTTCTTTAAATAAATTGGGGAAATAGTCCTTTAGAGAGCTATGTGTTAATTTCTCAATTTCCTTGCTTGATAAATCTGTAATATGAAAGTGCCGTAGTGTATTTTCTAGAGATTTCAGTACAACAGGTAGGCTATCAATCAAAGTATTATCAAAATCAAAAATTACCGCAGATAAGTTCTTACTTTTCATCCATAAGTACTATATCGAGTGATTTCAATTTTCTATGGAGGGCAGATCTTTCCATCCCAACAGTTTTAGACATTCGTGAAATATTGCCATTAAATCTATCTAGCTGCGCCGCTAGATATTGGCTTTCAAAAATCTCTCTAGCTTGTCGTAGGGGCATAGAGACCAAATCTATATTATTTTGCGGGTGCGAAATTTGGGTTGTGCCGTTTAGAATTTCAGAGGGAAGCATAGAAGGCACTATTGTCCTATTCTCTTCAGATTCGCTCATTATTAAAATCCATTCAAGCGTATTTCTAAGTTGCCTTATATTACCTGGCCAGTTATAAGATTGAAGTGCAGCAATAGTGTTTTCAGCAAGATCTATTTTAGAATAAGTATCTATTTTGTACAATTTATCTAAAAAATACTTAATAAGTAATGGGATATCTTGCCTTCTCTCAGATAAGGGTGGTATTTCAATAGGTATAACATTGAGTCTATAATACAGATCTTCTCTCAAATTACCCCGTTCTATCTCCCTCTTTAGGTTCTTATTGCTGGATGATATAATTCTTACATCTATTTTTTCAGAGCCACTTGGTCCAGGTCTATTTATTATTTGTGTTTGCAGAAAATGTAACAATTTATTTTGAATACTGAGGTGAAGACAATCAATATCTTCAATTAATAAAGTACCACCATGAGCTAACTCTAAAACCCCGATTTTTCGCGGTTGAAAATTAACTCCACTAACGCTATTTTCTCCAAATAATTCAATATCCTGATTTTCTAATGATTTTCCGGAAGGGTTGAAAACAACAAAACAATCCCTCTTGCGCTTTGATTTGATGTGAATCAATTTTGCTGCAAGTTGTTTTCCAGATCCCGATGGCCCGGTGATTAATACCCTACCTGATGTAGAAGCAATTTTATCAATGGTCATTTTTAACTTTACCATTATGGGGGAGTCACCTATTAATTCCTTGGTATCTTCGAGCTTAAATTTTAGTTCACTATTTTCCTTGATTAATTTGTTGGTCTCAATAGCTTTTTGTACAATCACCAGAAGTTTGTTTTCTGAGAAGGGTTTTTCTAAGTAGTCATAAGCTCCAAGTTTTAGAGAATTAACAGCAGTTTCGATCGTTCCGTGACCACTTATCATAATAACTGGCATGAAAGGGAATTTTTGCCTTAAAATTTCTAATATACCAAGCCCATCTAATTCACTACCTTGCAGCCAAATATCGAGAATAACTAGTGCTGGGACTGACTCATTAATTCTATCAAATGCTTCCATACTGGAACATGCTGTTCTAACTTTAAAACCTTCATCTTCTAGAATGTCTTTCATCAAATTTCTTATATCTTCTTCATCATCAACAATAAGAATTCTATCAGTCATATCTTTAATTTCTCTAGTTTTTTTGTTTGTTGCTTTAAAAACATTAATTTAACTTTAGCCCCACCTTCTTCTCTGTTGGAAAACTCAAGTACTGCATTATGATCATCTAATATTTTCTTTACAATTGCAAGTCCAAGCCCAGAGCCAGATGACTTGTTAGTAACATATGGTTCTGTGACCCGGTCAATCAAATCATCAGAAAAACCGTCACCATTATCTTCGATCGTTATAATAGCATAATCACCATATTTGCAAACAGTAACTTCAATTTTTTTAGCAGCAATTTGTCTGGAGGATTGTTCAAATGCCTCTTCTGCATTTTTGAGAAGATTGGTTAGAGCCTGAGAAATTTGCTCTACGTCGCATAGTACCGTATTTGGATCATCTGTAATAGATACTATATACTCAATATTATTATCTATACATTCTCTTGAGAATACTATTTCTTGCACAATCTTATTTAAATCTGCATCGTTAAATTTAGGAGAAGGCATTCTAGCAAAATAGACGAACTCTTCTACCATTTTGCCTATTTGAGTAACATGCTTGATAATGGTATCAGAATATTTGGTAAAAGTTACTGGATCAGAAACTTCATTACTATATTTCTTCTGCAATCTTTGAGCAGCAAGGTGAATAGGTGTAAGAGGATTTTTTATTTCATGAGCGATGCGTCTTGCTACATCCGACCATGCTGCGTTCCTTTGAGCTATAACTAACTCTGTAATATCATCAAATGTTATTATATATCCTAAAGTTTCCTTATCCAGAATTTCTATAATGATTCTAACAAATAAAATTATAGAGCGTTTATGGCGAGAAATTTTAATCTGATCTTGAAGAGATTCTTCATTATTGAGAGCTAATTTATTAAGTAATTCGTTTATCTCTGGACATAATTTTGCAATATCTTCTCCAACCAAATCATCATTAGTTAAAGCCATTATTTCCCTTGCTTGAGGATTTATCATAGAAATTTGTTTTTTGATATTGAGAGCAATTATGCCTGCTGATACACCTGAAATTACAGTTTCACTAAAATGCCTTCTTGCATCGATTTGTTTGTTAGCTAAAATAAGATTCGATCTTTGTGACTCAAGTTGCTGAGTCATTAAGTTAAATGCCTTTGAAAGAGTCGTAATCTCATCGTTCATTTCGCCCTCCTTTACTCTTAAAGAGTAATTACCCTCCATTATTTTTTCTGTAACTTTAAGAAGAGAAAAAAGCGGTTTTACTATAGCTGATGCAAGCGATATCCCTGTCCAAATTGCAGACAGTACTAAGAGCACAGAAACAATTAAAAAACCAATTGAAAATTGGATTTGTTTTTTATAGATATCATTGTTTAAATTTTGATATTCGCTATAGGCCTCTTTTGTTTTTCCAATATGCTCATTTACCTTGGAATCAATTAGCCTGCTAAGGAGTAAGAATTTATTGTCCCCTAAATTATCTAGCTTGATCAAGGCACTAACTTTTTCAGAATCACGAATAATAACAATATTGTTTTTGGCCTCAACCATAGCTTTTTTTAAGGTAGTATCTATACCTGAGAATAGGCTAAAACTACTTTGTGAAATTAGGCGAAAAGGCTTGTCTTGGAATATTATTGCAGTGATTAGATCTTTATCTCTAGCTTGCTGGGTTAAATAGAAATCAAGATTTACGCCATTAAGATAATTATACATTAGCATAGAGTTTAAATCTTTCTCGATAACTGCTGCATCTGCTCTGATTAGATTCTGGTGTTCTTCTAAATATGCTTTTGCAATTTCATTCGATTCGCGAAGTGCTGTATTGATCCTCTGATTAAACCACGATTGGATTCCATAATGAAAGAATAGGGTGGAGAAAATTGCAATTATTATAGTTGGTATACACGCAATTAAGCTGAATATAAAAATGATTCTAGATTGAATACTGGAGTTCTTTACATAGGATTTTTTATTCGTCCAAATTTTAAAGAGATCAATTGAGATGATAACAGCTATTGATAAAATGAAGATCACATCAATAAATATTAGATAAAGCATAGACGGAGATTCATTTAGCTGCGATGAATCCATTTTTGTAAAACCCAGATATATATAGAATGAAGTAACGATGGAACTAATTATTAAAATTAGAGCAAGGTTTCTTCTTCGGAAGGGCCTTTTTTTTATTATCGAATCTAGAGATGTGAAGTTGCTCATGACAGAAAATATTACTTAATATTCTCGTCATTATATATCCCCCAGATATATTTTTTCTCAACCCACCCTTTAATCTTTTGCATTTCTACCATACATAAGCTTGGATCACAGCTTATTAAATTTCCTCTGATGTCTTGCTCAGCTTCTGCGATAATTTTAGAAGATAAATCTTTCTTTTTAAAAATTGGAACTTTTTTAGTTCCAACAATTATAATATATCTTCTATTGGATAGCATATTTGAATTTACCCAGCCCTCATCTCCATTAATGTCACGAATTTTTCGCCATTGCTCGAATGAAGCGACGACTTCTACAGGCTCGTTCTTTTTTACGAATACCCATTTTATAGGATATCTTACATTAGGGCCGATCCTTACATTTACCTTTTCAGACTTAATTGATGCATAGAAAGGCTTAAAATTGACCTTATTGGCAAAGCTAGAATTTGCAAATACAAATGGCAATATTAGAAAACTAAGAGCTATATAAATTTGCTTGATCGGTATTTTCATTTTTTTCTTCTTCTTCAATGGGCAATTTTATATAGTTTCCTGCCCTAAATTGGTTCTTTATTCTGCTTACTTCAAATTCACTAATTCCAACAGATTTTAGAACCGCTCCTCCAAGCTGTAAGCCAGTTTCATAGGTTTCTGGAACTATTATATTAGCACCCGCTTCATAAAATTCTGCAGCATTATTTAAATCTTCGGCTCTAACAATTATTGTAACGTCAGGGAAATTAGAACTAATAATTTTTGATGATTTAATAACAGTTACTGTATTGTCCATTGCTATAATTACGGAACTTGCTCTTTCTATGCCAATTGAAGTAAGCATTTCTATGCTACTAGAATCTCCAAGGTATATAGGAAATCCCTCTTTTCTCTCTTCCGATACATGTTCTGCATCAAGGTCAATAGCAATATAATTCACATTCTCTGCTTCTAATAATCTAGCTACCATTTTTCCAACTCTACCAAAGCCAAGAATTATAACATGATTTTCTAGATCGTTTATTTCCCTAGTGATTAAATTACCATCAATTCTTTTTTCTAACTTTCTTGCTATCCAACTTCCAATCAAAGCTATTAGGGGAGTAAAGGCCATCGTTATAGTTACTACCAATAGAAGTATCTGGCTTATTTCTGCGTCAATAATGCCTTTTGTATCGGCCATTCTAAATAATATAAAGGCAAATTCGCCGCCCTGTGATAGAAGAAGTCCAGCCTGAATAGCGACAGCTGTACTGAATTTAAAGATCAGGCATAATATCAATATTATTAAAGACTTTAGTATAACTATCCCAAGGGAATATAGGGTGATAATTGGCAATTGATCTATAATTAATGCTAAATCTATCGACATACCGACACTCATAAAGAATAATCCAAGCAGTAATGCTTTAAAGGGAGCTATGCTCTCTTCAGCCTGGAGTTGGAATTCTGTTTCTGCAACAAGCAGACCAGCTGCGAATGCGCCAAGGGCATGCGACAATCCCATGGCATTGGTTGTCCAAGCAGTTCCAAGGGCTACAAGCAGAGTTGTTGCAATGAATAGCTCGTTACTTTTTGCTGAATTGGAAGAGCTTATGGCGCTGAATAATGGTCTTAAAAATAATCTTCCTAAAATAAAAATTAGAACGATAGCTATAAAGGCTTTTAATATGGCTGCAAACATAGGTACGACAAGGCCCTGCTGCTCTCCAGCTAAAATAGGGACTAGCACGAGTAGTGGGACTACAGCAAAATCTTGCATAAGTAAAATTGCTAGGGATAATCTACCTACCTGTGTAGATTGTTCTCTATTTTCAGCAATTACCTGCATAACTATAGCGGTAGATGACAATGCTAGACCACCTCCGATTATTACTGCGGCGCTAAGTCCAGTTTCCAGAGCATAAGCCGACAGACCAAGAACTGTCATGGTGATTACCACTTGCAAAGTACCAAAACCAAATACATGAATTCTCATTGATTTAAGTCGTTCAAAGGTAAGCTCCAGCCCAATGGCAAATAGTAAGAAAACAATCCCTATTTCTCCAAAGAATTCAGTATCAGTAGAAGTTACAATGTTCATTCCATTTTCGCCAAGAAGTCCGCCCGCAACGAAATATCCAAGAACAGGACTTAGTTTTAATTTTTTAAAGACAGCAACTACAAATACAGCGATCGAGATGATGATTACAATTTCAAGAAGATAAGACTCGTTATGCATAATTTTTTAAAATAAATGAATAAATATGTTATAAAATATATATAGTATAATTATAGCAGGAAAGAATGGAAAATACTAGAAAAATTGCGCTTGTAACCGGGGGGGCGAAAAGAATTGGCAAGGAGGTTGCATTATATTTAGCAAGCTCTGGTTGGGAACTTGTAATTCATTATAATAATTCTCTTGAAGAGGTAAGATTATTGCAAGAAATATTACAACGACAGACAAAAGTTTTTACCATCAAGGCAGACTTTAGCGATCTGGCTGAGGCATCAAAACTTATCAGTAACATAGAGGATAATTTTGGGAGCTTATCTTTGCTGGTTAATAATGCTTCAAGTTTTATCAAGGATAATTTTGATGATTTTACCGCCGATGATTTTAATTATAATACGAATGTTAACTATACTGCTCCTGCAATATTAATTCGTGACTTTTACAACCAGAATTTTTTTAAGCAGAACAATTATGGCAATGTAATAAATATTTTGGATTATTCTGTATTTACTCACCCAACTAATTTTTATTCCTACAATTTAGCAAAAAAAGCTTTGTTTAACTTAACCGAGACAAATGCAAAACTTCTAGCACCAAAAATTAGAATTAATGGCATAGCTCCTGGTTATGTAATGCTTGGAGATAAGCAAAATCCAAAGAATTTTATTTCAGCAGTAGAAAATTCCCCATTAAAAATAGCTACGTCTGCAGAGGATATAATTTTTGCGATCGAATTTATCTTAAAGGCTCAGTCACTGACTGGTGAGGTTATAAGATTAGATAGCGGTAATCGATTTGGGAATGTCTGAAGTATCGATAAGTCCTTCTTGAATATTAATTTGACATAAATCAAATATCTTTGTATCTCGGATGCTTCTCACCCAAGTAATAAAGGAGGTATTATGCGCCCATTTACAAAATTACCAAAACGTCCCGACAACCCAAACAAGGTCATTAATAATCTAATTATACTAGCTAAGAATTATATAAATTATGAAGTATTCGATCATAAATATATTTTTTCACATAATGAGACATGCATTATTGGTAGGCAAAATCATGATTATATGGAATTCAAAGATCCTTTTGGAAATACGCTATAGTAATAAATCTGCAGATAGTAAATTTGTGCAGATATGATTTATTGACATTTTCATAAAAATGTTGTATGCTGGATTCTAGTGCAATAAATTATATTGAGTGATTGGTAATATGAATAATATTAGAACACAAATTGATGATAATGGTAGGATATTGATCCCTGCTAATGTGAGAAAGCACTATAAAATAAAGTCAGGTGACGTGTTTGTATTGCGATTGATAGAAGGCGAAATGCATTTTGTCAGTTTATCAAAAGTAGTTGCCGAGGCTCAAGCTTTGTTCCGTAAACATGTACCTGAAGGTACAAAAGTAGTTGATAATTTTCTTCAAGAAAGAAGAGATCAAGCAAGACGTGAACAAGAAGATTATGATAAATATGGTGGATAAATGGTAAATGCGGTTTTAGATAGTTCTGTATTGTTGGCAATTATTAATCGTGAACCAAAACATGAACTTGCTTTTAATTTATTGCCAAATAGCATTATATCAAGTGTTATATTCGCTGAAACCTATGGGATCATTATATCAAAATATAATGTCCCTCAAAAAGATGCATTGCAAATGCTAAAGCAAATGATTAGCGATACGATTCCTTTTAATGAGGATCAAGCTATTATTAATGGGCAAATAGAAATAATTAATCGGAAGAATAAATACGGACTTTCTCTAGCAGACAAGAGTTGTATAGCGCTAGGTATATATATGAAGCTACCCATTTATACTGCTGATAGAATCTGGGCAAAGCTCGATATTTTGGGAGCGAATATCAAAGAAATTGGATGATGCCCCTAAAATACATCTTTTAGTTTCCGGAGCTTGCTAAATTCGTCAACAGTTCGGGCACGTAAAAATGGATTTATTTTTAGTTCCCGGGTAAGGTTGGTTGGAATGGTTGGGATATTTTGTTCCCGCATTGATTTGCAATGCTCATGATAGCTAACCAAATCCTGGTTATTTGGGTCCACAGACAAAGCAAATTTCAAATTATTTATAGTATATTCATGGGCGCAGTAAATTTTCGTTTCTTCAGGTAAAGCTTTCAATCTGCTAATGCTGGAAAACATTTGTTCATAAGTACCTTCAAATATTCTACCGCATCCACCGGAAAAAATTGTATCTCCGCAAAATAAAATTTTCTCCTTAGGAAAATAATATGCAATATGCCCAAGAGTATGTCCGGGTATGTAAATAACTTCGAAGCCGAAGCCAAGTACCTCACCCTTATCATGATCTTTAACCTTTATATCGATGTTACCTATGCGGTGTTCATCATATTTTGGGGCAATGATTTTACAATTAGTAGCTTCTTGTATGACTCTATTTCCTCCTATGTGATCGTGATGGTGATGAGTATTGAGAATGAATTTTATTTGTAAGTTGTTTGCAGCGCAAAAAGATAATACATCGTCACCATCAGAGGGGTCAATTATTATGCAGTTATTCAATTGTGAATTGCTAATTATAAAGATATAATTATCTGATAGTGAAGGTAAGATTTCAATTTTCATAGTATGCATAAGTCAGACGATTTTAATTATTTTAGTATCTTCAAACATATCGATATTTCATCTTCAAGTCTAGATGAACAGGCCAAGCTTATAAGTAATATGAAGGATTTCTTTGAGGGGGTAAATTTATATCATAGTCATAGTTATAAAAGAAAAAAGAAGACTTATAAAATAGTTTGGAAAAAAGGTTCAACTAAACTTTTGGATTACTCAAAGCATTCACTTAAAAGTAATTATGTTTTTTTGATGATACCATCACTCATAAATAAATCCTATATTCTAGATCTCAAGAAGCATTTAAGCCTGATGGATTATATCTCTGCTCATCACATTAATTGCTATTTACTGGATTGGGGTGAGCCAAATATAGAAGAGCAGGGATATAAAATTGAGGATTTTATTGTTAATAGAATAAAGCATGTGATTGAATTTTTAGATAAGCTTCATGGCAAAAAAATCATTGTTGGTGGCTATTGTATGGGCGGTATTATGGCGCTGGCATGTGCACAAATTTATGATAAATTTATCAGTAAATTGCTGCTAATTGCTACACCGTGGAATTTTTCAGGAATGGGTAATTTGGTGAATGTAGAATTTTTAGCAAAACAAATGGAAAATTTTACTAATGTAAAAAAAATTCCTCCTCAAATGGTACAGGGATCATTTTGCTTCCTAGATCCAGAAAAAGTATTCAGTAAATTTGTAAAATTTTCTAAACTAGACCAAAATTCTGAGGAGGCAGAAAATTTTGTGGCAGTAGAAAAATGGATTAATGATGGCATCTCTGTTCCGATAAAAGTGGCTCATGAATTTCTCTACGATTTTTCTAGTAATAATGTGCTTAAGATGGGAAAGTGGAGCGTTAGAGGTGTAAAAATCAATCCCAATAAAATACAAATAAATACCTATATTGCTTTGCCAATAAATGATCGTATTGTGCCGCTAAATTCTTCTTTACCACTGGCTGAAGATATTATTAATAAGCAGGTAGTCATGTCTGAGGCTGGTCATATTGGACTAGTTGTTGGGAGGAGGGCTAAGGATGCATTGTGGAATCCATTAGTATACTGGATTAAAACATGATATTATTGATTCAAAGTATCTGTTCGGTGGGTCATTCCAAACCTTAGCGAAGTAGGGTGCGGAGCATGCGTTTACAAAGCTTAGTAGTTTGGAATCTCATGAGGGATTTTAAGAATAATTTATATAGAAACCCTCATGAGATTCCAGTCGCCAAGCCTCGTAACGCTTTGCATTCGCAAATCGACGAAGCTAGGAACTGGAATGACGTCTGAATAGATAATATTAATTTATAAAATAATTATAAGGTGTCTGATATGGAAGTTTATATAGTGGGAGCGCAGCGCAGCGCAGTCGGAAATTTAAATGGTTCATTGGCAAGTTTTCCAGCTCATAAACTGGGAGAATTTGTTATGAGAGAACTTTTAAAACAGACAAAAATTGACGGAAAGGACATATCAGAAGTTATTTTGGGGCAAGTA
>Ga0007801_10000445_pt1 | contig 13496 bp, 15 predicted proteins | sample CryBogmetaGMA2M_FD_60372 | JGI IMG/M metagenome (GOLD analysis project Ga0007801, IMG submission 60372) | Freshwater microbial communities from Crystal Bog, Wisconsin, USA - MA2M | ecosystem: Environmental > Aquatic > Freshwater > Lake | place: Crystal Bog, Wisconsin, USA | collected 2009-07-06
CCTTTAATGGCGTGTCTGCAACTGAAAACACATTTACCAAATATGGTATAAAATTCCCCGTTGGAACCGACCCATTGGCGCTTGAGTTTCACATGATTAGGATGGCCGATGGAAAGCCAAAAACTCAAAATTATCTAGCCGCCCATAAGTTGCTCTGGCCAGAGGACATTCAGCATCGGTGGTTCACGCTTGGGCTAAAATCTATCTGCGAGAATAAAATTACGGTTTTTCTTGGCTGCGCCTCGTCTGGAAAAACCTACACAATGGCTGTCCATGCCCTGATTGACTTTTTCTGCTATCCAAGAACTTCTCTGGCCTTGATTTCATCTACGGAAAAACGGTCAATGGAAATTAAGGTTTGGGGCAGATTCAAAGAGCTATTTAACCGCGCCAAGCAAAATTATGAATGGCTTCCGGGGTATGTGCTTGAGTCCTCAATGTCAATCACGCCAGAAGAAATTGATGAAGAAGGCGAAATGGCGCGAGAGCTTAACCGTGGGCTGGTTTGCGTTCCCTGCGTCAGCGGCGGCAGGTTTGTAGGAATGAGCAAGTTTCAAGGCTGCAAGCCGCCAAATACACCCGGCAAGCAGGATGGCATCTTGAAGCATTATGCTGACGAGTGCGCGGTTATGCAGCCATCTTTTTTGGATGCCTACTCAAATTGGATGGTGTCGGCGGGATTCAAGGGAATCATGTCTGGAAATCCAACCGACATATCCGACCCGCTCTGCGTGGCTTCGGAGCCGGAAGGCGGCTGGGATTCATTTCACGACACTGGAAAGACGCAGGAGTGGACATCCAAATGGTATAACGCCCATGTCATTGCTTTCGATGGTAGAGACACGCCAAATAATGATGACCCAGAAGTTCAATATAGCTTTCTTATTTCAAAATCGCACGTTGAAAACTTGAGGTCAACTCACGGCGATGATTCATGGCAATTATATCAGCAGGGGATAGGAAAGCCGTCTCGCGGCATGGTTTCAAATCGGGTAATAACCATTGGATTATGCAACAAAAATAAAGCCTTTGACATCGGGCTTTGGGAAAACCGGAGTTTTATAGACATCTACAACATTGACATTGCTTACGGCGGAGGCGACCGATGTGTGGCTGGCCGTGTTAGAATTGGAACATTGATGGACGGAAAACAGGCCATTGAAGTCTGCAAGCCCGAAATTATCCCAATCAGATTGAATGCCAGCCAAGAGGCAGAAGAACAGATAGCAGAATTTGTGTTCAATAAGCTCCGAGAGCTAAATATACCGGCAGAAAACTGTTTTTACGATGCCTTTGGTCGCGGAACTATGGGAAACGCATTTGCCAAGCTGTTCGGACACTCCTGCCCAGTTCCGATTGACTCTGGGGCAAAGGCCAGTGAAAGGCCGGTAAGATTCGACCTGTTTGTAAATGATAAAGGTGTTCGCCGATTAAAGAAGTGTAGCGAGCATTATTCAAAGTTTGTGACCGAGATGTGGTTTTCAGTTCGGGAAGCGATTGAGTCTCAGCAAATCAGAAGTCTTCCTAGGGACGTGGCTGACGAAGGGCAGCTTCGGATGTATTCAATCGTATCTGGAAATCGAATTGAGGTTGAGCCAAAAGATGAAATGAAAAAGCGAATCCGAAAATCTCCCGACTTAATGGACTGGCTGGCTCAGGCGATTGAGGGGTGTCGGCAGAGAGGTTTCAAAATCCAGAGAGTTCCTTCGATTGAGGAAGATAAATCAAACCCGCTGATAGACTGGTTTTTGGAGGAGCAGAAAAAAAGCCAGTCTATCAGGGCAAAGTCTGCGCTTCGTCGCTAACGCGCCATCCGCTCAATCATCGCATCAACAGAATCAAGAGAGCCTTCACTGCCGACTCGCTCGCGGCCAAGCTCAACCTCTGGAGAAGACGACTTTTTATAGCCGTCTAGCTGCTTCTGGAGTTCGGCGGATTTAGCGCGTTCTTGCTTTAATTGATACGCAGTGCGGTCAAATGCGCCAGCCTTGTTTCGGATAGCGGCGTGAAGTTTTGCCATTTCCATAGGCGGCAGCTTTCCGTCTACCATCCGCTCCTGAACCCACTTCGGCAACTTGGAAACTCCCTCTGAATCTAATGCTCCAAAAGCTAAATCAGCCAGCCTATAACCATCCTCCAGCGCAGAGTTCCCCTTGTCATCCCCCCCTACCGGCTTAAATAGAGTTGGCAACCGCTCCAATCCGGCGTCTCGCTCGGCCTTCCACGCAGCCGCAAGTTCAGATTGAAATTTTTGATTGGCCTCCATGCGCTGATTGCTAATTTCAGACCCCCGCTTGGAAAAATCTTCAAGAGCGGACTTCTTGGCGTTGAATGCGTCCAAAACTTTCTGGCGAGCCATCGCCACATTTTGCGCCTTAACCCCAGTCCCGAATAATTCCTCAATTTTTGAGGCGGCGGCATCGGGGTCTGAAACGGCCATGATTGCGTCAAAGTCCTCCGGCGTAGCCTGACGAAGCTCTCCGGTGGTTGCGTCAGTAATTTTGTATTGGGAAGCAGATTCTCGCCCGCGAGCGTAAGCATCCTCGAAAGGCTTTTGGTATTTTTCCTGATACTCTTGAGACTTTTGGTAGTCCACGAATTTGATATGCTCCTCAAGTTCGTTCCGGCGTTTTTCAGCAGCGGTAAGTTTTTCGGTAAAGGTCTTTTTTTCTTCATCGCCCAGCTTGCCATCCTTTTCCATCTGCTGATACTTGGACAGCCGAGCATCGCGGTCAATTAAATCAGCCTTCAGACGTTCGTAGTTTTCGCGCAGGGTCGCCGCTTTTTCTGGCTTTGCGGGGGGCGTTTTAGATTTGTCCTCAACAACCGGCTTTTCCGATGGCGGCGTGTTTGGTTTTTCGGCTGGCTCTGCGGATTCTGCTGGCTTTTCTGGTGGAGGGTTGTCAGCTAGAAGCGTGTCCAATGCGTCAAAGGCCGTGTTAAGCTGCGGCGTAGAGCGCACACCGCTGTTGTCCGGCGCAGCCGGAGCCGATGGCGCGGCAGGAGCGGCAGGAGCAGCAGCGCCAGCGGCGGATTCTGGGCCAAGTAAGATTCGATGGTGCGTGAACATAAATTAGTTTGATTGGGGGCTTGATTCTTCCGCTCCTGAGGGCTTTGGCATTTCAGATTCAATTTCAGGCTCGCCAATCACAATCTTGGCGACAGCCTGCTTTCCGCCAACAATAAAGTTTCCGATGATTTTCAAAGCGCAGGACAAGCAAATCGGGGTCGGCTCAAACTTCGCTTTCTGGTTTGGATGCTTGGGCGGAGCCGCCGAAGTCAGTTGCAAAAACAAAACTGAGTTTCCAGTCTGGTTGCGAAACTGATAAAGATGCTCTGGCAACTTTTGGATTTCTCCTCCACACACCGAGCAAATAGCTGTTTCCGGTTTATCTGAGGTTGTCTCGTTCATTGGGTTTTGATGTTTCGGTTTCGGAGTTTAGGTTTTGAAGCGTCTGCAAAAAAGCGGACGCCCCCTGTCGGCGATACTCGTTCGCTGCGGCAGATTCAATTCCGTCGCAGGGCTTAAATGTGTCCAAGAAATGAAGCATTGCGGAAGTTGCCGCCGACTGAAATTGAGCCGAGTCAACCACACTATTCCAGTTTTTAGCAAAGTCGGATTTTCTAAATTTTTGGCGGTGACTGTTCATTTTTTAGAAATTGTCGTAATTGACTTTATGGTGGATTTTGAAAGTCCAGACTTCCCCTTTCCGCCGCCCTTTACAGGCTTGGCAACCAACTTTCCTTTTTTACTTCCGACGCCGCGAGCAGCCACCTTGCACAGCAGACCTCCAGCTTTTTGAGGAGTCATATTAACTGGATAGCGGACTCCGCCGCTATAAGATGGCAATGTGGGCGAGTCAGTCATTTCTTTTTCCCAGATTGGATTTGCTTGTGGGTGACATATTGAGCAAGGGCGAAGTTGGCAATCTTTGAAACTGAAATTTTCAACTTCGAGTTTTCCGGCCTTGCTGCCAGTTTCTTCAATCCATCTTCAACTTGAGGCCACAGCTTGACTTGCATGATTGAATTTTTGCCACCTTATGATTCCATTGTCAACCATTTATTTTTCCGACACGCTTGCCGGTTCCGGCACATCTGCATTGAAATCAATTCCTTCTTTTTCACCCTCTTGGATACGGCGCAGGCATTCCTGCAAAGCATCTACTTGGTTTTCGGTGTCGAACCCTTGAATCATATTACAACGCTCCTTGACCAAATCAATCGCCTCCTCAATCGAATCTCCCAGCGCCACAATCGCCCCAATCTGGTCATGTCCATCCGAGTAGGTATTGTTGACGCTCTTTGGAATTACATGGTGGGAACCATCAGCAAAGCAATAATTATACAGCTTAACCCAGCGACGAAGGTTTTCCGGTATCTGGACAGGTTGCCAGTTTGATTTAGACCAACTTGAATAAATCATCACCTGAACACCAAAGGCGTGTTTGATTTCCAAATCGCGAATCTCTCCGGCTGCGCCGTGATACATAAATTCGCCAAGGTTCTCAACCTGCTCCATTACGATTGAGCCGGGTGGTTCGGGCTGTCGGCAGGTAGCGTCCAAGAAATAATTCTTGCCGTCATCTGCAATCTTTATTTCAGTTCCCCAAGCACTGCGAAATCCGTATTTAGCCAGCTTGGGGGCAAACTTGTCGTTCACCTCGCGCACCGCATCTGGAAATTCGTTGTAATCAATCGCGTGAAGGATATGCGCGAGATTCTTTGTTTCATAACCAAGAAAACCCTTGTTTGAAAACTGCGGCTTGCCATTGTCCGAAGTTACCATAAATCCGTCATAAGCCGCCTCAACCGAAGTGGCGATAGTCTCGCAGACCGTGAACCTGACCATTTCGTTGACTGCACCGAATTGGTATCTAAGCGCCTCAATCTTTCGCTTGGAGAGTTCGTAATTTTCGTGATGCCATGTCTCGCCGTCGCCTCGCAGATTCAACTTAATCCACAAGTCGTCATGTTCCTTTAATTCTTTTTCAAGAGCGGTAACGCCAATGCAGATTGTATATGGAGAAACTGCCAACCCCACCTCCTTGAGCGTATTGGCAAATAATTCCCGCTTGTATTCAAACTGCTCGGCCATGCCGCTGCCCCAGACTCTTTTTCCAAGGCTGATTAAATGCCGCTGCAAGTCGCCGTCGTAGATGTCTGGAAAAACAAACAGGTCAGTGTTGTCCATCACTTCCGGCGCAAAAAAATCCCTGACGCGGTGAATGGTGTCCAGACCGTCGCCAGCCACCATCTTCAAGGTTTCCGGTGCGGTGTCCTTCCACGGCTTGAAATAATTAACCCTCCCAAACTCACGCGACAATCTTTCAGCTAGGGCGATGTTATTTCCATAATCGTAAATAATCGCTGTCTTTGATTTGAGAGATTCATCCATGATTCAAGTCTTTGTCGTTGTAAATTCTTCGGTCTGGCGGCGACAGTCGAACCCACTCATCGCCATCGAAAAAATAAATATGCCCCTGCGGATTTTTCCAAAGCACGTCTTTCCGTCGCGGCATCGTCTTGGACTCAAGCACAAAGCCATGCTCGGTCTGAATAAACCGCTTCGGGTCGTATTCGTCATTTTCAAGAAATCTACTCATCGTCTTCTTCTGTCTCCCCAGAAGGCTCAAACTCGCCATCCTCAGTTATCGAGCCTTCTGGCATTATTCAGAAAGGGTTTTAATTTGATGGCTTTGGTGTTCGTGAATTAAATCTTGGGTATTTTGACGATGCTCATGCACCACGTCTTGAGCGTGTTGTGATTCTCGCTGCTTTTGCTGCAACTCCCACTGAATCTGCCGCTGCGCCGTGCGTTGAGCATGGGATTCTTGAGCGAGCTTGGCCTTGGTCTGCGCCAGCGTGATAATGCCCTGAATCTTGGCTTGGTCTTTCGGGTCAAGCTGCTGCTGCTGTCCTTGAGACTGCTGCTTCTTTGCGGCTTCTGCGGCTTGCTGCGCCATCGCTTTAACTTGATTCATCAGCTTTCCAAAAGCATCCATATATCCCTTAACTTTCTGCTTTTGCGTCTTTTCGTCTGGATGCCCCTTTATGTTGTGCTGAAGATGCGATTCAAGAATCTTGATATGAGACATAATCCCGTTGCCCTTGACGGGTTGGCCTTGGAGAGACTGACCAGCTATGTTTTGCAATCCAAGCAGTTCATCCGGCTCAATCGGTTTTTGCATGGCCTGAATTTGTTGGATTTTTGCAGCCATCGAAATCAGCAACGCCTCCACATACTCGTCGTGGTTGACTCCCTGCTTAAAGTCCATCGGCAGACCGGATAGCATGAGTCCAGCCGATAGCTGTGCATCGTGGCGGGAGCCGCTGACTTGCGGTTGCTCAGGAACCCATCGGCGAGCTAAATCATAATCGTCAGTTGTGACGGAAATTCCCATCTGTAAAACTTCTCTTTGAGCGGAGGGGTCGAGCTTCATGTAATACTGCGCCATGATTTTGTCCATCATGGCAATCTGAAGCATCTTATTTCCTCCAGCTATGATTTTAGTCGGCGTGATGGTGAGGCATCCAATTTCTAAAGCCTCAGCTGGAACCCCCTGTTTTAAGCACTGGGTTCTGAATCTATTCGCGTCAACATTTTTAGATTTTTCCACCGGCAGGCAGAGTCGCCGCATGATTTCGCGATACTGCTGCGTTTTGTAAATATACGCCTGACCAAGCATGGCAGATACCATCGAAGCAGAGTTAGAGGCTTTTGCCATCGTCCGGGTTGCGGTTTCGCTATCCGACCTTTCGGTATCGAAGGCGTGAATAAAGTTTTCCGAGTTTTCAGAAATCTTTTCCCGATTCATGCCCATCACCATCTTGATTAAATTTTCATTTACCTGCCACCGCTCTTCCGGCCTTACGAATTGAATCCCGTCAGGCAGAGGCCGCTTATCGGTAAGGTCAATCTTCAAAGCCCTTTCCGCATCGGCCAGATTGTTCACGCGAAAATACTGCATCAAAGATTCAAACAGCGAGTCATTTATTTTACAGCCAAGTTTGTTCTGCAAAACACACGGCGCATAAAGCAGCCACCCCAAAGCCCTGACTGAATGGTAGCGGAATGGGGCAACGCTGGAGCAGTCGGCAAATTGAAAATGGATTATATGTTCCAACTTGTCGGCATAGACCGGATTTTCTCGCTGCTCCGAGTCGTAAAGAAATTGGGATTTTTCCATCCCGTATCGGCTGCGGTCGGTCTTGATGTCTTTGATGTCGTTAATCGCTCCGCCAGCCCCCGGAAATCCCCAAGCATCGAGAATCATTTTTCTCCGCCAGCCCTCGCGTTTTCCAGAATTATCCCAATAATAAAAATCATAGACATCCACGGTCGGGACTGAATCAGAGGCGTAAAGGCCACCGTCCTGCTTCACGCGCTCCTCCATTTTTTCTGGCGACCACACCTCCGGCCACGAATTTCCAAGAAGCGCCTGACCTTGCTGGTCAACCCACCTACACGCAGATTCAACCAATGGAATGTTCCAGCCGGGGTCAACTTGAGCGCCGTGTGTTGCGCTCCACAATTCTCTGGCGGTGTAAGAGCGAAACTTGGCGAAGAATGGAAGGTTTTCCAGCGAACATAGAGTATTTGATGGAACTAAAATGTCTTCAATCCCATCTGAGCGAGGACACCAGCTCACATCATCCGACCAAGAAGAAGGGGCGACACCGTGTAAAACATTTTGAGCTATTCCGCTGCGCTGAGTCTCAAAGAAGAACAAAGACTCTTTGATTATCTTGTTGGCCTGACGGGTGATAATCTGACCCCAATCGTGACGCTTAAAAGCTGCTCCATAATCAACAGTGACGGTGAATAACGGGTCTGGAACCAGAAATGCCTGCGACATCTGGCGGCGGGCATCGTGGGCTATTTTTGAAGCGGTCAGGTCATTGACATTGGTAATTATTTGAGAATCCTTAACATCATCTTCGGAATATGGAGGAAAACCATTGAACAAATCATTCACAAGAGCGCGATTTACGGCGCGAGGCCAGTCCGACAATTTTAATTGCCAAACAACTTGCTCGACCGCCGAAGAATCTGTGAACTTCATAATTTAATCACATTACCCGCTTATTTTGATTTGGCAACTATCACTTAAATGAAAACTTTTCTGGAGAAATTCCACGCTTTTCCAAAAATGTTTTCGCCAACTGCACATTAAGCCGGTTTCCGGGCAGTCTGTATCGTATGTCTGGAGCCTCCCAATAAGGCTCATGTGCGATATGCCAAATCAGCCCATCCAATTTTGTTTTAGGCCAATCACCACCCTCGTCAATCAATACCCGGAATATGGCATCAATCCCCTCTCGACCCAACACCATGTTCGGGTAATTCTTTCGATTTTCCTTCCACCAAGAAACCTTAAACGCATGAAGGTCAGAGCCGACCCAATCTGGTTTTGATTTAATCTGCTCGTCAGAAATTTCAAAAGTTTCTGCCGAAAAGTTTTTCCGAAAGCAGTAGCAGGCGTCTAATTTCTTGAGCCGCTTTTCAATTTGTTTGGCGCAATCCGATGACACGCAGGTATCAGAATTGGTGAACACAATGATGTCATTGAACAGCATATTCTTTGAGCCGACATCAATGATGTCCCGAACAAATGGAAGTTGCTTTTTCCCCTCGACAAACATTCTTGGCAATTCCTTGTCGTCAACGGGTCGCTCCTCCCACTTCTGTCCGCGCCATGTAAAAGCGCAAGACTGAAGCCTCTTTTTTTCGGTTTCGCTGTCTTGTGGGAAGTAACTGCTGTAAATGTGTCGAAGCATAATTTTTAAGTGTTGAGTGATGATTGGACAAAAAATTCCAGCTTGTCGAGATTTTTTACCGCGTTTTTATACCTGATGGTGCAGAGAACATTTCCTTTTGGGACACTGCTGCTCCAGCCTTGGTTCAAATAGCATATTTGCCTAACCGGAGAGGCCGCTGCCAAATGAAGGGTTGAAGTGTCAATCGTAATTAACAGCTTGGCAACATCCATAAGCCCAAGCAAATCGTAAATCCGGTGGCATTGGTAGTTTGCCAAATCTATGAAAAAAAATTGGCCTCGGTATTTGTCAAGCCGGTTCATCACCTCCGGCATGGCCGCAAAAGGAGATGAGTGTCCGCTGAAATTATACAGAAGTAGCGGGAGGTTTTTTTTGTTTTTTTTGGTGGCCTCTTTTACCAGCTCGGACTCTCGCTTCTTATCGCGGCGGTCAAATACCAAAGGAAGCGTATTCATCATCTCGATTGGGACTCCGGTTCGGTCAAATAGGGACGTTTGGTAGTTCGGCCACTTCTGGAAATTAAGAATCCACTTTTTGCCACGAAAGCAAACCTCATCCTTGCCGGTGGGAATGTCTTTCCAGTCCTCCTCCGGCTTGTCGCCAGCCATCCACCAGCGCAGAATCTTGGCCGGGTGGCTACGAATATATTCCTTCATAAAATCGTCCTCCTCGCCAGTCTGGTTCGGCATGGCGATTCTTTGGACATACGAAACCCCATCAAAAATGTCGCCAAACTTTGATGAGGTTATGACGGGAACCTTCTGGCCGCTCTTTTCTGATAAGTATTTGAAAGCCGATAACGCGATGATGATGTCCCCATACCGACCAGCTATGCAGAATGTTTTCATTTTTTTATCCAACAGTTTTGATGTAGTGAGTTGATGGTTTCTTGAGGTAGGTGGTTTTTGATTATATTCAGAGGAACCCAGACCTTTATTCGCATTGGGCAATTACAACCTTTGCAAACATGAAGCTGCAAATCGTATATTGTCTGACACCCTAAAGTTTTAAGCCAGCGACGAATCCCAAGTATGGTGTGGGCATACTCACCAAATGACTCAAATAATCCAGCAGGCTTGTTCATTGGACACTGATAGCATATTTCAGAACGATGCTCGGCAACCGATTTTTCAACTGGAGCCATGCCTGAACCAAACCATTCAGTTAGCGTAGATGCCCCAATAAAGATTTTTTTAACTAGGCTCATTTTCTTTTTGCGCCGCAGCAGGTTTTTACCGTGGGCGCGGTCGAGGCTATGGCTGATTCCAAAACCGAACCTTCGGATAATATGACGTAATTATCACCACCCACAATTCTAGCAACCCTCGCCGCGTTCATTTGGTCAATAATGTCAGCAGCGATGCTCCGGTCAGTCGTAAGACCTAGTGATGGATTGGCAGCGGCGAACTCGACATACCAGTTGACCGCGCTATTAAAGTCCCAGAACCGAGACTCACTCTTGATTTTCTTGATTCGGACTATCCACCCGTTCGGCGGTGTGTCGTTTCTATTTTTGAATTTGTAATACATAGATTAAATTTTCCTAGCTTTCTTGTATCTTTCCAGAGCCAGCTTTGCTTTGGCAATTCTAAACTCTAAACCGAGTGCTGTATTCATATTTTTAGACGTGGTTCTACCAATCCCGGCGTCGTGCATTGACAAAAGCTCGGAAGAATCTTCAACAACAGCATCTAGGGCGTGAAACAGTTCTCCAGACATCTCAAATTCGCATTTAACAACCTCACTTATTAACTTAAAGATAAGGTGTTCATTGTTGACTGGGCAGTCCTGCGCCATTGCTGGCATTCGGCGCACAATCTCGGCTGATAGTATGGTTATAGACATAAGGTTATTCACAACTTTTTAACAGTGCTGACAGGTGGTGAGAAAGTTCGAGCAGGTCGGCTTGAGCGCTTTGCGGAACCTGATTAAAAACCTTAGCGCATGATTTAGCCGCCGCCATGACCGACGACCGAAGCGCCAGAGCGTCGTCGTGATGAATCTGGTATATCCGCTCTCCACCTCTCGTTGTCAGACCCGCCAGCCGACGACGGGCTGAAATCTTTTCCCAAGCTGCCAGACCGCGCCGCCGCCGCGCCTCAATTTTCTCCGCTCGCGTTTTGAAGTTCGGAGTTCGCTTGAACCGCTTGCCAAGAACAGTTAGCCCGCGACGCTTAAACTCCGCCGCTTTTTTACGATAGCACTTCAGGGATGGCGATATGGTTTTCAATTAAACGCCGTTATTTGACCAGCCACAATCAGTTTCTTCCGCTTGTCATCAAGCACCCGCTGGTGCGTTGCCGCCACTTTCTGCGCGGCTCGCAGTTTTTCTTTGGCGATAACAACTTCCTGCTCCAGCCGAAACTGGGTGTCTTCCATCTGTTCGATTTCTTTTTCGAGTTCGTTCATAAATCACCTCGTCGCAAAACTCCCGACTCCAGTAATGTCCACAACTTTTGAATTACGCAATAGCCGGTCATTGATGCGCCCGTCAAATTTCTCCGCCCAGTGTTGCGGTTGGATGTTGGTCGTGACGACGGTGAACATAAACTCGCGACGCGAAAGCACCTGACACAACTTATCCGCGCAGATTTTCCAAGGGTCGTTCTCGGCACCGATGTCATCCAGCACCACCAGCTCGGCCTTGGTCATGTCCTCCAGCGTCGAGAAATTCTTTTCGTTGAACCGAACGCATTCCTCCGGCCAAGAGAATTTCATCGCACTCGGAACCGATACCGAACCCCACTTTCCGTCCGAGTAAGCGTTGAACGCCGCCTTGACTGCAAAGTTGTGGATTTTGTTCGCCACATGAGTTTTGCCGGAGCCGTAGTCGCCCACGATGACGAGCAGTGAGTTCGTCGGGTGGTTGCGATACCAGCGGGAGCAAAAGTTCTCGGCTTCGTCAGCGAGCCTCTGAAGCGCGGGCTGTGTGATGTCGAGCGCCAGCCACTTCTGCTGCCATTTGTTACGGCATGGGTGCATGGGCTTCCTTTCGTTTGAGGTAGGCGACGGTGGCGGCTCCCTGCGTGGCAGCGTCGAGATTGACCCCAAGATTGCGGGGATTAAGTTTTTGGCTTCCATAAGATTTCGCGTTGTTCTTCCAGTTTTGCAGGGCGTGAGTCCATGACTTCATCGGGTTTTTACCAACCCTCCATCCATTTGATTCGTAGTAGTTGTAGAATTTTTGAGCCTCAAGTGAAGGGAGTCCGATTTCTAAAGCCTTTTCCATCACCACCTCCAAAGATGGTTTTTGAAAGCGCGGGAGCGAAGCGACCTTTACGATGCTTGGAGCATTGCTTGAGCAATACCCGTCTCCACTTTCCAATGTCTTTTCTTCTGCTTCTGCTTCTGCTTCTGCTTGCGTGATGCTACGGCCTGTCACGCGTGATAGTGACGACAATACGCGTGATAATGGGTGTGGCTTCACTGGAACCCATTTATCAGCAGTTGGAATCGTATCTTTTTTAGAGCTGTTGCAGGACTTGCAGGACGGAACACAATTTTCAGGAGAGTGCTTCCCTCCTTTAGATGTTGGAATAACGTGGTCAATGTCAGTCCACGGCAACTTCCCGCAATAGGCGCAATTTCCGCCATAGTATGCCACAATTGAATCCCACGCACTTGAGAAAGATGGAGCTATGTTTTCCCTCTTTGAAAAAAGTCGCGAGCGGTATCTTGCAGAACGCTCCGCAGCCGAGTGGTCTTTACGACGATACGTGTCGAAGTTAAGGATGATGAATCCGCCGTCAACCCGAACCATGCGACGCCCCTCGTGGTCGGGTGTGCGAGATTCAGATTCGGGTGATGCCAACCTCTCCAGAGCTGATAAGCCAGCCTCGGATTCAATTCCGGCTCGGCGAGCGATTCCGGTAGAGGCTGCTCCAACAAACCCATACCACCCCGGAGGGATGGTGTAGGGTGCTTTATCAAGGGAGCGAATCTCGATGGTTTCAGTCGGTTGTTCCAGTTCAATCGGCTCTGCCATAAGGAGGGCGGTGATGAACATTTCTCGGCCTTCTCGGTCAGGCCAGAGTGTTGAGTCAAGGATGCCGCAATCAAGTTTTACGAATGCCATAGGTCGTCACGTTATCACACATGACAGCCGTGTCAAGCCCTATTCTTCCAAATCCTCCGGCAAGCCGTCATCTTCCCCGTCCGTTGAGCCTTCGGGTTTCATCGTGGCTGGGAGTTCCACTGACCCTGACTGCAAATCAATCCGCGCTCCCTCGCTGCTGCCGGGTGGTCAGTGACCCAGCGATGGCAGGTTGAACACAAGCCAACCCACCACGGAACGTAATTCAGGAGCCGACCGACGCGACCGTGGCTATGATGCACTTCAGTCGCCGGATGAACCTTGCAGCACTCACAAGTCCTGCCAGTCAAGAACGTCACGCGCAGCGTCCGATAAATCCGCTTCTCTGCCGCCCGTTTTCTCGACACATTTCTAAGCATAAATCAACGGTATGGCGGAGGGGTGAGGACGACGGCGACGATGACCAAGATTGAAATAACCCCAACCAAAATCACCAGCGGTTCGTTCATACGCCGACAATGGGAGAGAACGAGGGCGGTGTCAAGACAAGATTGTGAAAGGGGTTTGAAAAAATGGGGGTTGAGACGGGCAGGACGTCAGGGGCAGTAATAAGGTTTTCAAAACTGAGGTTCGATTAAAGAGGGTATATCGTATAATCGGAGCGCCGAAAGCGGGGGTGGGG
>Ga0007801_10000448_pt1 | contig 13427 bp, 12 predicted proteins | sample CryBogmetaGMA2M_FD_60372 | JGI IMG/M metagenome (GOLD analysis project Ga0007801, IMG submission 60372) | Freshwater microbial communities from Crystal Bog, Wisconsin, USA - MA2M | ecosystem: Environmental > Aquatic > Freshwater > Lake | place: Crystal Bog, Wisconsin, USA | collected 2009-07-06
CGCGGCCCGCGTAATTTCGTCCAGGTCTGCACCGATAAACGGGGCAACCCGTGTCGGCGCGCCCATCGCCACGTCAGCTTCTGCATTCATCACATCAACGGGTAACGACAGAAAAACCGGTCCACTCGGTGGGGCGAGGGCGGTTTTAACCGCCCGATGCAGCAGGCGGGGCAGGTCACCAATCCCCGCTACCTCGGCAGCATATTTTACAAACGGGCGTGCGAGCGACGGTAGCTCTGCGTATAAATTCGGTTCGGTAATCCCAAAGCCCTGAGCTTGCTGGCCGGCGGTAACCAAAACGGGTGAGCCAGCTTTATGGGCGTCGAATAGCATTCCCATCGCGTTCCCCAACCCGGGGGCAACATGAACATTGGCAACGGCTACGCTACCAGACGCGCGGGCATAGCCATCTGCCATCGCCATGACGAGCGATTCCTGCAAGGCCAACACGTAGTGGATTTCGTCCTCCCCGGCCAACGCATCCATGAGCGGCAATTCAGTCGTGCCGGGATTCCCGAACATGACCTTGACGCTTTCTTGTTTCAGCAGTTCCAGAAACAAACGTCGACCTGCGATGGGAGTATTCATATTGTTTTTGATCCCTGAAAGCGGACGTCAACCTGAGTCAGTGCGCCGTTAATTTATCGCCTCATCTGGGAATATTCCCCAGATTGCTTCCCGCCGGATCCAACCTCGATAACCGCCGGCATCTACTTCGCACCAGCTCGCCTTGGCGTCGCAGGCCCGGATGCGGCCAACCACGCCGACTTTCAACACCGCCACCGGGTTGCCATCGTCGGCCGCTGATTTGCGCAATGTCTGATCCGCAACTTTCACAACAAAACCTCGGCGGCCGGTGAGTGTTGCTTGGTGTACCCAGCCCTTTACCCCATCTTGATCCTCTATCAGCCGCCACACCTCAAACTCGCGTTGGATCTGCACCGGCAAGTCACGACGATGATACTGCCACTCGATAGGATAGCGGGTGCCGGGCCCGGTGCGCAGGTTCACCTCGTCGGCACGGAATGTTGCCCAACGCGGCACCGGAGCACCCGTAACTGTGCCTTTGCTTGGGTCCGGCTTCGACGTTTCTGGCTTCGCCGCCGCCGTTTGCGCGGGGATCTCGGTCGTCGGTTTGCCGGCTGTCCCGGGGGCCCCTGCGTCCACCGCAACGGCCCCCGTAGCTGCGGTTGGGGCGGCTCCGGGGGCCACTGGCTTAGCGGGTGACTTCGTCTTTTGCGCGTGGCTGTTTTTGGGCGGCTGCACAACCGGGGTCGGCTTCGATGCTTTGCCCAGCAGGGATTGGCTTGCCAGAGGCGCTACTTGCTGAACGGAGCCACGTGGGGCCGGTGCCGGCGGTAGCGGTGTTCCAGTGCCACCGATTGATTGGCCCTTAGGCGGCACGCCGAGTACGCCCTGCGTTTGTGCGCCAGCGCGGCCTGCTAGGCCTGAAAGGCAGAGGCCGATTACCACGGTCAGCGTAAGCGCGTTTTTCATGCCCTATGGGTGCCAAGCTTTGCCGTTTCAGGTCAAGTCTCGGTTTTATAAGGTCACGATCTGCCCGCCGCTGATTGCTGCCAGAAAGGCTGGCACACCGGCAATTTCAACGCCTGGTAGCAAGTGAGATCTGTCCAACCCGACGGTGCGAAGTCCGGCATCGCAGGCAAGCAACCTAACACCCAACTCCATGCATGCCTCGCGCAACGTGCTCAACCCGGCAACCCCGCGCCGCTCAACCTCGGCTTCGCGTGGGTCTTGCGTCGCATCAGCGGTGAGTGCGTAGCAACCCGCATTGGTCGCGAACATCACCACCGGTCGATCGATGGCCGCAGCTCCAGCGGCGAGCAGGAACGCGTAATGCGCCCGTTCGTGTCCGCCGGAGATCAGCAATATGCCAAGCGGCTCAGACTGCACAGACCGGACCCGTGCTGGCGCTATGATGGGATAAGGTTCTGTATCCATCGGGGCCGCACGATGGGCACTGCGGATCTCGCGGCAGGCGCACCGTGCGGAAACGTGTGGCCAATGCATCCCAAATCAACAGCCGCCCAGCCAGCGTCTCACCAATCCCAATAATCTCTTTCAGCACTTCAGTGGCCTGAAGGGTGCCCATCACCCCAGTCACCGCCCCGAAGACACCTGCCTCGCTGCAACTCGGCACCAATCCCTCCGGTGGCGGCGCCGGGAACAGGCAACGATAACACGGGCAGCTGGCATCCGAATGCGGCTTAAACACCGAAAGCTGTCCCTCAAACCGTTGCACGGCCGCCGAAACCAAGGTTCGCTGCCCGATCACGCACGCGTCGGAGAGTAGAAAGCGGGTTGGGAAATTATCCGTACCATCGCAAACAATGTCGTAGTCCGCGATCAGGTCCAGGACGTTATCTGGTGCCAGCCGCATGCGATGACCAACGACATCCACCTCAGGATTGAGCGTGCGCACCGCCGCGATGGCGCTATCAACCTTAGGCCGACCGAGCGACGCCATGTTATGCGCAACCTGGCGCTGCAGATTGGAAAGATCGACCACGTCGTCGTCAATCAACCCAATCGTGCCAACCCCGGCGGCGGCGAGATAGAGCAGTAACGGGCTGCCCAATCCACCGGCACCAACCAGCAATACCCTGGCATCCCGCAATTTCGCCTGCCCTACGCCGCCAACCTCTGGCAACAGGATATGGCGGCTATAGCGGACAATTTCGTCGTCAGTGAAATCGAGGTTCATGGTGCTGATATAAGCACTCGGCGGCGCGAGGCGAAATATGGCATGAAGCGGAGATGTCCGATCGCTCCCTCGATGCTGCTTTGGTGCTGTTCTCCGGCGGCCAAGATTCCGCCACCTGCCTGGCCTGGGCGCTGGATCGCTATGCCCATGTCGAAACCGTTGGCTTCGCCTATGGCCAGCGCCATGCGGTGGAACTGGACTGTCGGTCCCCGCTCCGCGACGGCATGGCGGCAATCTCCGATTGGGGTGCCCGCCTGGGGCCGGACCATATCGTCGACCTTGGGCAGGGCCTCGCCGCCATCGGCCAAACCGCTATGACGGCGGACGTGGAAATCCGCCTGGGGGCAGATGGACTGCCGAATACGTTCGTGCCCGGCCGCAATCTTGTCTTTCTAACCTATGCCGCCGCATTGGCCTATCGCCGAGGGCTGCGCCGGATTGTCACAGGGGTGTGCGAAACCGACTATTCCGGCTATCCGGACTGCCGCGACGACACGATCAAGGCCATGCAACTGGCGATCAATCTCGGCATGGATCGGCGCTTCGTCCTAGAAACGCCGCTGATGTGGATCGATAAAGCCGCCACGTGGGATTTATCGCAACGCCTTGGCGGGGATATTCTGGTCGAACTCATCGTCGCGAAATCTCACAGTTGCTATCTTGGAATACGTGAAACTTTGCACCCTTGGGGGGCTGGCTGCGACGCATGCCCAGCCTGTGATTTGCGAGCAACCGGATGGAAGCGTTGGAAAGACAAATCGTGAATTTACATGATTTTGATGTGTTGACGTTCGACTGTTACGGAACACTAATTGATTGGGAGGCTGGTATTCTTGCCGCTCTCCAACCGATGCTCACGCGGGTGGGCATTACCGCTGATGCCGCGCTCATTGCCTTCGCCGAGCAGGAAACGGCGCAAGAGCACGAAACGCCTGACATGATCTATTCGGACTTGCTAACGGCAACCCACGCCCGACTGGCGCGTTTCTGGGGCGAAGCTGCGAACGCGGAAGCGGATCTTCGCTTCGGGGCCTCGGTTGGAAATTGGCCAGCGTTTGCGGATTCACCCGAGGCGCTGACCTATCTAAAACAATATTTCCGGCTGATGGTGCTGTCCAACGTCGACAATCTTAGCTTCCACGGTAGCGCTCAGCGTCTAGGCGTGACGTTTGATGCCGTTTACACCGCGCAAGACATCGGCAGCTACAAACCGGATGCACGCAACTTCGCATACCTCAAAGCGCGATTGGCCGAGCAGGGGATCGCACAAAACCGGGTACTACACACGGCCCAAAGCCTGTATCACGACCATGTGCCCGCCTATGCCGCCGGCTTTACCACCTGTTGGATTGATCGTCGGGCCGGCCGGGCAGGCGGCGCCACGAAACCGCCTGGCGGCGTGTTTCAATATAAGTTCCGCTTTCCCAGCCTCGCGGAGATGGTGGCGGCCCATAAGGCGGAGGCTGCAGCGTTAGGTCGCTAGCGTGTCGCACTAAACAGTGGTTCGGCCAATGCTGGGACGGCTGCAAAACAAGCGGCGACCGCCGCAGCATCCGCACCCGCACTGACCGGGCCATAGCCCCAAGCTGCGAAGATGCAGGGCACACCGGCACCGTGCGCGGCTATGATATCATTGTGATGGTCGCCCACCATGATGGCCAGCCGCGGGTCGCCGCCTGCGGCGGCGATTGTGGCGAGTAGATGCGCCGGGTCAGGCTTGCGCGTTGCAAAACTATCCCCACCACCAACTGCGGCGAAAAATCCCGCCAGGCCAAGAGCTTCCAGAAGTGTGCGTGCCGCAACCTCCGGCTTGTTGGTACAAACCGCCAGCCTCCAGCCACGGGCGACCATCGCTTCTAACGTCGCGGCCACGCACGGATAGGCGCTGCTCTCATTGGCGACATGGGACGTATATTCGGCTAAGAATTCTGCGAGTGCGCCACCATCTTGCGTCACGTTACGCCTAGCAAACGCCCGCCCAACGAGCGCTGCGGCGCCATCACCTACCATCGCCGCCACGTCAGTCCGCGAAAAAGTCATGATCTTCCGCGCAGCCATCAAGCGGTTAAGCGCGGCGGCCAAATCTGGCACCGAGTCAACCAAAGTTCCGTCAAGATCTAAGACGACGAGCGGGGACATCATCACTCCAACAAGACATTTGAAATCAAATTTGTGCTCTCTTTCTTTGACACGATACCGGTCGGACCGCTACTCGGAACAACTATGACAGCCACAGCCATCATTCTAGCCGCCGGTCTCGGCACCCGTATGAAATCCGCACTGCCGAAGGCATTGCACCCGATTGCTGGTCGCCCGATGCTTCGGCACTTATTGGCGAGTTGCGAAGGCGTGTTCGACCGTATCGTGGTCGTCGTCGGCCCAGATATGCACGCTGTTGAGAAGATCGCTGCGCCGCACACGGTCGTGCTCCAGCATGAACGCCTCGGGACCGCTCATGCGGCGCTGCAAGCCGCTGATATGTTCGGTGACGGTGATGTCGCAGTACTCTACGCCGACAATCCCCTGATCCGACCAGAAACATTGCAAAAACTCTGCGCCCGCCGGACTGGCGTTGATGTTGGGCTGGCCTTACTCGCCATGCGCCCTGCTGATCCGGGCCGCTATGGTCGGGTGATTGCCAATGGCAGCATCGTCGATCGGATCGTTGAATGGCGGGATGCGTCTGAAGCCGAGCGTGAGGTTGGCTTGTGCAATGCCGGGGTGTTGTGCGCCTCCGCCACCAATATGCGACGCTGGCTGGCCGCGGTGGGTAACGACAACGCTAACGGTGAATATTATCTGACCGATCTGGTTGCCCTCGCGCGCGCCGATAAAATGAACGTCGTCGCAGTGGAGGCCCCGGAAGATGAGCTACGTGGGGTCAACTCCCGCGCGGAACTCGCGCAAGCCGAGGCTACCGTTCAGGGGTGGTTGCGACAAGCCGCAATGGAGTCTGGCGTGACGATGACAGCGCCCGAAACCGTTTTTCTGTCTGCGGATACAATATTCGAACCGGATGTTAGTGTCGCGCCAAACGTGATATTTGGCCTTGGCGTGACCGTCCGCGCGGGAGCCGTAATCCGGTCGTTTTGCCATTTGGAATCCTGTGATGTTGGCCCGGGCGCTATTATCGGCCCCTTTGCCCGGTTGCGCCCCGGCACTTTGGTCGGGGCGGACGCACATGTCGGCAACTTCGTCGAACTGAAGGCAACGCGATTGGGGGCGGGCGCAAAAGCCAATCACCTCGCTTATCTCGGCGACAGTGATATCGGTGCTGGTACGAACATCGGTGCAGGTAGCATCACATGTAACTACGACGGCTTCGATAAGTTCCGCACGACGATCGGAGCTAACGTTTTCATCGGCTCCGATTCGGTTCTGGTGGCGCCTGTAACAATCGCCGATGGCGCCTTTGTGACCGCCGGAAGTGTTATAACGCGGGACGTTGCCGCCGACGCAATGGCGTTTGGGCGCGCCACGCAAGTCGAAAAGCCTGGCCGTGCCGCTGAATTTCGTGCGGCGAAGCGTAAATCGAAGGCATAATTTTATGTGTGGCATTGTCGGTGTGTTGGGAAGCCGTCCAGCAGCAGGTTTGATCCTTGAGGCGCTGCGACGTCTGGAATATCGCGGTTATGACAGTGCTGGTATTGCGACCCTAGTTGGTGGCACTATCGATCGTCGCCGTGCGCCAGGCAAATTGGGGAACCTTGCAACCGTTCTTGAAGGCCAGCCGCTAGCGGGAACCACTGGTATCGGGCATACACGCTGGGCAACCCATGGCGCGCCCACCGAAGGCAATGCCCATCCGCATGGCACAGCCCGCGTTTCCATCGTGCATAATGGCATCATCGAGAACCACGCCGAACTGCGCGACGAGCTGGAAGCGGCTGGTCAGAAGTTCACATCGGAAACTGATACCGAAACCGTCGCCCAACTCGTTGACCTCTATTTGGCACAGGGCATGCCTCCCGTTGATGCTGCCGGCCGCGCGCTGCGCCGGTTGGAAGGTGCATACGCGCTCGCCATGGTTTTCGCCGGGCATCCAGAACTGATGATTGGCGCGCAACTCGGCGCGCCGCTGGCGGTTGGCTATGGTGACAACGAAATGTTTTTGGGCAGCGATGCCCTTGCACTGGCCCCGCTAACCCAGCGCATCGCCTTCCTTCATGATGGTGACTGGACGGTCATAACCCGTGATAGCGCCCGCTTCTTTACGATGGATGGCTCCGAGGTGCAGCGGGAAATTCGCCGAACCGCGGTCTCTGGTGCCGCTGTCGGCAAGGGTAATTACCGTCATTTTATGGAAAAGGAGTTGCACGAGCATCCGGCGGTCATCGGCGATACGTTGCGGCAGATGATTAACCCCTCCACCCGTGCGGTCATGTTACCGGCATTGCCTTTCGATCCGAAGTCCTTGTCGCGCATTAGCCTGTCGGCATGCGGTGGGGCCTATTTCGCCGCACTGGCCGGCCGACAATGGCTCGAAGAAGTGGCGCGGATTTCCACCGATGTCGACGTGGCCAGCGAGTTCCGCTACCGGGAGCCGCCGACTGTGCCCAACAGCCTGGGTATCCTGGTCAGCCAATCCGGTGAAACCGCTGATACGATGGCCGCGCTGCGCTACATGCAAGGTCAACGTATGCCGGTGCTGTCGGTGGTGAACGTGCCGGAAAGCACAATGGCCCGGGCGTCGGATGCGGTCATGCTTACCATCGCCGGCCCGGAAATCGCCGTTGCCAGCACCAAGGCTTTCACCGCTCAACTGACGGTTTTGGCGTGTCTAGCTATCGCCTTCGCCCGCCAGCGCGGCGCTATAGACGCAGCCCGCGAGGCCGCTATGACGGACGCCCTGCTGCAAATTCCGGCGGCCGCCGCAACGGTGCTGGATCAAGTTGGCGATATAGCGCGCGTTGCCCGCCGGGTCGCCGAAGCCCGCGATGTGCTCTATCTCGGCCGGGGGGCTAATTATGCGATCGCTCTGGAAGGTGCGCTTAAGCTGAAAGAAATTTGCTACATCCATGCCGAAGGCTATGCAGCCGGCGAGATGAAGCACGGTCCCATCGCCTTGATCGACAAATCAGTGCCCGTCATCGCCATCGCACCGAGCGGCCCGCTGTTCGAAAAGACGGCTTCCAACCTTCAGGAAGCCGCCGCACGTGGCGGTCAGATCATCGCTCTGACGGACGCAGCGGGCGCTGAAAAATTACGCGGCTTTGCTGCCGATGTCGTAGTTCTGCCCTCAGTCCACCCGTTCGTGGCCCCGATCCTCTATGCCATACCGGTTCAATTGCTGGCGTATCACGTGGCCGTTTTGAAAGGAACCGACGTTGACCAACCTCGCAATCTGGCGAAGTCAGTCACCGTTGAATAAGCGCATGGTTTGCGCCGATGTTCAGGCCAGCTTTAACACCAAGACCCCGCCGACAATCCCGATCAAAATCGCCAACAGCACCCAACCGAGACGCCGTTCGATGAAATTACGGATCGGTTCACCGAAGTAGTGCAACAATCCAGCGACCAGGAAAAATCGAGCGCCGCGGGTCACCAGGCTCGCGGCCATGAAGATAGCGAAATTGAAGCTTGCAGCGCCAGAAGCGATCGTGACGATTTTATATGGGATTGGGGTAATGCCTTTCAGCAAAATCACCCATAACCCATATTCCGCGTAGCTATCCTTAAACCGCGCAAACGCGGCTTCGTAGTGGTACGCATGCAGCAGCGGCGTTGCCAGTATTTCGAACAGCGCGTAGCCAATGAAATAGCCTAACGCCCCGCCGGCGACACTGGCGACAGTGCACACCAAAGCCAACAGCCAGGCACGCTGCGGCCGCGCCAGAGCCATCGGGATGAGCAGTACGTCCGGTGGAATCGGGAAGAAGCTGGCCTCGGCAAAGCTGATCACTGCCAACCACAACGGCGCGTTTGGTCGCGATGACAGGGCTAGGACATGGCCGTAAAGCGATTTCAGCATTATCTCATCCTCGAATTCACCGCAGGGCTTGCCACGCCCGGCACATCGGTTCAACCGTCAGCCGTTGCAAGCCTTGCTGAGGACATCGAATGCGCATCGCCCTAATCCATGCCTTGAAGCACTCCGTCGCCCCAATTGAGGCCGCCTTCGCGCGTTTGTGGCCGGAAGCACAGCTTGCCAATCTCCTCGACGACAGCCTATCCGCCGATCTCGCGCGTGATGGAGCATTGACCCGGGCGATGGAGGCTCGGTTTCTGACCCTCGCTCGCTACGCAGCCGACAGTGGCGCTGACGGCATCCTGTTTACCTGTTCGGCTTTTGGACCGTGTATTGAGGCCTGCGCTCGCGCACTGGCGCCGATGCCGGTATTGAAACCTAACGAGGCGATGATCGAGGAAGCGCTCGCGGCAGTCGGCCCAACCGGGCGCATTGGCTTGTTGGCGACCTTTGCGCCCACGCTAGCGTCCATGCCACCAGAATTTCCAGCCGGCATCACTTTGGTGCCGCAACTCGCGGCGGATGCTTTAGCCGCACTCGACCGAGGTGACACATTCGGCCATGACCGTGCGGCCGTCGCCGTTGCTATGGCGTTGGCGGATTGTGACGCGATTGCGTTGGCCCAGTTCAGCTTAGCCAGCGCCGCTGAGGCCATCGCCGCGGCGACCGGCAAGCCGGTTTTGACCACGCCGGACAGTGCCGTACGAAAACTGCGGCGGCTACTCGACGGCGGCGCGTAACGCCGCCCCCGCTGCCAACGGACAAAACGGCAACCCGATCGCTAACAGCGCCGCCAGTAGCAGCAGATGCGGCTGTGCCGTCTGCCCACCAGTGGCTGCGTCTACCGCAGATACACCAAAAATCAGCACTGGGGCCGCAAGTGGCAGTACCAACAGCGGCAGCAGCACACCACCACGTCGCGCGCCGATAATCATCGCCGCACCTGTCGTCCCCAGCAGTGACAAAATCATCGTGCCCGGCAGTAATCCGGCCAACAACACCGGAATGCCTTCTTCCGGCATGCGCAGCATGAGCGCAACTGGCCCGGCCGCCAACAAAAGCGGGAGCCCGGTCACAACCCAGTGTCCAGCCGCCTTAATCAGCGCGACGACCGACGGCGGCAAGCCAGACAGCATGAGTTGATCCAGCGTACCATCCTCAAAATCCGCTGCAAATAGCCGCTCGAGCGGCAGCAGTGCCGACAGCAATGCGCAAACCCACAGAATTCCTGGCGCGAGCCGCCCTAGCGTTTGCGGCTCTGGTCCAATCGCCAGCGGGAAAAGTGCTGCCGCGAGCAGAAAAAACAGCAGCACGGCCAAAGTGTCGCTGCCGTGGCGCAGTGCCAAAAGCAGATCGCGACGCAACAGGGCGAAGGTCAGGTTCATGGCAGCGCGAGCTCGCGCACGTCTTGCAGTGGCAAAGGTAGGTGGGTGGCGGCCACAACCATCCCCCCCCGTTCACGGTGTGCGGCCAATACGTGGCCGAGCCGCGCAACCGATGCCGCATCAAGCCCTAAAGTCGGCTCGTCCAACAGCCAGATTGGCGCCGGGTTGATCGCCAGCCGTGCAAGCGCCAGTCGACGTTTCTGGCCGGCGGATAAAATCCGGCCGGGCATGTCGATCAACCGCTCCAAGTCCATGGCGACCAAACCTGGCGCTGGATCGCCCCACACCTGCAAATTTTCACCCACCGTCAGCCCGTGTTTGACTGCATCCTGGTGCCCAAGATAGGCCACGCGCCCAGCATGCGCGGTGCGATCGGCCAACGCGTCATCGCCATTCCATATCAACTGCCCCCCAGCGAGCCGTCCAAGGCCCGCGAGAATGCGCATTAAGGTCGATTTGCCCGAGCCATTTGGCCCGACCAACAACATCGCCTCGCCTGCCCCCAGTGTGAAGTTCACCCCGGAAAACACCAAACGTTCGCCGCGGATCGCTGCCATGTCTAAGCCGTGAAACACAATTGCTCCGAGGAAGTGGACCTTTGACCCCTTATGGGCTAATCCCGCGGCAATATCGCCCCCCACACCAGCGAAAAAGGCAGCTTTCATGAAGAGCATCGGGCAGGACAGCTTAAAGACCGCCAAAACCTTGACGGTCGGCAGCAAGACCTACACCTACTTCTCGATCCCGGAAGCTGCCAAGACCATTGGCGACGTTTCGCGGTTGCCGGTTAGCCTAAAAGTGCTTCTGGAGAATGTCCTCCGTTTCGAAGATGGCCAAGCCTACACCGTCGAAGACGCCAAATCGGTTGCCGGTTGGCTGACGAACGCGAGCTCGACCAAGGAAGTGCCGTTCAAGCCGTCCCGCATCCTGATGCAGGATTTCACCGGGGTTCCGGCGGTTGTGGATCTAGCGGCGATGCGCGACGGTATCCTGTCGCTTGGCGGTAAGCCAGCCAAAGTAAACCCGCTGGTGCCGGTTGATCTGGTGATCGACCATTCCGTGATGGTGGATTTTTCCGCTACCCGGGAGAGCCTGAAAAAGAATGTCGACATCGAGTTCGAGCGCAACGGGGAGCGATACTCCTTCCTACGGTGGGGCCAAATGGCGTTCGACAATTTCCGCGTCGTGCCGCCAGGTACCGGTATTTGCCACCAAGTGAATTTGGAATACCTGGCCCAAGCTGTGTGGACGGCGGACTTGAATGGCAAAACCTATGCCTACCCGGACACGTTGTACGGCACTGACAGCCACACCACGATGGTGAACGGCATGGGCGTGCTTGGTTGGGGTGTCGGCGGGATTGAGGCGGAGGCGGCGATGCTCGGCCAGCCGATCGCTATGCTGATCCCTGATGTGATCGGCTTCCGCCTGTCGGGCCGTACCCCGGAAGGCGTTACGGCAACCGATCTCGTTCTGACCGTAACCCAAATGCTGCGCAAAAAGGGTGTGGTAGGTAAGTTCGTTGAATTCTATGGCCCTGGCCTGGATGAAATGTCGCTCGCCGACCGTGCGACCATCGCCAACATGGCCCCGGAATACGGCGCCACCTGCGGCTTCTTCCCGGTCGATCAGGTGACGTTGGATTACTTGCACCTCACCGGGCGCGATACGGATCGGATTGCATTGGTGAAAGCCTATTCCCAGGCTCAGGGCATGTGGCGTGATGCGTCGACTCCGGACCCGATTTTCACCGACACGTTGGAACTGGACATGTCCACCGTGCAACCGAGCCTGGCAGGCCCGAAGCGTCCGCAGGACCGCGTGCTTCTGAAAGACGCATCCTCGGCGTTCCGGAGCGAATTGACGAAGTCGCTCGGCGTTGCTGCCGCGGATCTCGGTAAAAAAGCCGCTGTTGAAGGTAAGAATTACGAGATCACCCATGGCGACGTGGTAATCGCTGCGATCACCTCCTGCACCAATACCTCCAACCCCTATGTGTTGGTGGCGGCGGGCTTGGTTGCCCGCAAGGCGCGCGCGCTCGGCCTTACGCCGAAGCCCTGGGTCAAAACGTCACTGGCGCCTGGCTCACAGGTGGTGACGGAATATCTCGATAAGGCCAATTTGACCGTTGATCTGGATGCGATGGGCTTCAATACCGTGGGCTATGGCTGCACCACCTGCATCGGCAATTCCGGCCCGCTCGATGATGCCATTGTTGACGCGATTGAAGACAATCAGTTGGTCGGCGTGTCGGTCCTCTCCGGCAATCGTAACTTTGAAGGCCGTGTGCACGCGAACGTGCGCGCTAACTACCTCGCCTCTCCGCCGCTCGTGGTGGCCTACGCGCTGCTCGGGACGATGAATGAGGATATCACGACAGCGGCTATTGGCACGTCCAAGGATGGCAAGGCCGTTTATCTGCGTGATATCTGGCCGACCAATAAGGAAATTGCTGATACTGTCGCTGCTTCGCTGTCGCGGGAGCAGTTCCTCAAGCGCTATGGCGAGGTCTTCAAGGGTCCGGCTCAGTGGCAGGCCATTGAGGTGTCGAGCGATATCAACACTTATCGTTGGTCCGACAGCTCCACTTATGTGAAAAATCCGCCTTATTTCAACGGCATTACCATGGAGCCGTCGAAGAAGAGCGATATCACCGGCGCGCGCGTGCTGGCGGTGCTCGGTGATAGCATCACCACCGACCATATTTCTCCGGCTGGCAACATCCGCAAAACATCGCCGGCTGGCGAATACCTGCTGGAACGTCAGATTTTGCAGAAAGACTTCAATGGTTACGGTTCACGCCGCGGCAACCATGAGGTTATGATGCGCGGCACTTTTGCTAACATTCGTATTAAGAACGAGATGTTGCAGGGTGTGGAAGGTGGCATGACCCGCGTTGGCAACTCCGTTCCTTTGTCAATCTATGACGCAGCGATGGAATATGCCAAGGACGGCAAGCCGTTGGTGGTGATCGGTGGCAAGGAATACGGCACCGGCTCGTCGCGCGACTGGGCGGCAAAGGGTACCGCGCTGCTGGGCGTCAAGGCTGTGATCGTCGAAAGCTTCGAGCGCATTCATCGCTCGAACCTCGTCGGTATGGGCGTGCTGCCGCTAACATTTAAAGACGGCATGGACCGCAAGTCACTCAACCTGACCGGTGACGAAGTGCTGGATATCGTCGGCCTCGACGATCTTGCCCCTGGCATGGACCTGACCTTGGTCATCCATCGCCCGGATGGCACCAAGACTGAAGTGCCGGTGCTGTGCCGCGTGGACACACTCGATGAGGTTTCCTACTACCGCCATGGCGGTATTCTTCATTACGTGCTCCGCGAAATGGCGAAAGCTG
>Ga0007801_10000451_pt1 | contig 13395 bp, 15 predicted proteins | sample CryBogmetaGMA2M_FD_60372 | JGI IMG/M metagenome (GOLD analysis project Ga0007801, IMG submission 60372) | Freshwater microbial communities from Crystal Bog, Wisconsin, USA - MA2M | ecosystem: Environmental > Aquatic > Freshwater > Lake | place: Crystal Bog, Wisconsin, USA | collected 2009-07-06
AACTGGTTAGAAGCACATCATACCGGTGTGTTTTCCGGTGGACCCGATCGCGTCCATGCCATCGAAGTATCGTGCAAGGCCAAGGCGGCCATTGTGATGCGGGATGAACGCGAGGACGGGGAGAGGGCGTTGCTTAATCTCGGCCATACGTTCGCGCATGCCTTTGAACGCATCGTCGCCTATGACGGCGCGCGCCTTGTGCATGGCGAGGCGGTTGCGATCGGCCTTTGCTGCGCCTTCCGTTTTTCGACAAAGCTAGGCCTATGCCATGGGCAAGATGCCGTTCGGGTTGAATCGCACCTTAAAAAGGTCGGACTTCCTACCCATATCAACGATATTCCCGGCTGGAACGCCGACTCAACGGCCATTCTGGACGCGATGGCGCAAGATAAAAAGGTCAAACGCGGTAAATTGACCTTCATCCTCGCGCGGGCAATTGGCGAGAGTTTTATCGCACCGGACGTGGCGGCTGATGATGTTCGTGCGTATCTCGATGAGCACCTTGGAACGGTAACAGGCTGATCACGATGGAAAATATAGAAATCCACACCGATCCTTTTCTTGCCTTAGGCATTGTTGTTGTCTGTTTGGCACTATCCGCCTTTTTCTCGGGCTCCGAGACGGCACTCACGGCAGCCTCGCGCGCTAGGATGCATGCGCTTGAAGGCGCGGGCGATTCACGTGCGGGCATCGTCAATCGGTTGCTACTCGCCAAAGAGCGGCTGATCGGAGCCATGCTGATTGGTAATTCCATCGTCAATATTGGCGCATCGGCGTTTACGACCACGGTTTTAGTTCAATTTTTCGGGGCGGAAGGTGCCATTTATGCCACCGTCGCCATGTCGATCCTGATCATTATTTTTGCCGAAGTCATGCCTAAAACCATGGCGATTTCCGCGCCGGATCGATCAGCTTTGCTGCTGGCACGTCCGGTCGCCCTCGTGGTCGCTCTGTTCGGACCGCTGACTTTGGCGATTGAAGCGATTGTTCGTGGCCTCCTTCGTCCATTCGGATTCCGGATTGGTGAAAATGTAGCGGTTCTGTCAGCGGCGGAAGAATTGCGCGGCGCCGTTGATTTTCTTCATAGCGAAGGCAGCGTGGAGGCCGACGCCCGCAAAATGTTCGGCGGATTACTTGACCTTGCCGAGTTGGAAGTCTCCGACATTATGGTTCACCGCACCAAGATGCGGACGATTTCAGCGGATCTTCCGCCTGAAGAAATTGTTCGCGAAGTACTTTCCTCGCCCCATACGCGTCTGCCGCTCTGGTCTGGTTCAGCCGATAATATTATCGGCGTCTTACACGCAAAAGATCTTTTGCGGGCCTATGATGCGGCGGGCGGCAAAGCGGCTGATCTCAATGTTCGCGAAATCGCGCTTGATCCGTGGTTTGTGCCCGATACCAACTCGCTCCAGGAGCAATTAAAGGCCTTCTTAGCCAAAAAGATGCATTTTGCCCTAGTGGTTGACGAATATGGCGAGGTGATGGGTCTTGTTACGCTTGAGGATATTTTAGAAGAAATCGTCGGCGACATCCGAGATGAGCATGATGTGCGTGTGCAGGGGTTGCGACCGTTGCCGGATGGTTCCGTCCGGGTGGATGGTTCCGTTCCGATCCGCGATCTTAACCGCGCAATGGATTGGGACCTGCCCGATGAAGAGGCTACGACCATTGCAGGATTGGTTATTCATGAAGCCCAGACAATACCGGATACGGGGCAGATTTTCACCTTCTACTCTTATCGGTTCGAGGTTCTTCGAAAGGCCCGCAACCGGATCACGCTTTTGAAAATCACATCTCTGAATCGGCGTAAGTCAGAGAAGTAGAGTGCATCGAGGCCATTGAGCCGTTAGAGAGGGCCGCCCGTTCAGCGGCCCTTTTTATTTTCTATTTTTCTGTTTTCCTTACGAATTGTTTAGGCTCTCTGGTTAACGTTGCGTCAGTTATTTCAAACTCGAATGAATTTGGACGTGGGCAATGGACATTGCGACCGTATTGGGACTCGTTATTGGCTTCGTGGTCTTGGGCTTTCTCACGATGGCCGAAGGTTCGCCGGGGGCTTTCGTCAGCGAGCACGCTCTCATCGTCATTTTTGGAGGATGCGCGGGCGCGACACTGATCCGGTTTCCGTTTTCTACCCTGCTGCACGGCTTTCCAACGGGAATGCGCTACGCCTTCATGATGCACTCGTCCGAACCGCGCGAGTTGATTGAAGAAATCACAAAAGTAGCGGATACCGCGCGCCGCTCGGGTGCCGCCGCGCTGGAGCGTTTAACCGTCAAGGATAAGTTTCTGGCCCAAGGCATAAGGTATATCGCCGATGGGTATGACCGAGAATTTATCCGCGAGACCTTGCAGCGGGATACGGACAATTTTCTTATGCGGCTTGAAGAGGGCGGCAAGCTCTATCGCTCGATTGGCGACGCAGCACCCGCCTGGGGGATGATTGGTACCCTCCTTGGCATGGTTCAAATGTTCAGCCACATGGAAGATCCGTCTAAACTTGGACCGTTTATGGCGATTTCGCTGCTTGCAACGCTCTATGGCGCGCTGGTCGCAAACCTCATCTGTCTCCCTATTGCCGACAAACTCCAGCTCAAATTGGAAGAAGAAGATGTGTGCCGCGCCCTCGTGATTGATGGCGTCATGCAAATCCGAGAAGCGAAAAGCCCTGCTGTCGTGCGTGAAATGCTGGTGGCCTATCTTCCGGTTAAACACCGCGAAGCGCTAGCGGCGGCTTAAAGACAATGGCACGCAAAAAGGGCGGTCACGGCGGGGGCGGGCATGGGTGGTTTGTCACCTTCGCCGACCTCATGGGTCTATTGATGAGCTTCTTCGTGATGCTGGTCGCGTTTTCAACGCAAGATGCGGCGAAGTTAAAGCTGGTCGCGGGTTCCATGCGCGATGCGTTTGGTATGCAGCGCCAGAACCGCTTCGCCTCAATGATTGAAATGAATGGGGTCCCAACCAAACCATTCTTAAAAAATGCGAAATTTCTACCGCCTGAAGATGGTACCGACCAGGCTGGCCCACTCATCGGTGAGCGACGCGACGAGGGGCTTGATTTAGCTACCAATGACCGCACCTTTGGATTGGCGGCGGCCACCCTTCGGCAGGCGATTGCCGATATGCCGGAAATCGCGGAACTCTCCAAAAATCTGATCGTTCAGGAAAATAAAGACGGACTTGATGTTTCCCTTGTTGATCAAACCGGCCGTTCGATGTTCCCGGACGGATCGGTTGAGCCCTATCCGTTTGTGCGTGAGGCCTTACGTAAACTCGCGCCTTCGCTGAAGAAGCTTTCGAACCGGATCGAAATCACGGGCCATACGGCAGCATCGCCCCGCGGCATTGTACCAGATGTATCGCCATGGGAAATTTCAGTCGGGCGGGCCTCGGCTATTCGCCGAATTCTGGTTGAATCGGGAATGCCGCAAGACCATTTCATTGCGATTTCCGGCAAGGCGGATACCGACCCACTGTTTCCCGATAACCCCGAATTGCCAGCCAATCGTCGGGTCGATCTTTTGCTCGTCCGAGAAGCGCCGCCCTTGCCGGCGGGCAAGAAGCTTTAGGCTACGGCTGTGCTGCGCTGCTTTTCCAGCCTTGCAACCTTTTCAGAACTCGGTTAGCAAATTGGCGTATCTTCAATAAACGGGGTTGTGGAGCGTTCTATGACGTATGTGGTCGTCGAAAATTGCATCAAGTGCAAATATATGGACTGCGTGGAGGTTTGCCCCGTCGATTGTTTCTATGAAGGCGAGAACATGCTCGTCATTCATCCCGACGAATGCATTGATTGCGGCGTCTGCGAGCCTGAATGCCCAGCCGATGCGATTAAGGCAGACACAGAGTCAGGTCTCGAGCCTTGGTTGAAGCTCAACGCCGACTATGCGAAGTCCTGGCCGAACGTTACCATCAAGCGGGATGCTTTGCCTGAAGCAAAAGAATTCGATGGCCGTGCAGACAAACTGGCGCTGTTTTCGGCTAATCCCGGCGAGGGCGATTGACGCGTTGCCGCCAAAGCTTTCAAAAGGCTTGGAAAAGCGTCATTTTTCTGATATACACTGGTCGATCCCGTTGAAAAGGCGGGAACTAGTCTTTTTTCATCGATCGGAACATTAGTTGACTTGCACCACGACATGGTTGCTTTGACCTGGAGTGGAGCGGGGAACTGTTGTTGTTTCGTGAAATATCTGGCGGGACAACGAACGTGGTCCACGGATTTAGATGCGAAAACGGCAGCGACTTTTTGATTTTTCGCCGCTTTTCGGCGCAACATAGAAAGAACGCGTCACAATGACGACAGGTATCAAGAAGACCCCCAACCGTCAGGGATTTAAGACCGGTGAATCCGTTGTTTACCCGACCCACGGTGTCGGCCGGATTACGGCAATCGAAGAGCAGGAAGTGGCGGGTTTCAAACTCGAATTATTCGTAATCTTTTTTGACAAGGACAAGATGACCTTGCGCGTTCCAACCGCAAAGGCATCGTCTGTTGGTATGCGCAAATTGGCAGAACCGACCCTTGTGGCGAAAGCGCTGGAAACGGTTAGCGGGCGTGCGCGTATCAAGCGGACCATGTGGTCCCGCCGTGCGCAGGAATATGAGGCGAAAATCAATTCCGGCGACATTATCCAAATCGCCGAAGTTGTGCGCGATCTCTATCGTTCCGACGCGCAACCCGAGCAATCCTATTCTGAGCGCCAGCTTTATGAAGCAGCGCTTGATCGCATTGTGCGCGAAATTGCAGCAGTCAACGGCACGATGGAAAGCGAAGCCATCAAATTGATTGAAACCCACCTCTTGCGGTCGCCAAAGCGCGGCAAGGCAGCCGAGGTCGAAGTTGATGCTGACGTTGACGCTGATCTAGACGATGATCAGGAAGAAGCCGCCTAATTGGCAGCGCTTTCGCCGTGAAATTCAAAAAAGGGCGCTTAGTGCGCCCTTTTTTATTGTCTATTGTTCCGAAACGACGAGTTTATAGAGCTCGCCGGGGCGAAGTTTCGGCCGATCAAGTCCATTAAGCACTAAGAACCGATCAAGCGCGTTATCGGCGCGATCACTTTTTGCAAGCAGCGTTGATGGCGTATCGTCTGCACCGGCCAGCACTGCCTCGACCCTTTGGGGCCGCAATCCTGCTTTTTCTTCCGGCGTCAACGTCCTGAAACTACCAATAGACGCCAAAAAAGCACGATCAAGCGCCTGGTTCATCTCGCGGGCTGCAAAAATAATGCGAAAAATGTCGTCGCCTTTTTGAATCGCGGCTAGACGAAACGTCCATTCCGAGGCTCTCGCCGTGGCCGTTGCGCCCGATAGACCGTTGATGGTGAATAGGGTGATCTCCGAGTTTGTTGCCCCATCGATCCAGCCACCCGCCAAAGCGGCTTCCGGGCCCGCGCCGCCGAGCCGAACGGTATCCAACCGCAAAGCCTCTTGGCCGTTGGCCGATACGCCGATCACGGCCTGAGGTGAATTTTCCAGAACGAACCCTTCCGGCGCTAAAAGCATAAAATCAAGCCGAGTATGCAGAAAGCGCCGTCCGCGTACCACGCCGCCAAACGGATCGTCCCCATAGGCAATGCCGTTTAATGCCGTCAGGTAGCGGGTACGGTCGGCTTCGATAGCCGTGGCCCCCACATTGGCCCGCGCCGTTTCAAGCGCGGCCGCAAGCCGCTGAGGGGTCGAAGGATGGCTCGACAGGAAACTATAGCGGGCGGAGGGTCGGATTTCCCCCATAAACGTCGTCTGCCGGGACAAAGACGCTAAGAAGCGAGCGGCACCATAAGGATCATAGCCTGCTTTCGCGATGGTTCGGATACCGATCTCATCGGCCTCTAATTCCTGCCCGCGCGAGAAACTTGCCAGCAAAAACCGCGACGTTGCTACGTTCGGACCCGAAATAGAATCCGGCATAGCGGTTGTCGCCTGCCGCTCGAATTCCGCGCGCTGCGTCGCGTGTTTGGCGGTCACATGGCCAACCTCGTGGGCAAGGACGGCCGCGATTTCCGATGTATCATTGGCTAAAGCCAATAATCCGCGTGTCACATAGAGTTCACCGGTTGGCAAAGCGAAAGCATTAATCGATGGCGAATTGAGCACGGTTAAGCGGTAACGAACCGTCGGATCGTCGCTGGCCGCGACAATCTTGCCAACGATTTCCCGGACGAGGTCGAGCAGCGGCGCTGGAGCGGCGTATTCGCCGCCAAAGGTCGCCACAAGCCGTGTCTGTTCGGCAAGAACGGCCGAATCCGGAACGGATGTCGCCATCGGTGCCGATACCATCCGCCGCTCGCCCGAAAGCGACATGCATCCGGACAGCAAAGCCGCCAGTACCGCCATCTGGGCAAACGCGTTCCATTTTAACGGCTTGATGTCGAAAGCCACACTTTACCCCTATGGCGAAAAAAGAAAGAATATCGCGATCAGATCCCTATCCCCGCCTCGGGATAGCGCGGAGGCAGGCTGTCTATCAAGCCATGAACTTTGAAAATGCCACCACAAAATTTCCGAGGGCAACCGGCTGCAAAAGCCGCAAAGTCGTGATATGCACAAAAGCGTGCGGTCCCGTAGCTCAGCAGGATAGAGCGACGGTTTCCTAAACCGTAGGTCGGATGTTCGAGTCATCCCGGGATCGCCATTTTTTTAAGCCGGTAATCGGCGTATGCGTTTTTGTTGCTGATCCTCCGGTGCTCTATCCTTGGTCCGGGTAACATGCGCCCAAATTTCATCTATCGTGAATTTTGAAGGAACGCAGTTCGTACTCGCAGGATGATATGCGAGCCCTAGTTTTCGCTTCGGACGCTAAGCCGTCTTTGGCTAATACTAGAAAATGTCACACGAAAGCCAACGCCTAACCGCGCTAATCGCTTAGTTCAGCCTCCTAGGGTGTGCTTAATGCAGCGCCGTACTAACGGTTTGAACCTTTAGCCTTTCAATCTCTTGCTTGAGATGGAGCTTTTTGCGCTTGAGCTCGCGCAATTTTAGGTCGCTGGTGGAAGGATGGATCTGTTCCGTTTGGATTTCGCGTTCGAGGGCCTGATGGCGGCGCTCGAGTTCAACCAGATGAGACTGTATCGACATACTGCTCCTCCTGATGGGTGCCGTGATCGATTCGGCATTCATGAGTTTGTCACAAAATCGAGGACTGTCGAGTACCATTTGCCTATCCGCTTCATCACGCATGCCGAATTCAGGTAAAGCCTTCTGCAGCTTGGGATTCGGAAGACCTTCGACTTGCGTGGCGGCCTCCATATCTGGCATAGCTTTTCGGTCGGAACGCCGGTCATCCGGAAAAGGCCGTGACATGACTGATTCGCCCGATTTCCCTACTGACCCCATTGTGCTGCTAGCCGAGCTGCAACGGCTAAAGATTGAGCATCAAGACTTAAGCGATGCTGTTGATGCGCTTGAAGCCATTGGCCAGGCCGATCAATTGCAAATTCGTCGGTTCAAGCGGCGTAAATTGATTCTGAAAGACCTCATTCGCCAGATTGAGGACCAAATCACGCCAGATATCATTGCATGAGGATAGAATTTCCGGCCTCAACCCTTGCCATGAACCGTTTGGAACGATACGGAGCGTTTTTGCGTGGAAGGGCACGGCCGTGACCGAACCTATAACACTTACCGAATCCAAAACCCCGGTCGCCATCATCATGGGCAGCCAATCCGATTGGGCCACCATGCGCCACGCAGCTGAGACGCTTGATGCGCTTGGCGTGGCCTACATGGCCCGCATCGTGTCGGCCCATCGGACGCCTGAGCGCCTTTATGAGTTTGCCCGCACCGCAAGAGATACAGGGTTTCACGTGATCATCGCAGGCGCCGGTGGTGCCGCTCATCTTCCGGGTATGACGGCGGCCATGACGCCACTCCCCGTTTTTGGCGTCCCTGTGGAATCCAAGGCGCTTTCCGGCCAAGATAGTCTGTTATCGATTGTCCAGATGCCTGCAGGAATTCCAGTTGGAACACTTGCCATTGGCAAGGCCGGTGCGGTCAATGCGGCGCTGCTAGCGGTTGCCGTTTTAGCCTTGCACGACCAACCCTTGGCTGGGCGGCTTGATGCTTGGCGCGCGCGCCAAAGCGCGTCGGTGGCGGATAAGCCATCGGATGAGGCGTGAAGCGATGCTAAAACCGGGTGATACGGTCGGCATTCTCGGTGGCGGCCAATTGGCACGGATGATGGTGCTCGCTGCCGCACCTTTGGGCTTAAAAGGCCATATCTTTGCGCCAGAGGGCGATAACCCGGCTTTTGACGTTTCCGCTGCGCATACGATTGCGGGTTATCAAGATAAAGCCGCGCTGACCGCTTTTGCGGCTTCGGTTAATGTCGTGACCTATGAATTTGAAAACGTGCCCGCCAGCACCGCGGATATTTTATCCGCTTTGGTGCCTGTGTTACCTGCGCCGCGTGCACTGGCTATTACGCAAGACCGTTTGACGGAGAAAAGCTTTATCCGCGACCTTGGATTGGCGGTTCCCGATTTTATAGCCGTTTCATCCCTCGATGAGCTGGAAGGGGCGCTACAACGCATTGGTCGCCCCAGCGTACTTAAAACACGCCGTCTCGGCTATGATGGTAAGGGGCAGGCGATGATCCGTCAGGATATGTCGGCTCAGTCCGCCTGGGAGGCCATTGGTCAGGCGCCCGCTATTCTTGAAGCCTTCGTGCCGTTTGAGCGTGAAGTGTCAGTGGTTGCGGCGCGTTCGGTATCGGGCGAGGTCATCGCCTATGATGTGTGTGAGAACCGGCATGCGCATCATATCCTGGCGCAAACAACGCTACCTGCCGCGGTTTCAAGCACAACGGAAGCGGCCGCTAAAGACGCGGCAAGACAAATTGCCGAGGCGCTTGGGTATATCGGCGTATTCGCTGTCGAGTTCTTTGTCGCGGGTTCGGGTTCCGACGAGGTGCTCCTCGTTAACGAAATCGCGCCTCGCGTTCATAATTCCGGCCACTGGACGCTTGGCGGGGCGGAAACGTCGCAATTTGAGCAGCATATTCGAGCAGTAGCCGGTTGGCCGCTCGGAAGCCCTAAACGGCTTGGCCGGATCGAGATGGAAAATCTGATTGGCGACGAGGTCAACCATTGGCCGGATTTACTGGCCGAACCCGGCGTGTTGCTTGAGCTCTATGGTAAGCGTGAGGCGAGGCCGGGACGAAAGATGGGTCATTTCACCCGCGTGTACCGCTAGATTCCGGACCACCTGAAAAATCCTCGATTTTTTGGTGCGTTCAGGCGTGGACACGGCCCCACCTTTCTGTTACGAAGCGCGCTCACGTCGCCAAGACTTCTAAGCAATAAACGTTGGCGGCTCCAGAATTGGCCTTTTACTTTACGGGAAAACACGCGTGCAGGTTCTCGTCCGTGACAACAATGTCGACCAAGCGCTGAAGGCGCTAAAAAAGAAGATGCAGCGTGAAGGTATCTTCCGCGAAATGAAACTCCGTGGCCATTACGAAAAGCCATCGGAAAAGCGTGTGCGCGAAGAGGCGGAAGCCGTTCGCCGCGCTCGTAAGCTTACGCGCAAGAAGCTGCAGCGCGAAGGCTTGTTGCCTGCGCCAAAGCCGAAGGTTTTCACGCGCTAATCGAATTGCCGCAAGGCAAGGGAAAAAACAGGGTGCCTCGAATGGATGTTCGTGGCGCCCTTTTTGTTGTCCGAATCTGTCCGATTGCCTAGATTGCTCGGATAGCATTCGTGAGGAGAGAGCATCATGGCCAATAGCCTAGTTCGGGGTCAACACGGTTTAGACGTGTCGAAATGGTTTTGTACTGCCGCCATGGCGTTAGCTCTTTCAGCCTGCGTCAGCAGTAAAACGCCCGCCCCGATTGTCTCCGTTGCCGAGATGGATACGGATAAAGCTACGGCGGCTATTAATATCGAGTCGCTGACAGCGGTGATTACAAAAAATCCAAACGATGCGACGGCGTATAACACGCGGGGCGCGGCGCTGGCCCGCATTGGTAAGTTTATTGAGGCTGAGGATGATTTCACCAAGGCGATTGAGTTAAAGCCGAGCTATTCGGCAGCCTTTACCAACCGCGCTCTGGCCTATCGCCAGACGGGGCAGGATGATTTGGCGCTTAATGACTTCAACCGAGCGATCGCATCAAACCCCACCTATGGCGCCGCCTATCTTGGGCGTGGTAATCTTTATCGGGCTATGACGCGCTATCCTGAGGCGATTTCCGATCTTACCAATGCGATCAAACTTAATCCAGAATCGGCACAACCCTATCATTCGCGCGGCCTGATCTTCCAAAAACAGGGCCTGCATAAAAAGGCGACCAATGATTTTGACGCCGCCATTGACCGCGATCCGTTTGTTGCGGCCCCTTATCTGGCGCGCGGCCAGAGCCTTGTCGTGCTCGGCAAATATGATTCCGCGATTGAGGACTTCAACGCGTGTCTCAACGTCGACGCCAATTTGATTGAAGGCTGGGTAGGTTTGGGCCTTGCCAATGAGAAAAAGGGCGACGTGAAGGCTGCTCAAGAAGGCTATCAGCGGGCGCTGAGCATCGATGCAAGCAATGTGGGCGCTAAAGAGGGCATGGCCCGGCTTGCAGGCTCAACGTCCAGCGGCGGAATGGGCGAGCTTTTTGGCAAGAAGTGGTTTTGAAAGCAAAATTAGTTCAAGGGTTAGCGGCTAAAAATGCCTGAATATCGGGCATCGGACCTTTATCCAACGGAACGACATGGGGTTGGCCTTCATAGAGTTTTCGGGTTACCCGTCCCGGATTTCCTAACGCGGCTAAATCCGCCGAATCCGAAAGCGGGATTAAATCATCGGCGGTGCCGTGCAGGATCAAGATCGGGCTTTCAACCGCACCAATCCACTGATCCGAGCGGAAGGTATCGGTGAGCAGGTAGGAGACCGGTAACCAAGGATAGGTGGCTTGCGCCCGCTTTAGTACCGAATAATAGGGGCTGTCCAAGATAACGGACCTCAACGGCACCCGACGAGCGAGTTCGAGCGCTACGCCCGTGCCGAGTGACTCACCAATCAGAACCAAACGGGGCGGCGGATAATCTTTGGCTAAAAACGCATAAAGCGCCGAAGCGTCTTGGTGCAACGCTGCCTCGGTTGGCCTACCTGAGCTACCGCCATAGCCGCGGTAAGACATGGCTAAAAGCCCTGCGCCGTCTCGGGTTAGATACCCAAACCGCGTTGCCCGTTTTGATAGACCATCTGCATTCCCATGAAAATAGAGATAGATCGGAGAATCATCGCGCTGAGGTGCAATCCACCAACCGCGCAATACCGCCCCATCGGTCATGACGATCTGCAACGCTTTGGCTTGCAGCAGACCGTGGGCAGCCGGTTCTTCAAAAGCTGGCGACGTAACGGTAATGTACAGAAAATGGCGTTGCATCAAGGCCATAAACAGCATGATGCCGAGATAGAGGACGACGAGACCGATCCCGGCGAGGCCGATGATCCGTCCCGTCATATCAATGACCCAGCGCCTTATTGATTGATTCCACCATCTTTTTAGCGTCCGCAAACAACATCAGCGTGTTGTCCTTGAAGAACAATTCATTTTCGACGCCCGCATAGCCCGAACCCATACCGCGCTTGATGAAGAGCACGGTCTTGGCCCGCTCCACATCCAAGATCGGCATGCCGAAAATCGGTGATTTCGGGTCCGTTTTGGCGGCCGGATTGGTCACGTCGTTGGCACCGATGACGAAAGCCACATCGGCCTGAGCAAATTCTGAATTAATGTCTTCGAGCTCGAAAACCTCGTCATAAGGCACATTGGCTTCGGCCAAGAGCACATTCATATGGCCTGGCATACGACCAGCGACGGGGTGAATGGCGTATTTGACCTCAACACCTTCTTTTTTCAGCAAATCCGCCATTTCGCGGAGCGCATGTTGGGCCTGAGCCACCGCCATGCCATAGCCCGGCACGATGATAACACTGGACGCGTTCTTCATCATGAACGCCGCATCTTCTGCCGAGCCTTGTTTTACGGGGCGTGTTTCGACCGCGCCACCGCCCGCACCAGCTGTTTCGCCACCAAAGCCACCGAGAATGACGGAGATGAAGGAGCGATTCATGCCCTTACACATAATGTAAGACAGGATCGCACCCGAGGAGCCTACCAAAGCACCTGTGATGATCAGCGCCATATTCGACAGCGTGAAGCCAATGCCTGCCGCCGCCCAGCCCGAATAGGAATTGAGCATGGAGACAACAACCGGCATATCCGCGCCGCCAATCGGTACGATAATCAACACGCCGAGCACCAAAGCTACCAGTGTGATGAGCCAGAAAAAGAGGGTATTTTGGGTCGCGACAAAGAGCACTAGAAGCACCACAAGCGCCGCTGCCAGCGCGATATTGATCACATGGCGCTGCGGCAGCATAATCGGCTTGCCGCTCATATTACCGTTAAGCTTCAAGAACGCGATGATCGAGCCCGTGAAGGTTACCGCGCCAATCGCTACACCCAGTGACATTTCAATGATGCTGGCGGTCTTGATCGTACCGTTTGACAGAATATGAAACGCTTCGGGCGCATAAAGCGCGCCAGCCGCGACAAAAACCGCCGCAAGTCCAACGAGTGAATGGAAAAACGCCACCAATTGCGGCATCGACGTCATCGCGATACGACGGGCCAGCACAGCGCCAAAGCCGCCACCAATCGCCAAACCAGCAATCAGCAGCAACCAGCCTAATATGCCAGCGGGCGGTGCAACCAATAGCGTCGTCACCATGGCAATTGCCATGCCGATCATGCCGAGCGTATTGCCCTGCCGCGAGGTCGCAGGAGAAGACAGTCCGCGCAGAGCGAGGATAAAGAGAACGCCGGAGACGAGATAAAGCAGGGCCGCGAGATTGCCGGACATTGGATCAGCCCTTCTTCTTGTACATCGCCAGCATGCGCTGGGTGACGAGGAAACCGCCAAAAATATTCACGCTCGCCAAGATCAGTGCTCCAAAGCCGAACAGCCGGGCAAGTATCGAGCCATTATCGCCAGCCATCGACGAATCCACGCCAACCGCCAGCAGAGCACCCACCACAATTACGGACGAAATCGCATTGGTCACCGACATCAGCGGCGTATGCAACGCAGGCGTAACCGCCCATACCACAAAATAACCGACAAAGACCGCCAAAATAAACAGCGCGAATTCGAACACGAAGGGGTCAATCGCCCCGCCGCTTGCGCCATGCGCCGCAGCTCCCGCGAGCGAACCCGCTTGTTCGGCAAAAGCTTGCGCGGCATCGGCCATTTCACGCGCCGCCTTGGCGGCGGCAACGGCCTTGTCAAAAAACATCTGGGCGGTATCGCTTGCCATGGAAAGCGTCCCTCTTTTTAAGCCTTGGGCTGGAAGCCCGGATGGGTGATCGCGCCGTCGCGCGTGAGATTGGTGGCCTT
>Ga0007801_10000452_pt1 | contig 13393 bp, 13 predicted proteins | sample CryBogmetaGMA2M_FD_60372 | JGI IMG/M metagenome (GOLD analysis project Ga0007801, IMG submission 60372) | Freshwater microbial communities from Crystal Bog, Wisconsin, USA - MA2M | ecosystem: Environmental > Aquatic > Freshwater > Lake | place: Crystal Bog, Wisconsin, USA | collected 2009-07-06
GTATACATGTATATTATACATGTATACACTTAGCTTGATAGGATAGGCCGATCCTGTCAAGGATTTGTTTCGGATACGCCTTCCTATCCAACGCCTAAGACCGGCTTGCAATCCAAGCATCAATGGCCTTGGCCGCGTCCTGCATCAGGCGGTCAAAGGCTGATCGGGGTGCCGGAACCTAGGCTCCATGGGCGGCGTGGGTTTTGGCATCACTGAGAAGAACGGGTCCATGCCCTGCTTTTTTGACTTTAGCCACCGACTTCCCGCATTCCGCTTCGCTCCATGCGGGCTACCTTTCTGCAACCCCAATTCCAAGCCACAAAAAAAGCCCGGCGGTTTAGCCCGCCGGGCTTCTTCCCTTCACCCCGTCACTCACATTTTATAAATGGCTGTGGGCGCAATGGCATTAGGGGACGATCCAGCCGGTCCCGATCTGCGTACCGCTACCGGCCGCCCAACTGAACGTGCCGTCCAGCTTGCCGTTATGCCGATACCAGCGCAGGTCGCCGTTGGCGTTGACGACGTAAATGGCCCCGTCGCCGTCCCCGAACACGGCATAATCCAGCTCGATGGCCCGGCCAGACGTGGCAAAACCGGACAGGGCGATGGCGAAAAGGCCGAGCAGTATAAACTTGGCGACCGACCAGGCCTGGCGGTCGGCGGCATGGATGGAAATGGCGGTTTTCATGTCGGGTTCTCCTGTGAAAAAAGCAAAGCATGTTGATGGTTTTTACCCATGGGTAAAAGTTATCCAAATACCAAGCCTTTCACCATGTAAAAAATACCTATTTAATGCGGTAATATTTCCGGCAAAGGAATTAATCGTGGCAATCCGTTCCGGCGGCTGTGCTTTTTGAGAAAAGAATGGGGCCAGTCCTTGCTTGTTGACTTTAAATTTATCCAATCGTCAAAAAGCAAGGCCTGACCCCTGTGCCCCTCTCTGTCGCGTAGGTGGGTGTCAGCGCGGGGCCGGGGGAAGCCCGGGCAACGGCGGCTCGCCAAGCTCGGGGGCGGCGGCGCTGGCCTGCGCGTCCCCGCCTTCATTGGCTTGGGGGACCAACTGGCGGGTCATGGCTTCGATGTGTTCGGCGGGTGCGCCGGCCTGCCTCAGGCTCTGCTCAAGCTCCGCCGCAAGCTCGGCGGGGGAGCGCTGCGCCAGCGGTGTCTGGTTCGCCTGCCGTGGTCGCCCGTCGCGCTGCGCGGCGAACCCCTGTTCGATTTTGGCGATGTGCTCCTCCGGCAAATGGTTCGCCCGCATCGAGGCGACCATCTCGGCCTGCATTTTCTCTTGACGGGCGGCATCCTCGGGCGAGGGTTCCGGCGCGGCAAGGCCCGATCCTTGGCCGTCCAAGTGTGGCGGCGGGGGCAGTGGCCCTTGGCCGTCGTCGGACGAAGTGTTCACATAAGACGGCGCGGCCATGCCGCCAAGGGGTTTGTCGCGGTGTGCCAAGGCTGGCCGCGCCACGGTGGGCTTCTGCGCCTGGGCCGCTTTCTGGCCAAGTGCCTGGGTGGTCTGTTGCCCTGCGTAAAAGCCGATCGCAAGGGCAAGGCCGATGCCGCTTAGGTAAGCCAAATTGTTCATGTCCCGGTGCGTCTCACGGTTAGTGCTTAAGTGGGCTTGCGTGCGCCGGTGGCTCACGCAAGCGTCAAGGTTGCCAGACCGGCCGGTTGCGAGCCGTCCAAACGCTGCCGCTGGCGGCCCGAAACCGGCAATCCAGCCTCGCTTAATAGTCGTAGAGGTATTGGATGGTTCCGCCGTACAGGTATGTGCCACTGGTCGGGCAGCTTGTGGCATTGCCATAGATGGCGATGGACTCGTGGGTTTGCTGCGCTGAATTGACTTGGGTAATGGCCGTCGTGTCGCTGGTGTAGAAATAATAAACGGTGGAGGGCAACGTGGAATGCTCGGGGACGGCGTAGACATAAGCGTAGGGCGTGCCGACGGCGTTGGTTCCCTGACTAACCTGGGTCACTTTCACAAAGCCTGAATAGCATGACGCAGTGGCGGCATTGGCGGACAACAGGGCGATGCCGGCAAAGGCAAGGGCGGCGATGGTGCGGATTGCGTTTTTCATGGTAGATACCTCTTAAAATGAAAAGATCAAGTGGATTGGAAGACGGCCTGCGTTGCCCAGGGCGGGAAACCAGGCTGAGGAAAATTACAGCAACTAACGAAGCGTTAAAGTAGGTAAATATTCACCTATGGGAATATTCACGTTTGGCGAGTTGCCGCCCACGAGGTGGCGCATAAAGCGGCGATATGTCAAACCGGGGGCGTATTTTGACGTGTCCGGTTTTGCGGCTTATTATTAACCGCATAGTCAATCGTCAATTCCTACAGGTTAAAAGCGGGGGTTTTTTCGCGCATGGCCAAGACAACCATAGACCACGCCACGCTGGCCCGGCTGGCCGAGGCGGACCTGCTCCGCGCCGCCCAGCTCGTCGGCCAGGCCGGCGGCTGGGCGCTGTCCGTCAAGTTCGGCGTCGCCGAGCGGCTGCTGTCGGCGCAGCGCACCGGCAAAGTGCGGCTGTTCCGCAAGCTGGAGACGGCGGTGGAGTACCTGCGGGGCTTGGGGATCGTGCGCTTCGAGGTGGATTCGGCCGGCTACAACGCCGAGGTGGCGAAGGCCGCCCGCCAGCGGCCGGACCGCGCCGAGGCGCTGCGCAAAGTCCATGGCTCGGCCCACGACAAGCGCTTCCGCGAGGCGGTGAAGAAATTGCTGGAGGAGACAGGGTAGGCGGTTGCGACCCCTTGGCCGCAACCTAGGCAGAGCCCGCGCAGGGGCGGTTACAAGCTGTACAGGCCGGAAGACACCCGCTCGACGATCAGTTTCGCGTCAGGGTCCACATACAGCCCGCTGATGGAGCTGTCGTGCTGGCACTGTAGGCTGAAAGTGGCGGTCGCCGTGGTGGAAATGATGCCCTCGTTGGGAATCGTGGCGACAGCAATGCCACCACCGATAAACGAGGTGGCGCTGTCGATCTGCGTGGCGGTCGGCGTGGTGGCGGCGGTGACGAAGCAGCGTGCAAAGTCGCCGCTGCCAAAGTTGACCACCGACGATTTCGCGGTCACTTTCCAAGTGCCGGCGGGGATGATCACCGACAAGACGGTGACGGGCGTGCCGCCAGCAGCCGACAGGCTGACGGCGGCGGTGGTCTTGCGCGCATAGACATCCGTGGCATGGCTCAGCCCGCTGTTCAGTAAAAGCCCGGCCGCCAAGGCCAGGACGGCAAATTTACGGTTGGTGTGCATAGGATATCCTCTTTAAAGTCAATGGCAATGAAAATAAGGTTAGGCTGGTCTGGATAGACCGTGTAACTGCCATTCAACTAGTAATATACCGGTGTATTAATACTAATATACTGGCATCGTCTATGATTATAAACGCTGCCTTATTGCCTTTAAATGGTGAATATTACCATTGACAAACCACCCGGGAAAGCCAGATATTATCCGGCTTTCCCGCTTTGCGCCGCCCACCCTTCCGCCACCGGCGGCAAGCCTTATCGCCGCTCGTCTGCAAGCCCATCCAAAACCCAAGCCCTCGCCTTCGGGACCGCAAGCCCGGTGTCTTCGGCAAAGATGCGCTCGGTTTCCGCCAGCGCCCGTTCGTCGAACCCGGCCGCCGTGTTCAGGCCGTCGGAATCCCACAGGCGGGCATAGACGGCGGCGGCGACTGGTGGCGGCAGGCCGTAAAACTTGGCCAGCTTGGCGATGGTCGCCCCGGGCCGGTTTTGCATCGCCGCCAGCGCTTGGCGATAGGCCCGCACGAAGGCGCGGGCCGCCTGTTGATGGGCGGGGCTGGCCCACCACGACCGGTTGAGGTTGGCCACGACGCCTTGATAGGCGGGGACGGCCTCGCTCCCGGCCAGCGCGGCGATGCGCTTGATGCCGGCTTGGTAGGAAAACGGCGGGTTGAGCAGGGTCGCGTCAATCAGGCCGCCATCGCGCAAGCGCTCATAACGGAGGTTCGTCGCCCCGACCTTCAGCCACTGCAATTGCCGGTAGTCTGCGGGGTCGGGGTAGCGGTTGCGCAAATAACGCCGCAACGCCCTTGCATAGCCGGTGTCGGTGTCGATGCCCACGCGGTTTTGTCCGGCCGCCAAATCCAGCGCCCCGCACAGGTCCAGCATGCCGCCGTGGACCGGCATGAACGCCGCGATGTCCCGGTAGCCGTCCTGCACCGCCATCGACACCGTGTCGTCGTAGGACATGAAGACAATGTCGGCCTTGTGCTGCCTTAAATCGTCGTGGGCCTCGTCGGCGTTCTGCACATAGCTGACGTGCAGCTTGAAGCCGTAATCCTGCTGGACGCTGGCAAGGATGAAGGCGGAAACGTCCTTGAACGCGGCGACGCGCAAAACCGGCGGCGGGTCGGCGGCACTGGGGTGGGCGGACAGCGCGGACAGGGCAAAGGCAACGGCGATCAGGGTTTTGTCAAGCATGGTCGTGGCAGTTTGGCGCAAGGGCGATGCCCTAGTTTAATATCAAAGTGATATCAAATTGATATTATTTTGATACCGTGGCGGGCGGCTGCGTTTTATAGGGTGCGGAGGAATTAAAGCAACATTAAGCTCCCTCGCCCTCCGGGAGAGGGTTGGGGTGATGGCAAATCCGATGCATCTTAACCTCCTAAGCCCTCCATATCTGCCCGCTGATGTTCCCTTGCCCCGCCAACCCCTTCGCCAAGCTATTTGCCGGACGATTGGTTATCAAACGGTGACTATTACCAATGTGAATATTTACAATTGTAATAAGTAAATAAACCGACTATCTTCCCTTTCGAGTTTCATTGGAAATTCTTGCGCCCGAGTGTTGAATTTGGCCGCGCTGCCCCGGTGGATATTTAGCCATCGGGTGTCGGCCACCTTTGGCGCATGGCTTCCGATTCGCTTTGCTTCAAATGAATCAATTACTCTGCAATCACGAAGGGGTGACCGATATGAATAGGCAAACTACTGTTATGCTTGAAAACCGACATAATGCTTATGACAGGGATATGATTGGAATATTGAAATTCATCGCGCCATTGCTGTTTCTGTTTTTCTCGAATTTTGTCGGCAATGCCCATGCAGGGCTTTGCATCATTCCGCCGGAGCAGGGGATTTGGCGGAATTACAACCAGAACACCTCCAGCATCACTAAACTGGTGTTTCAAATGGAGTGCAGAAATGCCTCAAAGACGGTGTGCTCAGGGAACATATGCTCCACCACCTCAGCCGTGGAGCCGCATTATTTCATCAACCTTTACGGGAAATGCCACCCAACCGATTGCGACTGGGGAAGGGTCGAAGGGAGGGCGCTGACAGGCAGCGATGCCGGGTGGTATTACTTTACCTATAACCACGGCTTCGCCATGAGATATGTCTACGCCAGAACCTACCCGCAATGGCCGGGCTGGTTCCGCTTATATGTCTGGACCGATTTTACCGATCCCGGCCGCGCCGATTATGCATCCGATGAATGGTTTGTGCGGTGAGAATTGGGGTTGTGTAAATTTGTTTGATCGTCCCAAGGTGCCGCACCTACCGGCGGAGCGGTCAAGCACGGGGTTCCCACGCCGGAGCGTCAAGGCCATTAAGTTTAGCCTAGATTCCGGCATGGATGCCGGAATCTAGGCCAAGGACGGTAACGTGTCGATGGTGTGAATGCTTGTTTAAGCATCGTCACAGGTTCCAGTTTGCCATCCATGGACGCTGGATTTCGGCATCCCTGCCGAAATGACGAGTTACCCAATCCTTAACTCGAAGCGTGACGGGGTATCGGGAATAGGCGGGGCGTTGGGCTTTATGTCCATGCGCCTTCATCGACCTATTGATTGTGTCTTACCGCACTATTTGCTCCCTCCCGGTGATGCCAAGGCAAGCGGCGCAGCGTCGATAAAATCCTCCTGATTTGCCCTTGCGCCTTTGCGCTTGTAAGCCTTCACAAAAGCGATCCGGTCGCCGTTGAACATATAGCGGATGTTCACGAAGAAAACACCGGGGATCAGGCTTTCGTACAGAAACTCGCGTTCCAGCAAATCACGCAACCCGTTCCTAAACACCCGCTCGGATAGGTCCAATCCCAAGCGCCTGGCCAATTCGTAGCTTAGCCCGATTTGGTCAGTCCCCGGATTGTCCTGGACTTGCCGATAGACCAGTTCAAACATCGCCAGCCCCGCCTTGCTCAACCCTACCGCTTGTTTGATGCCGCCTAGAAAAAGTACTACAAAAGGTTCATTATCCACTTCTTCCCATTCGTAAACCCCGCCTGATTCCTTTGGACTGCATGTTACGGTTTTTTCGTATTCAGAGACGCTTGGGTTATTTGAGTAAACGGGTATGTCACGCTTTATAGACATAGCCGATGATTTAAAAGCGATGATTTCGATAGGTGTTGAAGTCAGTTTTTCAAGACTTTCACATTTCAATTCACGCAGACACTGAACCGCACACTCAAAATCAACATCTTCAAAAAATTCACGCCCATGTGCAACGTTTCCAATTTTGGTTAGAAATTCAATAAGCTTTTTTTCATTTTCAAGGTAGTTTGTATGCTGTTTCGTATGTGCGAAACGGGTGGCAACAATGCCGCTGGAAAAGGCAAAGCTTTTGTGCGTTTTCAGACGAGTGGAGATATGTCTTGTTGTTCCGACTTTAATGCGTCCATTGCTAAATCCGACTACATAGCAATATCCGGTTGATTGATTTGTCATTTTCATTTTTCCGAGTTATAATAATTACTATAGGTAGCTCCACAATTCCTGCAAATGTTATCGAATACAATCGATTTGTCACAATTTGAACATTTTTTTCCGAAGCGTGACGGGGTATCTGGAATAGGCGGGGTGGGATAACATATCCCGTCGGGCGTTACAGGTTTTTCGAGGTTCCCAGTAGGAATTTCGCCTTACTGCATCACAAAATCGCTGGCAGTTTCCGCTGCTTCCCATTGCCGCCTTTCAAATGGTAGGCTTTGACGAAGGCCAAGCGGTCGCCATTGAACATATAGCGGATGTTGACGAAGAACACGCCTTCGGATGGGCTACGGAAAAGGAACCCCTTGTCCAATAATTCACGCAGACCCCGCTGATAAGTACGTTCGGTGATGCCTTTGATCTGATCGGAAGCATGGTAAAAATTCAATTCCACCTTGTCGGAATTTGGGTTTTCACGGACTAGGTTATACACCACCTCAAAAATCGAAAGACCCGCCTTGGAAAGGCCGGACGCTTGTTTCACACCGGCCAAGAACAATTTGACGAAGCGCTCCTGATCCACCTCTTCCCATTCGTAAACATCACCGGACTTTTCTGAATTGCTTTTCAAGCCATTTTTGTATTCTGATATACTTGGATTGTTACGATAAACAGGTATGTCATTCTTCGTTGAAATAACCGTTTCAATATGAGTATTTTCTATAGGTTCTATCGGCTTATGTTCGTCAATTTCGATTCCTTCACACGTCAATTCGCGCAAACATAGAACGGCAAAATCAAATTCAATATATTCGAAAAATTCACGTCCATGTACGACGTTTCCAGCTTTAGCTAACTTATCTATAAGAGTCCTTTCGTTATCGAGGTAGTTACTGTGTCGTTTCGTATGGGCGAAACGAGTGGCAACAATGCCGCTGGAAAGGGCAAAGCTTTTGTGCGTTTTCAGACGAGTGGAAATATGTTGCGTTGTTCCGACTTTAATGCGTCCATTGCTGAATTCGACTACATAGCAATAGCCGCTTTCATGAGTTGCATTATTCAATGAATCAAATATATATGACATTAAAGCTATCTATTAATTTGTGTAATATTAAAACCAAGTAATTCTGCTTGTTTAATAAAATCTTCAATGTTACCTATTTTCCATTCTGTACACACTACAATCGAACAATCCGATAATTTTATTATATCTTCTTGTTTAGTAAAATGTCTTTTATTGGTTTCCTCATGAAATTTATTTGTTACATAATCTAATTTATTAAAAACACCTAACGAACCTTGAATTTCTTTTGGAAAAATCTTCATTAACTCTTCAAACGTAATATTTGAATGATTTGAAACATATTCTCTCAATACTTCCAGTACAAGTCTGTTTTTTCCATATTCTTTTTTGTTAAAAGAAAACTTTGTTTTATCCCTGCTTTTTTTTTCAACGATGGATTCTTGATTAAGACCATCGTAATGGTTAAGCAATTTCTCTATTACGTTTGCCGGGGTGTCAAATCCCCTTGCATGCTGTTCTAGACGGGAATAGATATTCGATGGAATTCTGATTACTTGACTCATAAAGCTACCCACTTACAATTTACTTTGTTACATTGTAACAAGTAAAAAAGAAAATTCAAGATTTGTAAGCTTTAAGGATAAATATAAAAAGGCGCGGACTTGTCCACGGGTCACGCCCCGGCCCTTCTCCGTACTGGGGGCGTAGGCCGGTGGGCAAGTCCGCACAACCAAGAACGGTTTTGGCTGTGGATAACTTTTAAGCGTGGCCGCATGGATGGCAGCAAGGCTTCACCTAGCACGATGCGGATCGCGCTTCACTGGCAGGCCGACTTGGCCAGCCAAACCGACACCGGGCCGACATCCACCAACACGCCGCTTGGGCCTTTGTAATAGACATGGTTGCTTTCGTCGGAAACGCCGGCATAGGACTTGGTCGCCGGATAGTAGCGATACCGGTAGGGGCTGGAATACTGGGTGACGGTGAATGTCTCACGCGGCAACAAATCCGGGTACGTCACTTCCGCCCAGTTGAGCAAGCATTGCACTGCGCCCCAAGTCGACGGGTTGACATCGACCGTCAACGACTGGCTGGCTTGGCCGCTGGCACCGGTGCAATGGACGGTGTAAGTCGTGGTCTGGCTCATGGTCAGCGTCACACTGCCTGCCGTTGCAATCGCGCCCGACCACCCGTCGCTGGTGGTGGCGCTGCAAGCGGTGGCATTGCTGGCCGACCAATCCAGGGTGACCGGCGCCAAGTAGTCAACCGTCGTCTGCGATGCGGTCAGGCTGACGGAGGTGAGGTTCTCCAGCCACGGCCTGATGCTGTTGTAATAGCTTTGCAGGTGGCTGTAGCTGCCGATTTGGTAATTGCCGACCGGGCCGCCGAACAATGTCCCCTTCCAATAGGCGGAGCCGTTGACGACCGAAAACAACCCCGCCCCGCTGCTGCCCGGTTCCGTCCCCCCGGAGGTGAACGTGACATCGTCGAGCAGGTGGCTGCCTCCCTGCGTAGAGTCCCTGGCAGTCTGCAGCAGGGCCGTGACCGTGCCTTTGCTGGCCATGGTGTGGTCGCCCTCGGGATGGTGCACGGTCCACACTGCATCGCCCGTGTGGATGTTGGTGTCCCAGCCGATGAAAGACGCGCCGCCCGGCGGGTTGTTGCTCAGTTTGAGGAAGGAGTATTCATATTTGAAATCGGTGTACAACAACTGCGCCCCGCCGTAGGTCTGCGTATGGCGGGAGTCGGTGGCGACCCCGCCGCAACTGGTCGCCTGGAAGAACCACTCGAAAGAGGCCGTGTCGGCGGTGGCCTGGTCCGGGATGCAATGGTTGGCCGTGGCGAACCACGGTGTCTTGGTGCCGTTCTTGTCGCTGAGCAGGGTGCCGCTGCAAATGAAGGAGCTGCCGTCTTGGATGATATGGACCTTGGCCGTCGCGCTGGCGGCTTGGCTCAGGCCGGCATAGCTGGCATCGCCGAACCAGCAGGCCAGGTCATATTCTTTGTAACGGGCATAGCCCAGGCTTTGCGCCGCCACCTCGGCCAAGTCGCCGCCGCCGGTGTCGGCGATGATCAGGTTGACGGCGTCGAGGCTGACATCCAATGCCGTCGGCGGGTCCGTCCCGTCGACGGCGATCTCCATCTCGGCGGCGTTGCCATTGGTGACCGGCAGCCAAACCCCGCCGCCGCGCACCGACGAGCCGTCAACCGGCCCGGCCGGGGCGGCGTCGAGGCTGCCCTGCACGCGGAGGTGGATGCCGCGCGTAGGCCGCGGCATGGCGAGGTGGGCACGCAGCCGCCTGGCCTGCCCGGACGACAGGCGGACGCGGGCGGCATAGCCGCCCGGCACGGCCTCCCACGTCAATTGCGCGGCGGGCACCGGCGCGGGGAGCGAAAACACCACCCCGGACTTTGCCACGCCGCCGGACGGCGCGCTGAGGTCGGCATCGACCGCTGGCAGGGCGACGCCCCAGGCCGCGGACCCGCTGCCCACAAACGGCGATGGCGTGGCCGCGGCGGCGGTGTAGGGTACGCTCTCGGCCTTCTCCGCGCGGCACGCGGCGGGCCACAGCAGGAGCCCGAGGGGGAGGGCAAGCAGCCAATAGGGGTTGGCCGTGGGCTTGTTCATCGTTGTGTCCTGTGTTGGATGGCAATTGCATGCGGCAAGGCATAAGGCGGGGAAGGCATGCCTTCCTGCACGACGCCCCTAGGATGGTTTTATTTTAGACCGTTTCTTTGCCTTCGCAAGGAGCGGGGAACGTTCCAAGCCATGCGTTTCCAATCACGGGCCATGGTATATCAAATTGGTATCAAACTGATGCGGTAGTGGCAAAACGCCGCGCCATAACCGATGTCACGGAAGGCGGCGGACAGGGCAAAAGTAGGCGGAAAAAAGGACGGAAAACGCAAAATCCAAGCCTAATCACCCCAAAAAAAGCATAATTAAAAGCTTATCAAACATCTAAAATAGTTTGATTTTACTTATTTATCCGTCGCACCTATTGTATGCCGCAATAACTGGGGAGATGTTTTTTTAGCAAGGAGCTGGGAACGGCGCGGGGGCGTTGACAGCCGCCCCCTTCTACTTTACAGTTAGAAAGTTAGTTTGCATAAAATAAATGCAACGCAAGTCTTTGAGCAACTATAACAATCGGAGAAACGTATCATGGCGAAACCCCTCATTCAATTGGCACTCGATTCCTTGGATTATGACGTCACCGTAAAATTGGCGCAGCAAGCCGCCCGTTACATCGATATCATCGAAATCGGCACCCCTTGCGTCAAAGTCAACGGGCTTGCGCTGGTCAAGGATCTGCGCGCCAGATTCCCGAATAAGCTGATTTTCGCCGACCTGAAGACGATGGACGCCGGTTACTATGAAGCCGAGCCCTTCTTCAAGGCGGGCGCCGACATCACCACCGTCCTCGGCACCGCCGACCTCGACACCATCAAGGGTGTCATCGCCGTCGCCAACAAGTATGGCAAGAGCGCCCAAGTCGACTTGATCAACGTGATCGACAAGGCCGGTTGCGCCAAAGCCGCCGCCGCCGCTGGCGCGCACATCATCGGCATCCACACCGGCATTGACCAGCAGATCGCCGGCCAGACCCCGTTTGCCGACCTGGAAGCGCTGTTGAAGCTCGGCCTCGACGTCAAAGTCTCCGTCGCGGGCGGCATCAAGCAAGGCACCGTTCAGCAAGTCGTCAAGGCTGGCGCGAACATCGTCGTCGTCGGCGGGGCCATCACCGGCTCGAAAGACCCGGGCAAGTCCGCCAGCGAAATCCGTGAATTGGTTGACGCTGCTGCCGGGGCGTAAGCCATGCATCAGAAGCTGATCCTGGATAAAATCTCCGAGATCCTCGCGGCCACCGACGAGAACTATGACCAGAAGCTAATGGCGCTGGTCGACGAGGCCCATGCAAACGGCGGGCGCATCTTCATCGCCGGGGCCGGGCGTTCCAGCCTAGTCTCGCGGTTCTTTGCGATGCGCCTGATGCATGCCGGCTACAACGTCTTCATCGTCGGCGAAATCGTCACCCCGAGCATCCGTCAAGGCGACCTGTTCCTGGTCCTCTCCGGCTCCGGCGAGACCGAGACCATGTTGGCGTTCACCAAGAGCGCGAAGAAGCAAGGTGCGAAAATCGCCCTGCTTTCGATCAAAGCCAGTTCGACGATCGGGGATTTGGCCGATGTCATCTTCCAGACCGGAACCCCGGAACTGTACGGGAAAGTGGTCGGCATGCCGATGGGCACGGTTTTCGAACTGTCCACACTACTCCTGTTGGAAGCCACCATCTCGCATGTGATCCACGAGAAGGGGATTCCCGAAGAAGAAATGAGGACAAGACACGCTAATTTGGAATAGCGTCAAAAGGAACCGGGGCGGTCAGCGCAGGCCGACCGCCCCGGCTTTGCCGGACGGCAACTGTGTCAAGCCTGGGCAGGCACGCCGGAAAGGCCGAGGACCTTTGATTTTCTTTTTCTTCTGCGCACCGCCGACGGCAACGCTTGGCTTTTCGCAGCGAAAACCGCAACCCATGCGCCCTTCCAAACGATTTTATCCCTTTCCATTGCGGGTTGAATCCATCCCCATTCGCCCACAGGCATCGAGTTTGAGGCTGCCGGCCAGCCCCAAGAATCGGCGGGGTGCCGTTTGGCAAGGACCCATAAACCCATTTTCCCTTAAATACCCATTAATACAATAGGAGTCCATCATGTCAAAAAATCTACTCGAACAACTCCGCGAAGTCACCGTCGTCGTGGCCGACACCGGGGATATCGAGGCTATTAAACAAGTCAAACCCATCGATGCGACGACCAACCCCTCGCTGATCACCGCCGCCGCACAGTTGCCCCAATACCAGGACATCGTCGACGACACCCTGAAGGCCGCCCGCGCCGAACTGGGCGCAGGCGCCTCCGCCGACGCGGTCGCCACCCTGGCCTTCGACAAGCTGGCGGTGTCCTTCGGCCTGAAGATCTTGGAAATCATCCCGGGCCGTGTCTCCACCGAGGTGGACGCCCGCCTGTCCTTCGACACCGAAGGCACGATCAAGAAGGCCCACGAGATCATCGCCCAGTACAAGGCCGCCGGCATCGACACCGAAAAGCGCATCCTGATCAAGATCGCCTCCACCTGGGAAGGCATCCAAGCCGCCGCCGTGCTGGAGAAGGAAAACATCCACTGCAACCTGACCCTGCTGTTTGGCATCCACCAGGCGATTGCCTGCGCCGAGAACGGCATCACGTTGATTTCCCCGTTCGTGGGCCGCATCCTCGACTGGTACAAGAAGGACACGGGCCGCGCCTCCTACGAGCCGGCGGAAGACCCCGGCGTCATCTCGGTGACCCAGGTTTACAACTACTACAAGAAGTTTGGCTACAAGACCCAGGTCATGGGCGCGAGCTTCCGCAACATCGGCGAAATCACCGAGCTGGCCGGTTCCGACCTGTTGACCATCTCCCCGCAGTTGTTGAACGAACTGGCCGCCACCGAGGGCGAACTGCCGACCAAGCTGACCGTCGAGAAGGCCAAGGCATCCAATGTTGAGAAAATCGTCGTGGACAAAGCCACCTTCGACAAGCTGCATGCCGAGAACCGCATGGCGACCGACAAGCTGGCCGAGGGCATCGACGGCTTCTCCAAGGCGCTGGTGCAGTTGGAAGACCTGCTGAAAGGCCGCCTGGC
>Ga0007801_10000460_pt1 | contig 13297 bp, 14 predicted proteins | sample CryBogmetaGMA2M_FD_60372 | JGI IMG/M metagenome (GOLD analysis project Ga0007801, IMG submission 60372) | Freshwater microbial communities from Crystal Bog, Wisconsin, USA - MA2M | ecosystem: Environmental > Aquatic > Freshwater > Lake | place: Crystal Bog, Wisconsin, USA | collected 2009-07-06
ACGATGGAATTCAGGGACGAGGTCATGACCATTCCCGTAAACGGAAAGGTATCCATCGCCAGTCTGCTTTTTGCCTTGCCTTGCGAGTAACCCTGAGAGACGATGCGGGCAGCCGTGCGATGGGCTGCACCCATGCCGTCGCCAAGCATAATGATGATGTTCTTAACTTTGTTGCCCGACAGTGAAGTGCCTAAGATTTCAAAATTGCCGTTTTGAATTACGGTGGACCCATTGCTCAACGTGGCTGTGGCCCTCAGTGCATGGACTCCGGTTGAAGAGTTGGAATAGGCTCGGACCGAAGCGACTGCGCTGCCGGCGGCCAGACCGCTTACCAGTCCTGTGGTGACCAAGCTAGTCGTGCCGGGGGCAGGGGTGACTGGTGTTCCGTCAACGGAAAATACCACAGAGGTGACTGTAAGGCCAGCATCGGGCTGCACCGTGGCTTGCAAGTCAAACTTCTGTCCGGGAAGGAAGCGCGAAATGACCAACGACGGAGCGAGGGTCGTGTCGCTAGGGGGGGTCAGGCGTGAAATTGATGCAGCATTTGCTGAGGAACACAGCGTAGCAGCTACGGCTACTGCAAGGCATCGGTGGATCAGTTTAGGTTTGGACATTACGTTTCTCCAAAGTTAAGGGATGAATCCCTGTCAAGATGGGTTTCTTACAGTGGATCTATCGAGAATTATTGACTTAGTCGCTAGGTTTTCCCATCACGGATAGCATGGTTGCCAACTAAGAGTTTTTTCGACAAGCCTGTATCAAGGTGTAGCCTTACTGCGGAAACCCGGCCGTCGGTTTCTTCCTGGTTGCCTAAGTCGAGAGTTCCAGTCAGTTTGAGCAAGCCAGGAATATGCGGCACGATTAGCCCTTCAGCATTTTCGATATGGACGAATAGGATGGTCGCCGGCATGTCGTCAGCGGGTCCGTCCTCTTTTTCCGCCATGGACACGGCGAGGGGGGCGAGGATGAAAGGTCCAGCCGAGGGTTCCTCGGCGTTGACCATGTAGCCGAATATCCGCACACGCTTACCATTCAAGCCCAAGAGCTTGTCTGTCGGTTCCAACCCGCGTGGGCCGATGGGCATTTTGAAAAATTCCCTGAATTTGATGTCCTCGACCCCATGGGGCGGTGGCGAAGGCTTGCCTTTGAATTGCAGTAGCGATGCGGCGTGCTTACCGTCCAACTCTTGATGATTCTTATTAGCCGCCGCCTGTGGGATGGCAGGTAACAAAGCGACCAAACTAAATGACAATAGTACCTGACGGATAAAAGCCAACGGGGACTTGCTGGAAAAGTCCATAGAGAATTCCTCATGGTCTTAGTGTGGACTGGTCGAAGCGAGTACAGGAATTTCCCCGCGCCAAGCGGTATTTCCCAAAAAGGGTTTGCCCTTTGCGGTTTCGTCATAGGACACAAACTGGGATAAATAACCTTTCGCGATGTTAGCGGGGTTTTGTTACCATTTGAGGAAAAAACGGTGACTTCTTTTTCAACAGGCTAAAAGATGTTTCGGACGGGATGCGATATTCCGTCCGGCTTCAATTCAGCCCGTATGTGCCGCGAAGGATTGGTTATTCGTTATTACGCGATTTGCTGGTTGCCAAGTTGGAGCTTGGGAACCCGCCTCTACAATCTTTGCCAAATTGAGAATTGCTGTTGACACTCCAATCTGTTGCCTTTAGGGCGTGAACCTTACCGTCAGCACGTCACAAGGGGAGTGCGTCACCACACTGACAGCCGTCGAACCGAGCAACGAGCTGATCCCTTTTCGCCCATGGGCACCGATGACGATCAGGTCGAAGCCCTCTTCTGAAGCAACCCTGACTATGATGTGCTTGGCCTGTCCGTTCTCAAACAATAACCTGTCGTCTGGAATGCCAAGACTATCGCCGAGTTCCATCAATTGTTGTATCGCAGCATCAAAAACGATTTGGTCCGGGCCCACCAGGTTGAATGGATCAAGGGCTATGGTGGCGGGATCAAGCATAGGAACATATTCAGCAACATGTAAAACACTCAACTGGGCATCGTATTTGTCGGCTATATCTTTCGCCCGCGCAATAATTTGCTGGCTAATCTCGGAAAAATCGGTGGCCAGAAGAATTTTTTTATAGTTTTTCATATTTACGTTATTGTCTATTATTTGAGTTAAAGGGAGGAGGTTCAGAAAAATCTGACATCCAAAAAAGTCAGGTCATCCTCTAACCTTATGTCATTGGAAAATCGCAACAAAGCCTTTTGCAAAGGTTCGATTTCAATATTGGATTGGGGGTATCCTAATGATTTTAAAATATTAATCAACCCTTCCGTTTTTAACTGCTGTCCATAGGCATTGTGAATTTCAATGGCTCCGTCGGTAAACATCAGCAGGCAGTCCCCTGGCGCATAGGTGAATTCCGTTTCATCGTAATCGGCATCAGCGAACATGCCAAATGGCAAACCAGGCTCATTTAGCTGCCTGGCATCGCCGTCACGGTTTAGCAATACTAGGGGTGGACCGCCTGCGGAGACAAACCGCACAGTCCTGGTGGCTGCATCAATGAGACCGCAGACCGCCGTGGCAAATGACTCGCCCTTGACGATCTTGCTTAACTCCCGGTTCACTTGGCTGGCAAATTCCGTTGGATTAAATAGGCTTTCCCGGTAACGTCCCCACAACGAACTCAAATGCATAGTGTGAAGCGCGGCGGCTACGCCATACCCCATCACATCCGCCAAAAGGAACCCATAACAGTTTGCGTCAAGCTTACTGATGGCATAATAATCGCCCCCGATCATGTCATGCGGAAGATAGAAACGGGCGAAATTTAAGCGGTCGTCTTGGGGCAGATCGCATTCCAAAGAGAGCATCTGAATTTGCTTGGCGCGCTCCATATCCTGATAGGTTTCGGAAAAGTCGTGGAAGCTCTCAACACCGCCCATCACCCGGCCTTCCCGATCATGGATGGGAGAAACGGAAACCAACATCGGCACACGGCCCCCAGTTTTGGTTTGACCAAAGACAATCACCGGGCAGGTGCTTGCCGTGTTAGTGACCATGCACCTGTGCAATGGGCAAAATTCCTCGCCGCACAACCGGTGGCCATCCTTATCCTCATGGACTAGGATATTATCCATGCACCTATGCCCCACAACCTCCTCCGCAGTCCACCCGGTGAGGCGCTCGGCGGATTTGCTCCAGTACACAATGCGGCGCGCCCTGTCACAGACATAGAGGCCGTCATTCAAAGAGTCCAAGATTATGTCGGTTAGGGGTAAATGCAGGTTTTTCATAGACCTTCCATAAGGGCAGCGGGAATATCCCGCGAACCATGAAGGACGCGCAGAACGTCAATGTAGCTTGGGCGTTCGATATAAAAAATCAAGTGATTCTCAAAATCAGAAACTGCCCACATGCGCAAGCCTTCCAGCTTGGGAGGGTGGGCATAACGCCGCGAACCTATTCCGGACTGCTCACCGATCAGGTCACAGGATTTCTGCACCGCATCTAGAAAACGCCCAGCCGAGTCTGGGCTGTCGCTCAACAAATAGTCCACCAGCGCATCAATATCGGTGTCGGCTCTTGGGCGTAGGCGGACCGACTTCATTGAACTGGTTGCCGTTGTTTGAGTGCATCGCGCTTGCCATTCCAATAAGTCTCATTGACGGGAATGGCAGGGCCAGACTCTAGACCTTCAAGCATCAGTGCCGCCAACTTCTGCTCTCCCTGTCTGATTTGATCATTACGGATCAACTCGCGGACATACTCGCTTGATGTGCTATAGCCGCGATCTTGCACCTGAGTGTCAATAAAATTTTTAAGTGTTTCAGGAAGGGAAATGTTCATGGTTGCCATGTTGCCACCTTTAAAAGATATATATGCTTAATAATGGCGAATTTTGCCAAGCCTGTCCACGAAAAAATCATGTTGATAATGTTTACGTTGCGTCATTGAGCCGTTGCGTGATATTTTCTTCAAGATAACTGATGTTCGCCGTAGCACGGATTGAGCAGCTTGCGGCGCAATCCGGGTTAGTGGGCACGTGTTCTCCCGGCTTACGCCGCAAGCGGCTCCAACCAGGCTAAAATACTGAGATTCAATGGTACGGTAACATTAGATGATAACGAAAACGATGTGTATCCCATGCAAATCAAGCTGAAAACCCTAGGCTGCCGCCTCAACGAGGCCGAACTGGAAACGTGGGCGCGGCAGTTCCAGTCCGAAGGTCATCGTATCGTGCAGAAGTCCACCGACGCCGATTTGATCGTTTTCAATTCTTGTGCTGTCACCAACGATGCAGTGCGGAAATCCAAGCATTTGATCCGCCGAACCCACCGCGAAAACCCATCTGCCAAACTGCTGGTCACAGGTTGCTACGCCAGCTTGAACAGCGACGAAGTCAAAGCGGCACTGGGGGTCGATTTTATCGTGACCAACTCCGACAAAGGCCGACTGGTCGAAATAGCCAGGGAAAATTTAGATATTCCTACAATGCCATCGCTTGCCACCGAACCGGGCGAGGCATCTTTGTTTGCCCTTGGTCGCCAGCGTGCATTCGTCAAGGTGCAAGACGGCTGCCGCTACCGCTGCACCTATTGCATTGTCACTTTAGCGCGTGGCGAGGAAACTAGCCGGGGCATAGCCGAGATCGTAGAAGAAATCAATGCGCTACACGCCGAAGGCATACAGGAGGCTATACTGACCGGGGTCCACCTTGGCGGATGGGGCAACGACTTAGGGCTACGGCTGGAAGACTTGATATTAGCCATAATGGAAAATACGGACATTCCCCGCCTACGCCTAGGTTCCCTTGAGCCTTGGGAATTGACAGATAAGTTTTTCGATTTGCTGCAAAACGACAGGCTAATGCCACATCTGCACCTGCCGCTGCAAAGTGGCTCGGACACGGTGCTACGCCGGATGGCGCGGCGCTGCAAGACCACCGAATTTGCCCATTTGGCGGCCCGCGCCCGTCAAGCCTGCCCTGACATCAATCTCACCACCGATATCATCGTCGGGTTTCCCGGTGAAACCGAAGCGGAATGGGAGGACAGCCTGATTTTCATAAGAGCGCAAGGGTTTGGCCACATACACCTATTCGGCTATTCGTCCCGCACTGGCACCAAAGCTGCCAGCATGCCTGACCCAGTGCCCACCGCAGTCATCAAACACCGTGTGCAACAGCTGCACAGGATCGCCGGCGAACAAAAGAGGGCAAACCTAAATCGTTTTCTGGGACGGGAATTTCCTGTGTTGTGGGAGGAAGGCCGCGAATTACAAGGGGGGGGCGACAAGCTTTTTCCGGGCTACACTCCCAATTACCTGCGCGTTGAAACGACCGCCGGACAGGAACGGGATTTGTGTAGGCAAATAGCCATGGCCCGTATGGTCGCTTTATCCGAAAAGGGGGATTGTTTGATTGGCGAGTTGTTAGTGTAGGGGGGGCCTTCAGGCCCGTCATTCCAGCCGGATTGACAGGCGTGTTTCATCGCTTTGGTTCAATCTCAAAATTGCTGCCGAATATGCGTAATATTTCAAACACATCGACTGGCCCATGGGGTCGGATATTCGATTCATCGGCATCGTGCAGATGATGGGGAAAGCTGCTGATTTCAGGGTGATGTGGGGCGTTGTCCCAACGACGAATCATTTTGCCTTCGGCATTTTGCCAATGGAAGCTATATTTTTCCACGGCAATGGCATCGTTTTTCCATCGGAATCGTTCCATGAACATAAGTTCGTCTGCATTGGCAAGTTTGCTGCGAACTCTGAAATAGCCAACGTCACCCAAGGCTTGCTCCTGAAGCACTCGCACATCCGTGATGACAGGTGAAGTCAACAAGGCAATGCGTACATTCATCAGACGTTCTGCCACTTGTTCATGAGATACCATGTTCGACTTCCGCCAACTTTTTACGGGCTTCCTCCGCCAGGGCCGCATAACCGTCCCAGTCGAACCATTCTGGCGCATCACCCAGTTCACCGGAATCGAAACCACGCTGAAATTCGGCGGTAGTCATGTTGTGCTGCTTCTCAAATTCTGCCAAAACCCTTTCGTAATCGCCCAGCTTGCGCCGGTAATCATCGGCGATGGTGGCTATCAGCTTGTCCAGTGTTCGAGAAACAAGGGTAAGGTCCGGGGCTACGGCCTCTAGCATATGCACTTTCGCTTCAAGGGCGCTCACAGTTTTTATCTCCTTCAGATGAATCTATCATTCAGATCAGACAACAGTAGCCGCAACTCAGTGCCTGCGCAAGTTGGCATAGGGAAACGGTGTCTGCACGATCTGACCGGCTTGCTTCATTGCCAAAGATTTAGCTACACGCAGCCAATTTAAACTCCACCCGCCTATCAAGTGCATCTCTTTCATCGTCCGTCCCCGTACCGACCTTGTTTTCGGAGAATCCGCGACCAATGGCATGTGTTTTTTTGCCAACGCCTTTGACTTCAGATTGCAAGCGATCTTGTATCCGTTCAGCACGTTTTAAAGACAAGCGTTTGTTATAAGTAACTATGCATAAATAATATTAGACTTGTTCCTGAACCTGTTCATGCTTTAAATACTGTCTTATAATATGGTATTTAAGCCCTTCAATAAATAGAAAAATCATGGCCTACGAAAAATTTAAAAAACTGGATGGCAAAAAACATGATCGCATGATTAAAGCCACCATTGCCATAAGCCTGGCAAAATTCAACATACTCCTCGTAGCTTTCACGGCGGCTTACGATGCCGTCCAATTGGAAAGATGCCAGAAGGGCGAAATCAAGAACGTTTCAAAGGGCGGGCCGAAAGGCAACCTCGACACGTTCGAGAAGAAGCTGTTCTTCATTTTGTACTACCTCAAGACATACCCCACCTTCGACGTGCTGGGCTTCCTTTTCGGCTTCAGTTCCGGGCATGCCCACAACCATGTGGAGAACCTCCTGCCGGTATTGCTGCGGAGCCTGTCAGACCTTGGCGTATTGCCTGAACGGTCGCCTGGGACTCCTGCTGAGTTCCTGCAACTCGTTGAGAAATATGGCGACATCATCATCGACGGGTTGGAGTGCTCCTGCGTCAGGCCGCAGGACGAGGAACGCCAGAAGGCCCGCTTCAGCGGAAAAAAACGCCATACGATCAAGGCCGTCGCCGTCACGAGCCTGCACCGGCAAATCCTCTTCCTATTCTGCGTATTCGCCGGAAGCATTCATGATTATAAACTCATGAAAAAGATATTCGACCACAATTTAAAATGGTTCAATCAAGTGAATTTGTGGCTCGACCTTGGTTTCCAAGGAGCGAACTGATTATGGATCGAAATCTAAAATAAACCTACCGCACAAAAGGCCGAGAAAATCTAAAAATAACCCAAAACCAAAACTAACCGCCGCCCAAGTAAAACATAACCGGCAACATGCGGGAACCCGCATTTCAGTGGAACATGCCATCGGCGGAATGAAGGCTTTCCATTGCCTGACCCACCGGATTAGAAACCACTTGGACTCGCTAATTGAATACCTGTTTTGGATTCCGGCGGGTCTTTGGAACCTGAAAATAGCTTAAATTCATCAACTTAACGTCGGGAACAACTCTATTGACAATAGGGTAAAAATCGTGCAACTCGGCAACTGTTTACCCCCTCGCCTTGCAGGGGGAGGCGTAGCAATGGCTGCGAAATCGTCGGGGTAAGATGAAGTATATAAAATCATGATTTAAAAGGCTTTATATTAACCCATAGGGTTAGGGTGTTTTCATTGAGATTTTAAACGCGTTAAGCAACCCGGCTTGGAAATTCATCGCACAGTTTGACCGACTCAGTTTTTTAAACCGAGTCGGCCTTACTATGCCGACCCCGCTCGGCAAGATAAAGCGTGGCACCGACCACGGCGGCGGGGGGTATCAGAATGTTGATCACCGGCAGGCCCAAGCCTAACAGGATGGCAATGCCAAAACCAAAAGTCTCCATGCGATTCGCCCAGGCCAGTTCCCGCTGCTGCTGGAAACGGATGCCTTGGGTTTCCAATGGATATGCCATGTACTCGAATGACAAGCTCCAAGCACCAAACAGCAACCACAGAAAAGGTGCTACTAGGTTCAAGCCGGGAATGAAAGAAATTAGCAGCAAAGGCAATGCGCGTAATGCAAAATAGGCAAGCCGCCTAAATTCGGATGCGATATCTGCCACAATGGCAGCGATGCCCATCTCCCCTTCTTCCCCTGCAACGGAAAGGCCCAATTGTCTCTGCACCTTCTCGGCCAAAGGGCCATAGAACGGGGAGGCGATGAGATTGGCAACCACGGTGAAGCTAAAAAAAGCGACACCAGCCAATACGATTGCGAACAGGGGCCATAATAACCAGCGCAGCCATTCCAACCAAGTGGGAATTAGCCAGTCCAAAGCGGCGGAAAAATAGTGCATGCCGGACCAAACCCCAATGCCATACAAGCCTAGGTTAATGAGTAATGGAATCCACACAAAATGGCGCAGGTCGGGTTGTCTCAGCCTATCGAGTCCACGCAGCAAGCAAGCCGCGCCAGTGAATGGGCCGGTGATGAGTTGTAAAGGTGTGTTCATGCTTGCTCTCTCCCTTAGTGGTATGGGTTTTTTACTCGTTCCCAAGCTCCAGCTTGGGAATGCGGATTTAGAAGCTCCAGCTTCCATGGGTAAGGCAAGCAGGAGCTTGTAATAATGGGTTCCCAAGCTGGAGCTTGGGAACCAGCTAAGTGACTTTTTTCATTCCTGTTCTTTGAAGTCTTCCGGTTTCATGCCATGCCGGGCCAACAGTCGATAAAACTCGGTGCGGTTGCGTTTGGCCAACTTGGCAGCTTGGGTGACACTCCCCCCGGTCATTTGCAACAGGCGGATTAAATAATCCCGCTCGAACTTGTTCCTGGCATCCTGCAATGACATGAATTGGGTTGGCTCATCCTTCACAGCCCGTTGAACTAGCGTCAAAGGAATCAAGGGCGTGTTGGATAGGGCCATGCATTGCTCTACCACATTGCGCAGTTGGCGGACATTGCCCGGCCACTCGAAATTCACCAGGCACTCCATTGCCTCTGGGGAAAATCCCTTGACTTTGTCCCCATAAATTTCCGCAAGCGTCCGCAAAAAATAGTTCGCCAACAAAGGTATGTCCTCCGGGCGTTGGGCAAGGGCGGGGAGCAAAAAAGTCACAACATTCAGGCGGTAATACAAGTCTTCGCGGAAGATGCCTTCCCGCATGGCATTTTCTAAATTGGCGTGGGTGGCCGAAATTATTCTTACATCCACAGGTTCGTCCTTCGTGCCGCCGACCGGGCGTACCTTCATTTCTTGCAAAACCCGCAATAATTTGACCTGTATCGACTTTGGCATGTCGCCGATTTCATCCAAAAAAAGCGTCCCGCCGTCCGCCTCGCGAAACAGCCCGTTGTGATCCCGGATAGCGCCAGTGAAAGCCCCTTTTTTGTGGCCAAACAGTTCTGACTCAAACAAACTTTCGGGTATGGCACTGCAATTCACCGCCACGAATGGCCCATTCTTTCGACTGCTGGCCTCATGTATGGCCCTAGCCAATAACTCTTTGCCAGTGCCACTGTCGCCTCCGACAAACACACTGGCCCGGTTTTGCGCCACACGCTGAGCTTGGTTCAGCAATTCCTCCATCAGCGGACTTTGGGTGATTATTTTTTCACGCCATACTCCTACGGATTGGCGGTCGATATTGGTAATGCCAATCCGCAAGGCATCTTCGACCTGCTTGATCAATTCAACTTTGTCCACTGGCTTGGTAAGGAAGCCGAATACTCCGCGCTTAGTGGCAGTGACTGCGTCGTTAATCGTGCCATGGGCGGTCAGAATGATCACAGGCAGGGTTGAATACTGTTCATGCAAGGCATCAAACAAAGCCATGCCGTCCATGCCTTGCATACGCAAGTCAGTTATCACAACATGGGGACGAAAAACTGCCACGCGCGACAAAGCCTCCATACCACTGCTTGCGGTTGTCAACTCATAGCCGGCGGAAGTCAGTCGCATGCCAAGCAATCGGAGTAGATCCGGGTCGTCATCAACCAATAAGATTCGTTTGTTCGATTCGCTCATGTCAGGGTTTACACTTGCTCTTCTTCTGTTAATTTTTTATAGCTCAATGATTGCATGGGAATTTTTATTCTGAGGCGAGCACCGGCACGATCCTCATGAGATTCCAATACTTCGATCTTACCGTAGTGGCTGGCAACGCACTCGGCAACGATGGCAAGGCCCAAACCCGTGCCCTTGATACCCAAAGTGTGAGACGAGCGTCCCTGATAAAAGGGTTCGAAAACCTTTTCGTATTCGTCCGGATCGATGCCAAGGCCATCATCTTCAATCTCCAACACCATGTGCCCGTCCTCTGATGTAAGGGATAAGCGGATTTCACCCTCTTCCGGGGAATATTTAATTGCATTTGAGAGAAGGTTATCGACTATGGTTCGCAATTGATCCTTATCGCCAATGATCTCGACGGGTTCTATGGACTCAGCAACAGTGATAGACCGGTTACGCAATTGCAACCGATAGTCATTAAGCAATTCCCCTAACAGCTGTTCCATGTTGACAAGGGCAAATTTATGACGCGCCCGATGGGCACTTACCTGACTGTAATTGATGAGTTCAACTATCATTTTATCCATTCTATCAGCGTTTTTGAGCAATATCCTTGCTATATCCTGCTGTTCCTGGTTCAACTTACCTACCACTTCATCCAACAGCAAATCTGCCCCTTCGTGGATGGTGGCTAGGGGGGTTTTGATTTCATGTGAAACATTGCGCACGAACCGCTGTTTGGCCATTTCCAGTTCATTAAGATGAGTGCGCAGCCATTCCAACCGCTCGCCTAGAAACCTAACATCTCTAGTCCCGACCACCCGGATGGGCTGGGTGAAATTCCCCGCACCTAATGCCCTTATGAAGTAATCAATTTGACGAATGGGGTTATGCAGGTAATACACTAAAACCACTAGCACCATCCAAGAAAAGCACAAAAGCAAGATTATGTTGGCGATTAAATTTCGTTTGGTTTCCCGCGAGAGGTTAGCAAGATTTCTTGACTTTTCATCAAAATGAACTTTCTGCGCTTTCGCATCGTCGGCAAGGCTGCTTAACCAACTGCGGAATTGCCCGTAGGCTAGTTCAAAGTCACGGAATGAGCCATCCGTTCGTAAGTTTGAAAATCGTCTGGCCTTAAGTTCCAGCTCGTTTAGACGATCAATCAATTCGCTTCTCGTTTTCGTTTCTGCCGCCACAAGATGAACGGTATATTGCGATTCTATCGACAGTCGCTCAAAGGCAAAATACGCCGACACCATACCCGCCAACATAGGCAACGATGTCAGTGCCACACTCAATAGAGCCAGCCGGCTGATAGAGAAATTTTGCAATAGCCGGGTTAATAATTTCATTGCAGGACGTTATCCCCATTGGTGCTGATTTGCTGAGAAATGCTATACAATAGACGTTATCGGAAACTCAGTAAATGGTCGCGCTGTTGCTGCATTAGCCGAAGGTTTCCGATAAAGTCTGAGGGTTTGTCGGGGGACCATTTGCTGATTGAGCAACTGCGGGACCGCGTAAGCGTTCACTCCCCCCTTGGAACGCGGGCATCTCGCCTGCTGAATTGGCGACCAAGATGGCCGCGCTCACAGGAAAAGGCAAGGGGGGGTTAACGCTTACGGAGTCCGCTAGCTAGATTTCCGATAGTGTCTAATTATCCCATCCGCACGACAATAGACCTAACTAAAAAATGAATAATCCATATCAAACAACCCTAAATAGCAAATGAATAACAGAGTCAAAATTTCTTCCGCCCTCTACCCGTCAAACGTATGGGCTTTCTCAATTTATTTAGCTCTGTTCAGTCCTGTGCTACTCGCATCCGACTGGTCGCGTGTGGACGGCCCAACTGGGGGTTCGTCTAGGTCAGTTGGCGAAACCAATAGTGGATGCATTGCCGGAGCACAAAGCTTGCCTTTGGAGGGCAAGGGTTACAAAGTGATGCACGTCGAACGCAACCGCTATTGGGGTCATGCGGACTTGGTGAAAGCCATCAAACTATTAGGGAAACAATCTTCCCAGCGCAACCTAGGAACGTTGATGGTCGGCGACTTGGGTCAGCCCCGAGGTGGACCCTTGCCGTTCGGGCATCGCAGCCACCAAAGCGGGTTGGATGTGGATGTCTGGTTCAACCTAGATACAAAAATCCTAGACGGAGCCAACGCAATGCGAAGCAACATCGGTGCGCCTTCCATGCTTAATGACTCGCAAACCGGCCTAGCACGGGACCGATGGACATCCGATCATGTGACTCTGCTCGAATTGGCGGCGAACTTGCCGGGGGTTGACCGAATATTTGTCAATCCCTACATCAAAAAAGAACTTTGCGAAAGCGTGATGGGCAACCGCGACTGGCTGCGCGTTATCCGCCCTTGGTACAACCACGACGATCATTTCCACATGCGCCTCAGTTGCCCTGCCGACAGCCCAAGTTGCCGCACCCAGGAACCCGTCCCAATCGGCGATGGCTGCGACTCCAGCCTAGACTGGTGGTTCCATCACCCCACTGTCACCACACCCAAGCCGCACCCAGCCCCTGCGCCACAATTGCCGGGAGAGTGCAGGGAAATTTTGGCGGAGCCTTGACAGCAGCGTTTTCAATATCTGATAGTAACTTGTTGATTTTTATGTATCGGAAATGTCGTTGGTCAATCAATGATTAGTTGCAAGCTCCAGCTTGACCGGTCCAGGAGGAAGTAGGATATGCGGAACCAGCGAATACATTATTTCTTCCCTTGCCCCATTAGAAAACCGACCAATCCAGAAACAATTGCGCTCACAATACCGGCAGCCCACTTCTTATCGTCTGGGCCACCACTGGCAAAAAGATAAACACAACCGAAAAAGATGGCTGTAACGAAGATCAAGGCAAACCAAAACAGAATGAAGTCCTTTTGCCTTCTCAAATCAGCATCTGCTGCTTCCTGCACCCGTCGCGCAATAGCGTCTTCGGCTGATTCATTATTGGCACGTAGTTCGTACTTGTGATTAGGTTGGTTTTGTCCGATGATGTGGTTTAGGTTAACCTGCGATTCGGTCATCAAATGCCTACTATCTCAGTTTCGAGTTGCTTGTCTTGATTGAGAATGCCGATGCGCTTATTTTCGGCTTTGGCTTCAAAAACGACATCAAATAAAGCAATGGATTTTTGCAGAATTTCGACCTTAGTGACATTGTTGGCGGTTGCCAATTGCTCTAAACGTTCGTTGAGTTCAGGCGATAGAAGCAAGTTTAAGGGAACCGATTGATTTTCAG
>Ga0007801_10000461_pt1 | contig 13290 bp, 14 predicted proteins | sample CryBogmetaGMA2M_FD_60372 | JGI IMG/M metagenome (GOLD analysis project Ga0007801, IMG submission 60372) | Freshwater microbial communities from Crystal Bog, Wisconsin, USA - MA2M | ecosystem: Environmental > Aquatic > Freshwater > Lake | place: Crystal Bog, Wisconsin, USA | collected 2009-07-06
ATGGAAATTTAAAAATATATAGATTATTTGATACAGTAAAGCAGCAAAAATCAATTCTAAGTAATATATTTTTATATTATAAAATAAAAAAAATAGTATCAGAATTTAAGCCAAATATTATATTTTGCGAAGAGTTGGGGAATATGATGCTTGCCATTAAAATAAAAAAAGACTTTAATATTCCAATAGTTCTAAGGGCAGAATTTTTGTATGATAAGAAGTATCCATATAGAACAATGGGTCGCACTCTAAAATTTTTTAAAAATAGACTTACAGGAGATTATTTAGGTATTGCGATAGGAAATTCCATTTGGAATTTAGCCTGCAATCATTCTTCTGCTGTTATATCCTGTTATTTTGGCGATGTTTCTAAATCTAACTGCTTGGAAAAAAAGTCTTTTCATTATGTCCCATGGGCCACTTCATCTCTTAATGTAAATTATATAAATAAGAGAGTTAAAAATAGAGCTATCTTTATAGGATCCTTTGATCGACATAAAAATTTAAAAGAGCTTAACGAAACTCTACCTTTACTTTTTCAATACACTCCGCTTCAGGAATTTTGGATTGTAGGCGATGGTGAAGATTTAGACGTAGTCAATAATCTAAAGTCAATTTATCCAAACAAAATACGTCATATTTCATCTTTAAGCAGGGCTGAGTGCCTTGAGTTAGTAAGAGATAGTTATTTTACCTATTCTCCCGCTATAAGAGGGGGCTGGGGTTTTATAGGCGATTCATGGGCAATGAAAACACCAGTTCTTGTAACTCATAATCATTATGATTTTCGCGACGGTATCGATTCAATTGTTACGAGTCCAAGTAAAATAGTAGATAGAGTAATTGAATTATATAAAGATGATATTTTATTCAATAAAATTTCAAACGGAGCCTATGACCGTTACGTAGAGAACTACACTGCTGAAAGTGTTGGTCTAAGGTATCACAATATTTGTATGTCAGTATTAAGTGATGGTTGAATTTATAAAATTTACTAAATTAATTTGAATGATTATTTAATTATTTACAGCTTAAACAATTGCATTAAAAAAATATTAAAAAATGGGTAGCTTATTTAATTTTTTAGGACTTACTGGCAATGAAAATACATAATTTACAGGTTGCTCTTAGGCCACGAGGTCTCCGCTCTTTCTTAAGTCGTTCAAAGAAAAACTCTAAGATATTGGATGTTGGTTGTGGTAACCGCAGCTCAATTTTTATCAAAAGTATCATGCCATCAGCGGATGTCTTTGGAATAGATATTGGAGACTACAATCAATCAGTAGAGTCTAAAAAATTATATAAACACTATATAACGACTCCTCCAGAGGATTTTCATTCTGCCATTCATAACTTAAGTGAAAATTTCGATGTAATTATTTCTAATCATAATATTGAGCATTGCAACAATCCAGGCGATACTTTTAGGGCAATGATCGATAGATTGGCGTTAGGGGGCAATCTTTTCATTGCAACCCCAAGTACCCATTCAGTCAACTTTCCCACCAGGGGAGGTACTCTAAATTTTTACGATGACAGCACGCATAAATGCCCTATAGATTTAATGGATCTCTTTCAGTCTGAGTCAAATAGAATTGAATGTATTTATTATTCTCATTCATATCAACCTTTTTTCTGGGCTTTGATTGGATGGGCAAATGAATATTTTTCCAAGAAAAGAAACAAAAATATGTTGGGCACATGGGACTATTTTGGTTTCGAGCAAATTATCTGGATTAAAAAGAATTCGTTATAACTCTTATAGAAAAACTTCAAACTGGCAATTTCAAGTCTTAGAAAAATACGTTTTTTTGCCAATAATCGACATTCATACAAGGTACTTATTTTGACGCAAGAATTAACAGTACTTATGCCTGTTGCAAGAATTGATCGCTTTCTTCCAATTGCAATCGATTCATTGAAACGGCAAACATTTGATAAATTTATTTGCCATATTTTAATAGGACAATTAGATTTAAACGAAAGGCAAAAGCTTGAAGAGTTAATATCAAATGATTGCCGCTTTGAAGTGCATCAATTGATGCTCGGTGGAATTGCCTTTGCATTAAATTATGGACTTAATTTATCAAAATCAAAATACATAGCGCGCATGGATGGTGATGATATTTCCCATCCCCTTCGCTTTGAAAAGCAGATAAAGTTCCTTGAGCAGAATTCAAATTATGTAGCTGTTGGGTGCCGCGTAGATCTAATCGATCAAGATGGTGGTCAACTCAACAAATCATTCAAATTCTATGAGAATAATTTACAGATAAGAAAGGCTTTAAAATATCGCATGCCATTTTGTCACCCTGCAATGATTTTCCGCACCTCAATTCTACTTTCAAACAATGGATACATGTATGGGAATACTGCCGAAGACCACGAACTATATCTTCGAATTGCTCGCGATAACACTAGTCTATTCAAAAATCTTCCCGAGAAATTATTTAGCTATAGAAAGCATCAAGATCAATTAACGAATATTAAGCATGCAAATAAAGCCTACTGTAATATGGCCGGCTTTATGTTCACAGAGTTTCTTTTATCAAATAACCCAGTATATTTAGTTGGGATTTTTGCAAATTTACCCATGTTACGTAGAGCCCGAAATTTTTTTCGTAAACAGATATGAGAGACTAAATGAATTATTTTATTACTGGTGGAGCTGGGTTTATAGGTTCAAATCTTGTACAAAGACTTCTTGGTAGTTATGACTGTAAAAAGATAGTGATTTACGATAACTTAATATCAGGTAATCTTAAATTTATAGAAGGTTTCTTGTTGGATAGCCGAGTTTCATTTGTTCTCGGAGATATCCATAACTATTCCTTACTTTTTGAATCCATGCTTGGCTGTGACACTGTCTTTCATTTGGCTGCAAACCCTGATATCTCCAAGGCTGAGTCTGATCCCATGCTTGACTTTAGAGAGGGGACGGTGTTGACTCAGAATGTTTTAGAGGCTGCACGTAACAATAATATTCATAGCATAATATTTACATCCGGCAGTGGAGTATACGGAGAAGTTCCTGGGCATATTTTTGCTGAGTCATATGGACCGTGCCTTCCAATATCGCCTTATGGTGCTGCAAAATTGGGGTCGGAAGCCTTAATTTCAGCTTATTGTAATATGTTCAAAATACGAGGTCGCGCTCTCCGGTTCGCCAATGTTGTCGGTCCCAATCAAACGCATGGAGTCGGGTATGACTTTTTAAATCGACTAATCAAAGATAACTCGACATTAAATATCCTAGGTGATGGCACGCAATGTAAGTCCTATATTTATATATCCGATGTCCTTGATGCTATTGAATTAATCGTATCTAGAATGAAGTCTGATAGCTATTTTGATGTTTACAATGTATCAACTACAGATCAGATTACAGTTACAGAGATTGCTGAGTTAACTTGCAAAACTATTGGATTAGATTCTAAGGCTGTAGATTTCATCTATTCTGGTGGTGATCGGGGCTGGAATGGTGATGTTCCTAAAATACTTTTTAATACTGATAAGATTCGAGGCCTTGGCTGGTCAAATCGCCTATCTTCAAATGAGGCTATCAGAGCATCTCTTCAGGGTATGTATTCAAATTTATCCAAAAAATGAAAAATTGCAAATTTATTATTTATTAAATCTATTTTTGAGGGGGTTTAGGTAACAGTTGCCGTTTTAAGCTTTTTATCGATAGTCAGCTTCCTAAGATCAGCGATCTTGGTGTCATACTACTTCATGCCGGTCATCAATAAGGCGCATGCTATTAAGAAAAGTGCAACAAACACTAATACTTAGCTTATGGTAAATCTGCGGAATTACTAGGTCAGCATCAACCCGTTTTATGGCATCTATAATTTAGATGCTAGTAAATTAGAGCTCTTCATGTAGAGCTCCCCTTATTAAGAAAGTTCCACATCTATTCGCTTTGGATTTAAGGGGTAATTAACTTATCTGACGCATTAATATTTTTTAAAAATATAGATATATGCTGAAGCGTAAACTTCACTATCTTCAGATATTAATAATTTTGATATTTTTTTAAAGACTCTCTTAAGTATAGATTTCGGAGGGCCCATCATAGGATAATATTTTTCTAGAGTTAAATTTGAGCGCCTAGCAATCTCAAGAGCATTTGTTGGGGTAATCCATGAAACGTGGTCAGCATTTGCAATAAGCGTACCCTCTCTTATGGTCCTTAAAAAAAATCTCCAGTAAAAAGGATTTGGTGTAGATACCATGATTAATCCATCATTATCAATGTGACGACCTGCAAATTCCAAGAGTTTTACTGGATCATTTACATGCTCCACAACATCCCCGATAACCACTCTTTCAAATTTGACTCCAAGATAATCAGAAGATGTTGCATCAACTAGGCGGACATCATAACCATTTTTATTAAGAAAATTTACCTCTTCCTCTAAAATGTCAACCCCTAAAACCTCTTTAGACCAGCCTTTGATTTTTTTATGCTTCCAATTATCAGAATGGATATGTGAAAAATCATGCTCCACAACACCAATATCCAATACGCTTTTACCGCTTACAAAGTCTTTAATTAACCCTAAAAAATCCTCTGAGGGTAAGGCCTTTTTTTGCCTAAGTTGCTTAGTTAAAAAAAGGTTGACTCGAGTGTCAACGGGGTTTTTTGAAATTTGTAACCAATTCATTAATAAATTCCTTAGTGGTTATATAGCCTATTGTTAAAGTAATAGTACTTTGTTGTTGATATTATAGTTTTTTCTAAAAAAGAAATAAGATGCTCATTGGAAGAGATTTTTTTATCAGCCCATGGAAATTTAAAATAGCAGGCCTATAATAAATCATGAATAATTTTTCCATAGGAATAATATTAGTATATTTCTCAGCAATGATTGCGGTAATCCTAGCAAGATACGTTAGTGGAAATTCAGGAAATGTCATTGCAGTCATTGGATCACTTTCTGCATTCACAATGGCCGCACTTAGACCAAGCAATTTCCCAGATTATGCAGAGTATGTGGTAATTTTTGAGCAGGCATCATCTGGAGATTTTGAAAATTCAGCATATTGGGCAAATCATTCTGAGCCTGGATTCAAAATACTATCCTACCTTGTCTCTTTGGCTGGATTTGATTATTTTGGTTTAATGGTGTTTATGGCGGCGTTATCCTTTGCTTTATTGGTAATTACATCGCGGATTGCAAATATAAGATTTGCGTATTTATGGTTCGCATACTTAAGCATATATTTTATAACGCGTGACTTAGGGGCAATACGATTGGCAATTGCCTCACATCTCATAGTAATTTCAGTGATTCAAAAAGATTTTCTCCAAAAATTAGTTCCAGGGATGATCGCATCGATTGCATTTCAGTATTTTGCGATTATTGCTACTCTGACTGCTTTTATGTTAAAGATCAAGCCAAATATCTATGTATTAATTTTTTTAATTGCCTCATCTTTTATCATAGGACGGGTGATAGAATTTGAAGATATTTTACCCTTCATACCAGGTAAGCAAATGGAGAATTATGGAGGGACTATTCACGTTATGCCTGGTCATAGTGCAGTTATATTGCCATTTATAAGAAATATTTTTTATACCATTATTTTGTACTGGTTTATGCGGAAGAAGCTTGAAATTCAAGAATATAGATCCTGGATTTGGTTGGCTTTTTTATCTTCAATAAGTTACATTGCATTCTCTGGAATTTTAGTAATGGCGTATCGATTTTCAGGATACTTTGGCGCAATATTTCCTCTTGCATTTGCTTTTCTTTTAAATCAATCAGATTCTAGCAATCAGAAATTTGCAATTATATTTTTGATATTGGTATTTAGTTTTTTTATAGGTTTCTACATGAATAATTTTGTATGGATGATAAGCTATTAATTTATAATTACTTTAATGCGGTCAATTTATTAATCCGGATTTAATGAGATATTTATGATTATTGCTAGAAGTCCTTTAAGAGTTTCATTGGGTGGCGGTGGTACAGATTTAGCTTCTTACTATAAAGAACACGAAGGTTTTCTGATTGCGGCCACTATTGATAAATATGTATATGTCACAATCAATCGACCGTTCATAGAGGGTATTTTTTTAAAGTACTCAGCAATTGAGAGCGTTAAAAATGTTGCAGATATACAGCATAAAATTATTAGGGAAGCATTGCTTTTGGAGGGGTTGCATAGTCCGCAAATCGAGATTACTACATTAGCGGATATCCCTGCCGGTACCGGTCTAGGCTCTTCGGGTAGTTTTACGACCTCACTATTGAAGGCTCTATATACCCATCGTAAGCGTCACATACATCAAGAAGATCTCGCTGAATTAGCTTGTCACATAGAAATTGACAAGTTAGGAGAGCCTATAGGTAAGCAGGATCAATATGCTGCTGCAATTGGTGGTATTACCAGCTTCACTTTTGCTAAGAACGGCAAAGTAATTGCTACCCCACTAAAAATTTCCATAGACACATTATTTGACCTTGAGGACAATTTGTTACTCTTCTTTACCGGTTATTCCAGAAGTGCAGGTGGAATCCTGAAGGATCAGAAGTCGCGCACCCAAAGTAATGATCCGGAGATGCTTGCCAATTTGCATTATGTTAAAGAGTTGGGATATAGAAGCTTAGACGCGCTGGAGTCTGGAGATACGTTTAAATTTGGCAAATTAATGCATGAGCATTGGGAAAACAAAAAACTCCGTTCAGGTGGTATGAGTAATTCCAAAATTGATGAGTGGTATCAGTTGGCTATGAATAATGGCGCAGTTGGGGGGAAATTGGTTGGTGCTGGAGGTGGCGGTTTTTTAATGTTTATGGCAAAAGATCGAAACCATTTACGCAAGGCAATGGCTGGGGTAGGCTTAGAGGAAGTGCGTTTTAAATTTGATTTTGAGGGCACCAAAATCATGATGTCTTCCTAATGCTTCCCATTGCCATACTAGCCGGCGGTTTAGCTACACGCTTACGCCCTATTACTGAAACAATTCCAAAGTCACTTATTCAAGTTGCTGGCAAGCCTTTTATTTGCCATCAACTTGATTACCTACGTCAACAAGGTATTAATTCGGTAGTTTTATGTATCGGATATTTGGGTGAAATGATTCAAGAGGTTGTGGGTGACGGCTCTCGATGGGGTATGCACGTTTGCTATTCACTGGATGGTCCAGCCCTTCTGGGGACAGGAGGCGCACTCAGAAAGGCCTTGCCATTACTGGGGAAGCGTTTTTTTATTCTATATGGCGACTCTTATCTGCCTATTGATTTTGCTGATGTAGAAAAAACCTATGCAGCTAGTAGAAAAAAGGGGCTAATGACGGTACTGAAGAATCGGAATCAGTGGGATAAAAGTAATGTGGAGTTTGATGAGGGTCAGATTACTGAATATAACAAGTTTGAAACTCGATCTCAAATGCATTACATCGACTATGGTTTGGGTTTGCTGCAAGGCGCTGTATTGCAGGCTTACCCTGCTGGACAGTCATTTGATCTTTCAAAAGTTTATAATGATTTATCGCTGACTGGTGAGTTGGCTGGATATGAAGTTTTTGAGAGATTTTATGAAATTGGGTCTGATCAAGGAATTGTGGATACCCAAGCCTATTTATTAGAGAAAATTGCAAAGGGCAGTTTATGAGTTATGTAAAACAACATTTGAATGAAGCAGTTGAGATCATCGAAAAGATTGATGTGATCGCAATTGAAAAAATGGCAGATCTCTTAGCCCAAGTGAAAACTGATGGTGGCCGAATCTTTTTTTTAGGCGTAGGAGGTAGCGCGGGAAACTGCTCCCATGCCGTAAATGATTTTCGGAAAATTGTTGGTATTGAATCTTATGCGCCCACTGATAATGTATCAGAGTTGACTGCACGTACAAATGATGAGGGATGGGCTTCGATTTTTGTTGAATGGCTCAAAGTTAGCAAACTTACCCCTAAAGATATACTGTTCATTTTTTCTGTTGGTGGTGGCAATCTAGAAAAGAATATCAGCCCTAATTTAGTTGAAGCTTTGAAATATGCCAAATCTATAGGTTCTAAAGTAATTGGGGTGGTGGGTCGTGATGGGGGGTATACCGCCCAAGTCGCCGATGCTTGCGTGATTATTCCAACGGTGAATGCCGATAATGTGACCCCGCATTCAGAAGCCTTTCAGGCGGTGGTTTGGCACCTCTTAGTTTCACACCCTAAATTAAAAGAAAATCAAACTAAATGGGAGTCTACAGCTAAATAAGCTGCGGATATTAATTCATTGAGGCGTGCAGTTTTTTTAGATCGGGATGGGGTAATTAATCGGGCAATTGTGCGCGATGGTAAGCCCTATCCACCAGCCTCTTTAGAAGAGCTAGAAATTTTGGCGGGAGTTCACGAGGCCCTCCAAAAATTACATGATGCAAATTACTTATTGGTGGTGGTTACTAATCAACCCGATGTAGCGAGAGGTACCGCAAAGAGGGAAGATGTTGAGCTGATGAATGCCTTTTTATCATCTAAATTGCCAATAGATGACTTTAAGACCTGCTATCACGATAGCGGTGATAAATGTGTTTGCAGGAAACCATTGCCCGGTGCATTGCTTGAAGCAGCCCAAGAACACAATATCGATTTGTCTAAAAGCTTTATGGTTGGGGATCGTTGGCGTGATGTTGAGGCAGGAGCCTCTGCTGGATGTAAAACATTTTTTATCAATTACCGTTATGCGGAACAAAAACCAGATGCGCCTGATTTCATAGTTTCATCTTTATTAGAAGCTAAAAAAATTATCCTTGGAGAGTTTTAAATGAAAAAAGTAGAAGAGTTAAAAGTAAAGATTTTTGCCGATGGGGCTGACAAAGCTGGGATGCTTGAAATGTACGAAAAGCCTTTTGTGAAAGGCTTAACTACTAATCCTACTTTAATGAAGAAAGCAGGTATTGCAGATTACCGTGCATTTTGTAAAGATATTCTCACATCGATTAATGACAAACCACTCTCGTTTGAAGTGTTCTCTGATGATTTTGCAGAGATGGAACGTCAGGCATTGGAGATAGCCAGTTGGGGTGATAACGTATATGTAAAAATTCCTATCACCAATACCAAGCAAGAAGCTTGCTATGGTCTGGTTAAGAAGTTAGCAGAACAAAAGGTTAAGTTAAATGTAACGGCGCTTATGACCCTTGACCAGGTGCGTAATGTGGTGGCTTCACTAGATCCAAATATACCTAGCTATGTTTCTGTATTTGCTGGTCGAATTGCGGATACTGGATATGATCCAGTACCACTGATGACTACTGCCGTTGAAATATTGAAGGTGGCACCTGCAGCGGAGTTAATTTGGGCGAGTCCACGCGAGCTATTGAATATTTTCCAGGCGGATGAAATTGGATGTCATGTTATTACAGTTACCAATGATATTCTTAAGAAACTATCTTTAGTTGGTTATGATCTAGATGAATATTCATTGGATACCGTTAAGATGTTTTATGCGGACGCAGTAGCTGCTGGCTTTAAATTATAAATAGCCTGATCTGAGCCTATCGATGGCTCAGATAATTTAATTAATTTATGCTAACTGTCTCAATAGTCTTATTCAAGACTGATTATGATCAGCTTGTGAGGTGTATAGATAGCGTTAGCAGATCTATTGACGCTACTATTTTTCTTATTGATAATTCACCAACCAACGAGCTTGAAAAAGTTGCAGGCCTATTTAATAACGTTAAATATATATTTAATCCGACTAATCCGGGTTATGGAGCGGCGCATAATGTAGCCTTAAGAAGTGCATTACAAATAGGCGGAAGTTATCATCTGGTTTTAAATGCTGATGTTTATTTTGATACATCGACTCTTGGAAATCTTATTGACTACATGAATCGAAGGGCTGATGTTGGCCTTGTAATGCCAAAGGTTCTTTTCCCTAATGGTGAAATACAGTACTTATGTAAGTTGGTGCCAACCCCGTTTGACTTAATTGGTAGGATAGTTCTGCCGAAAAAAATTATTTCTAAAAATAATTTTAAATTTGAAATGCGGTCAACAAATTACAATAAAGAAATGTTTGTGCCATATTTATCTGGTTGTTTTATGTTGCTGAGAATTGATGCATTGAAGAAATGCGGATTATTTGACGAGAGATTTTTTATGTATCCGGAGGATATAGATTTAACAAGAAGAATCGCAACTCAATATAGAACAATGTTTTATCCTGATGCAATTGTTTATCATGAATATGGCGCTGCATCTAAAAAGTCAATGAAAATGCTTTTGATACATGCCTATAATATTGTTAAATATTTTAATAAATGGGGATGGATTTTTGATTCAGAAAGACGGCGATTAAATAAAATTGCGACTCGGAAAATTTGATCTTCCAGGGTCTAAATAGGTGTTAGAGGGGTAAATATTGAGCATCATCATAATTGGAGGTAGTGGGTTCATAGGAACAAGACTTTCTATGCGCCTTAGTGAATCTGAGCAGTCATTTCAGATTGTCGATAAAGCCCAAAGTGGATTTTTTCCCGATAAGGTTTTGATTGCGGATGTCCGCAAACCACTATCGCTAAGTTTTTCTAAAGAGCCATCAGTATTTATTAATCTTTCGGCGGAGCATCGCGATGATGTTCGGCCATTAAGCTTATATGACGAAGTTAATGTAGTTGGCGCTAGTAATGTTTGTGATTTAGCCAGGGCCAAAGGCGTTTATAAAATTATCTTTACCAGCTCTGTGGCGGTATATGGTTTTGCCCCGCTTGGAACCAGTGAATCTGGTGCAATTGCCCCTTTTAATGACTATGGCCGCACCAAGTGGGAAGCGGAAAAAGTTTATAAACAATGGCAGGCTGAAGATCCTCAAAATCGGACCTTAGTCATTGTTCGCCCAACTGTGGTTTTTGGTGAGAGAAATAGAGGAAATGTCTTTAATTTGCTTAGACAAATTGCTTCGGGTAAATTTGTAATGATTGGTGATGGCTTAAACCGAAAGTCTATGGCGTATGTTGAGAATGTCGTAGCATTCTTGGAATATTCATTGGATTTCAAGCCGGGCGTACATATCTATAACTATATTGATAAGCCTGATTTCACAATGAATTCTCTAGTGGCCCATGTGAATAAGTTGTTAGGCAGACCAGCTGAAATTAAATTCAGTTTTCCATTCTCTATTGGTCTTTTGATTGGATCTTGTTTTGATTTGGTTGCAAAGATCACTGGTAAAAAATTTCCTATAAGCGCAATTAGAGTTAAAAAGTTTTGCGCTAATTCAGTATATGAATCAGCTATTGAGTCTACTGGGTTTATTCCACCAGTTCCACTAATGAAGGCGATTGAAAAGACAGTTAGGTTTGAATTTATTGAAGATCATAAGACTGAGCAGGTCTTCTATTCGGAGTAATTCTTTCCAAATTAGCTTATTTCAAATCTTTAGGCTGGCAGTTTTAAATCATTTGATTGCCGTGCTCAACATACCTCATGACCGTATCAGTCTTTGACCATCTTCCTCGCTGCATAATAATTGGCATACTGGCTCCAGAATTGAGTAAATCCTGAGCTGCGCCTACTCGCATAGAGTGGCCGCTGATACCCTTAATTGCCGATTCATGTAATCCCGCTTTTCTTGCAATTCTCTTATAGATTCGATTAATCTGACCAGCTCCAATATTGGCGCTGAAATCTAGAGCTCGGTTTAGTCCACAAAATAACATTTCCTGTCCTTCAGGAAGCTCTTTCATCCACTCCACCAATGCAAGGTAGGCTCTTTGACTTAGGTGTAGCCATTTATCAAGCATTAAACGGAACTACAAATGCATCCAGCTTGGAGTCTTGAAACGCACTATTCTTGTATAAAGCCATATATAAGAAATTACAAATATTATGTACGCTCCCATCAAAACAGGTGTTGATTGCCACCATAATATTGCTGGGACAATAGAGAACCCAGCCAGAATCCAGAGGTACGGGGCTGTTCTAGCATTTGCTGATAATGTACTACCAAAATATTTGGCTTGTAGGATGCGTCTGTAAATGAGGGTATGAAAATGAATACCATCCGGAGCGCCTGGATTTTTGTTCTGGTGGATTTTTCTTCTATATATCGTAAAGAGTGTTTCCATAATTGGGTAGCCATTAATCAGTAGCGCAAACCAAGGCGATACCTCTTGATGTCGCTGGCAGACCCAGATACTTAAAGCAGCGATCCAAAATCCAATGAGGTATGCTCCGCCATCTCCTAAGAAAATGAGACCTTGAGGATAGTTCCAGATAAAAAATCCTAAGATAGCTCCCGCCATTACGAGGCTTAGAAAAATAATCGTGGTGTCACCTAAGACGTAGCCAATATAAGCAAGAGCTAATAAGGTAATGATGCCAACCATGCTAGATAGACCATTAAAGCCATCAATGATGTTGTAAGCATTGGCCAATCCAGTAATGGCAATCAGAGTGAACAGGATTCCAAAAAATGGAATAGCAAATAAGAAATCAATCAAAGGAATACCTAGAGAGGTGACTTGTATTCCTAGAAGATATATCAAGCACCCAGCAGAAATAGCGGTAACAAATAAACGCAGGCTAACGCTAATTTTTTTAGTTAAGTCTTCAGTTAGGCCAATCGCAAAAGTAGGGATGGCGCATGCTAAGAAGGCAAGCTCGAAGCTTTGCAGTCGAAGATCAAGTGTCTTGATGAGAATTGAGGCAAAAAGACCGGCAGCAATACTAATCCCACCAATTCTGGGTACAGCAATTTGATGAAATTTCTGGGGGCCCGTCAGGTCTGAGTCGGCAGACAGGTGGAGATGTAAATGCTTAAAACGAATAATCATCAGCGTTATGACAAACGAAGTTAGGAAGGCTGCAATTAATCCAAGCATGATTTAATTATAGATGTTAAGGGCTATTTTGAGCCAATTACCTGCCATTTTGGGCGCAGTGCACTAATTTTGATAAAAATACTACGATCAATTACCCCATATTTTTGTCTTGATAAAATAGATCCTAAACGTCAAATCTCCTCAAGTCTCTCAGGGAGGTTATTCATACTAAAAAGACTTGGAATAGGCTGTGATGATTGAGAAGCGCGGCAGCAAATTATTAAAGTACGCAGACCAATATCTAGGTTTACTAGTTTTATTGTTAATCTCATTCGGTCTGAGGATGAAGCGGATGCTTTTCCCTGTAAAGCCTTCCACCTCAGGCGCTATCCTTTTGGTTTGTTTTGGCGCCATTGGAGACTTAATTGTTTTAACTACAGCTGCGCGTCAAATATTGGCTGGTCGAAAAGTGTATCTTGCTTGCTCAAAACTAAACTACCCTTGCACCAAGTTGTATGA
>Ga0007801_10000463_pt1 | contig 13290 bp, 13 predicted proteins | sample CryBogmetaGMA2M_FD_60372 | JGI IMG/M metagenome (GOLD analysis project Ga0007801, IMG submission 60372) | Freshwater microbial communities from Crystal Bog, Wisconsin, USA - MA2M | ecosystem: Environmental > Aquatic > Freshwater > Lake | place: Crystal Bog, Wisconsin, USA | collected 2009-07-06
ATTTTTACTATAGTGCTAATCTTAATCAGCGGTTGTATTATATTGTAATTTTCTTGAAAGATATTATGTATAGGTGCAATTTTTTTAACCATCAAAATGAGTTATATTATGTCATTCATCAAAAACAAAGCGTTAATTTTAGCTCTTGCACTCGGTCATGCATATTCTAGCACGGCTCTGGATGTATCAACTCCCTTACCTACTTCACTTGGAAGTGGTAGTAAAAAAGCAAATGTAAACAAAAATAATAACGTTGTTGCTGATAAATATCCGAAAGCGATGAAATTCGAGCAAGAAAAATCTCATGCAAATATTTACAAGGGATTTAACCCATTTGTGGCAAAGAAAATTACCGTGGTTTTTGAACATAGCGAAGTAGATGTTCCGGGTGTAGCAGAGTTCGCATCTTCAAAAATAACCTCCAAAGAGCTTCATGAAATTAGAAATAGAGTGATAGATTATTTCATTGAACATGACTATTTGATTCCACAAGTCCACTTTGACCAAAAAGAAATCAAGTCAGGAGTTTTAAAGATAAACGTCCATGCAGATTCTATTCATCATGTTGTAATATTTGGACCAGGTGAAAATAATAGCCTAATGCAAGAATATGCAAGCATAATTACTTCTTCCGGTCCTGCTAAGAGATCACTTGTGCAAAGATATTTGGGGTTGATGAATAAAATACCTGGTTTCGAAATTTCATATAAATTAGATGAGAATAAATCTCATCACACTGAACTTTTAATTGAAACAATTCAAAATAAAGTAGCTGTCTTCACCGGTGCAGATAATTACGGCGACAAGGATATAGGTAAGTATCAATTTAATGCCTTGGCAGAAGTTTATAATCCCTTTTCAAGTAGAGATGCCATAATACTTCATGGTGCGACGAGTGATCATCCAAAACGCTTAAGTGATGTAGGCATAGCTTACAAAAATATATTCAACTCACATGGTACTACAGTCAATTTATTCGCGGCTCATACCTCAGATAATCCTTACAAGGCTTCATCTGCTGATAATACTAACAAAGGAAAAGGATATAATCTTAGAGGTGCTATCACCCACCCTATATTCTTATCGGCTCGTCATGACCTTGAGTTTGAAATAGGTGCGCATTATCATAATTTGAAAAGTAAAATTTTAGAAAATCACCTTTCGGAAGATTATAAAAATTCTAAATATACAAAAGGTGATATTGGTCTGACTTACCACTGCAAAGATGATCTTGAAGCTAAGAACATTCTGAAAACTTCTTTATATTTACAACTTAAAAGGAAAATTTAAAAATAATATTGTTCCTACTGATGTTGCAAGTAAACACTTCAAAATATTTAAAATTAGCCTCTTACGTGATCAGCCACTACCAAATGATTTTAGCATCTTCACTCATCTAGCTGCCAGTAATTCAAGTGATAATTTACCCGATGGGGAAAAGGCAATTCTTGGAGGACATGATTTTGGTCGTGGCTATGAGATTGCTACTTTAGATGGTAATAGAATGTATGCTGGAGCATTAGAACTTCGTTATACTCATCACATCTATGAAAATGACATGATCAACAACGTTCAGCCATATATTTATATTGACACTGGTCATATAAAGCAGAAATATTATACCAGTCCTACAACTACAAGGCTTTCATCTGGTGGCTTCGGTCTAAGAGTGAGATTTTCTCACCATGTTGATCTTGGTCTAGAGTTAGGAAAGCCATTTAAAAAGAATATTATTGTTAATAGCGTACCAACAAAGGCTAAGACAAGATTTAACATGTTTATTAATAAAATATTTGAGTTCTAAGATTCTCGGGAGAAATTAAAAATGAAAAAAAATAAAAATTTATATGCCTACTTATTAAGTGCAGCCTTAGTTATGGGCTATGTATCTGACGCATATTGCGCTGGTGGAAGCGCTGGTGCAGCTGAGGAAACTGCAGAAGAACTAGATGAAATTGTACTTGAAGAGACTGAAGAAAACAAAGATAGTATCGAAGCTTTCCAGGAATTATTCCGTTTGACGTATGACCATGATAGTTATCCTAAGATTACAAAAAAAAGTGTAAGTGATTTGCAACGTGATGCAAATGCAAAATATACAGAGCATGCTAACCTATGGAAAAGTCTAAAAAAAGAAAAAAAAGATTATGATTTTTATAAAAATAAGGCAGATGCTCATAAACATTTGTTAGCGAAGCTTAATACAACACAAGGAAAACTTGTCAAAGCACATACAATGAAACATGCTCGTTCTGGAGGTATGAATTCTGAACAGAAATTTTCTTCCGCAGGTGCCAATAAGGCAGGCTCTAATGCGGATTCTTCTTCGCAAAGTGCGAATAACACGGAAAATTCTAATAAAAATGAAGGTCCTAAATTTGCCGGAAAGAAACCTCGTACAGAAAAACCAAGTGAAGGAGATACTAATAATGATCAAGACTCTTCGCATAAATTTTCTTCACAAAGTTCTAATAACACCGAAGATTCTAAGCAAAATTTTTCTAGCGAAAGCAATAATAATTCGAAAGGCTCTAATGAGGATTCTTCTTCTAAAAATGGAGGCCCTAAATTTGCCGGAAAGAAACCCCGTACAGAAAAACCAAGTGAAGGAGATACTAATAATGATCAAGACTCTTCAAGTTTTCACTCTAAAAAACCATCAGGTTTGGACGAAAAAACAGTGAATAAAGAAGAAGAGAGTACTAATAATGATGCTTATGGTAACGGATACTATGCTTACGGGTATGAAGATCGTAAAGAAGATCGTAAAGAAGATCGTAGCGACAGTGCCCGAAAAAGAGATCTTGCTAAAAGAAAACGTCATCAAAATGATATATATGAGTCAGTGAGTGATTTAGAAATAACTACATCTTTATCTAGATCTAACGAGGCTTTGGGAAGATAAATCTATCTCATTAGCTAGTTATCCCAGATCCCGGAAATTAGAGCAGCCCCAAAGTTTTACTTTAGAGCTGTGCTAATTAACCGGGATTTTTGTTTGTATCTGTTCAGCCGTGTCATCCCGGAAATTAGTGGAGCCCTAAGCTTTGCTTAAGGAAGAGACACTTATTATCAGGGATCCAGCTCTTTGACATATTGTATAAACATGAGTTCTGGATTAGAAACTATTAAAATAAGGTGCTGCGTGCGTCATTCCAGATCTTAGATTCGTCGCTTTGCGGTAGCAAGGCGTCTTACGAATCTTAGTCATCTGGAATATCGTGAGGGTTTTTATATAAAGCTGCCAGTATGAGATCCCAGATGACTAAGCTACGTAAACGTATGCTACGCATACTACTTCGCTAAGATCTGGGATGACAGAGTGGAGCTTGTTTAATTACTTTTAATCCCGAATTCGCGTTATAAGAAGAATTTGCATCATAAACCCTCCTCGGCCAGTTGATAAGGTTCGTGACGTTTTTCTTTGAAAAGCTACTCACCTAATAACTGCAATGTCCTTGCCTCTCCATAACGTCATCCCAAAAGGGAGCCCCCCGTCTTTAGGCGGGGGACCGTCCGAGTTTGACTTATGCAGCAGTATTAAGATAGAACTAGTGGAGCCGCCCAGGCAAAACTAGGAGTTAAGAGACGCTAAACAACATAAGTCGACTACAACATACCATATGGGAATGTAAATATCATATAGTATTTATACCGAAATATAGACAAAAAGTACTATATGGAAATATAAAGAGAGAGCTAGGTCCAGTATTTAAGGAGTTAGCAAGACAGAAAGAATCAGAGATAGAAGAAGGACATATAATGATAGACCATATCCATATGTTAATATCGATACCTACGAAACTATCTGTGAGTAGCGTAATAGGTAATATAAAAGGCAAGAGTGCAATATATATAGCAAGGAAGTACAGAGGAAGAAGAAGGAATTTTGCAGGAGAGAATTTCTGGGCAAGAGGTTACTTTGTGACGACGGTAGGGAGGGATGAAGAGGTTATAAGGAAATATATAAGAGAACAGGAAAAGACAGATAAATATTTTGACCAACTACCGTTAATTAAATAACAAGCGCCTTGGGCGGCGAAAGCGAAGCGTTCCAGGCTCCCGGCTTTGCCGGGAGTTTCTGATCTCCAGACCTTAGCGGAGCATGCGTTACGTAGCTTAATCGTCTGGAATCTCGCGAAGTTAGAAAATAAGATCTTATGCATGAGAAACCCTCCCGAGATAGAAGTATTCTAGGGTTCGTGACTTTGTAGTCAATAACCCCCCTCATTTAATTACTCTCTCTAGAACAATTCAACCATCCTCATAATGAAGTAACAGATAAGCTCCTGCAAAAAAGCAAATAAATACAGGTGCGGTTACTCCAACAAATATATTGACTGCGCCAGATAGACTAAGTGTATAGGCAATCTTAGTAAGAAAATATATAAGAAAACCAACTGAGATTGTTAAAAAACTCATGAATCCCAATTTTCCTCTTCTTGGTAAAGATAAAGAGAAGCTTGACGAAACAATAATTACCGACATAAAGAAAAAAGGTAGTGCCAAAAGTGAATAAAAGTGAAATCTATGTTTTAAGGCAGAAAAGCCTGCATGTTCAATTTTAGTAATAAAATTTGGCATATCCCAAAATGATATAACATCAGGAATATCAAGACCTGCTTGCAGGTTTTCCGAAGCAAGATTAGTATCTAAAACGTAGTTTTCTAGATATACTGAATTTTTTCCTGGCTCAAAAATTTTTACATCCTGTAGTAAAATCTGTTTATTTTCGATATTGGCTATATCAGCTTCAATTCTTGTGGTGAAATTCATATCATCACCAGCAATAAATACAGATACTTCAGACAAGTATTTAGCTCGTTCATATAGTGACTTTGCGTAAATTATTTTATTAATTCTATTGTCACTTATATCTTTTAGCCAAATTCCATCATCGGAAATAAAAATCACATTACCTTTGTCTCTAAGATGTTTTGCCTCAAGCATTTCATGTTTTTTAAGGGTAATTGCTGTGAAAGGATTGATGATAGTCATGGTAATTAATCCAATCAAAAATGCAGATGCGAGCAATGGTGTAAGAAATAACCATGCAGAAATTCGGCAGCTTCTTGCAACAATCAATTCATTGTTTCGATTTAGAAATACGAGTGTTAGTGCTGAGCCAATTAAAATAGCAAAAGGAAGCATTATTTGTGATAAATAAGGCAATTTATATAGAACTATACTAATGAATTCTATAAATGATAATTCTTTTGCGAAAGATCTTTTGAGTATTTCCATTATATCAATTAGAAACACCATTCCAATCAGAATAAAAAGCACTAAGAAAAAGAAGAAAAAGAATTTTCTAGTGACATAGCTCCAAAATGTTATGGGTAGATTCATAGCTTAAGACTCAAGTAAAAGACAAGGTTAATTGTATCTGTTCAGGCGTCATTCCAGTTCCTAGCTTCGTCACTTTGTGTATACAAAGCGTTACGAGTATTGGGGTACTTCCATCTCATGAGGTTTTTTCGTGTAATTATTCAAAATGCCTTACTGAGATTCCAAACTAATAAGCTTCGTAAACGCACGCTCCGCATGTGACTATCGCTAAGGTTTGGAATGACACCCCTGAATAGATACGGTTAATTCGCACAGATTATAACAAAATAGTCTTAAATTGGTATGATTTATATCGACTTGTACTGAAATATTTAGGTTAGTGTCATGATCTAAATCAAATCAATTTGATTGTCACTCTATTATTAATGTTGGTTATGTTTGGCGACATTGGGGCACATCGCTTAACCTCTTAGCTTAGAATTGCGGCAAGAATGGGAATCCTTGACAGAGTTGTGGGATAAGGGAGTAAGAGAGGTGCCCACTACTATGAAACAACAAAGAGGTTATATATGTTTAAGAAGAAATATATTTATGAGTGGGATAACTTAGAGAGGACATATAGAGAAGATATTATAAATCGGCTTCCTGAGAGAAGATTGTGGAAAGCTGTAGTTCTTAATGCGATTACAGATGCTATGAGTAATCCATCCACTAAATACTGTAGAATGAATAAGCTAAGGGCATTATCCTGGTTGCTTAATGATGATAATAATTTTTGTAGAGTATGTGATTTAGCTGGTTTATCATCGCACGAGATAAGGAATAAGCTAAAGCCAATTTTAGATAATGCTAATGAGGTGACAACGCATTGATGGGGGGGGGGATTTAAAAGTTGTGGAAAACATCATCCCAGAAATTAGTTGAGCCCTAAGCTTTGCGTAGGAAAGCGAGACTTATTGTCCGGGATCTCATGAGGGTTTTTCCTGCAAATTCTTCTTTCCTAGCCGCACGAGATTCCAGACGATTAAGCTACGTAAACGAATGCTGCGCATTCTACTGTGCTAAAGTCTGGAATGACTATGTTGAGAGGTAGTGTCATTCCAGATCGCAAGCCGAGTAGCTTTGCTATAGGCAAAGCGTTATGACTCTTAGTCATCTGGAATCTCATGCGCGTTTCTCATTAAAATTCTTACTTCATGAGATCCCGGACAATAAGTGTCGCATCCCATGCTTCGCCTGGGCTCCACTAGCGTTCGAGATGAACCACTCTATAAATATATTTCTTACTTTTAAATTACCCTGTGTCGGGAGGGATTGAATATTATCCTTGCCAATATAATCTCTTTATATATAATTGCCCCACCTCAAATACTTCTAAGGCGGTCGTGGCGGAACTGGTAGACGCGCAGCGTTGAGGTCGCTGTCCTCGAAAGGGGGTGGAAGTTCGAGTCTTCTCGACCGCACCATTATTCTAAAAAACAGTATAATCCTAAAAAAAACAGTTTATTCATAGCCTTTGCAGTAAAGGTTAACTGCTTTTTTAGGATTATAGATTAATAAATCTTGCTTGAAGAGGGCCAAAAAAAAGAGGCTTATAAAAGCCTCTTTTTTAATCAAATTATATTTATTGATCTATCAGTTTTTGCGGTTACCAACAAAACGTAAAAGATACATAAATAGATTGATAAAATCTAGATATAACTTCAAAGCACCGATTATAGCTAAGTTATTATTTTGTCCCTGACTAATATAATATAAGCTTTTCAATTTCTGTGTGTCATAAATAGTAAGACCAGTGAAGATTAATACTCCAGCCACTGATATAGCAAATTCCATAGCTGAGCTATGAAAAAAGAAGTTTACGAGTGATGCTAATATAATTCCTATCAATCCCATGAATAAGAAAGAGCCAAAATTAGTTAGGTCTTTTTTGGTTGTGTATCCATAAATACAAGCTACTCCAAACGTAGATGCACAAATGAAGAAGGTGCGTGCGATACTCTCTGAGGTATATGTCAAAAAGATTGATGACATCGATAGTCCCATCACCACAGCAAAGGCCCAAAATACTATTTGTGCTGTACTGCTTTCCATACTGCCCAATCTCGGAAATACAAAAAATGCAAAACCTAATGGCGCAAACATCATAATCCACGTGACCATTGAAGGCGAAAACCCACCGTGACTATTTTGTACATATAATATTTTAAGAAAAGCCTCAGACGTGCCTGCAAAATAAGCAGTCAGCCCGGTAATATAGAGTGCAATAGCCATATATTTAAATATGCTTAGCATATAGCTTCTGAGTCCTTCATCGTATCTGACAGCTTCAGACTCGCTAGTTTTTAATTTAAAAAATTCTGCCATAGTATGTTTCCTCGTAATATTCAGTTAATTTCTATAGTATTATTATAATCACTAACCTCTCTAGTTTCAAGGAACTTATTCATATTGTTTTCATTATCTAAGTGGAGCCTCTTATTAATTGAAATAATGTATGAGTAATGGTACCATATACAAATTGGCTATTTGCTACAATATTCTCAAATAGCCATTCCCTAAAACAAAATTTCTTAACAATAACAATGGAGTTTAAAATGAGTCTTTATAATTGGATATTTGGAATAAAAGAGAATCAAAAAAAAGCTGAGCAAGTTGCTAAACAAGCTTCTAACGAGGTGGAAGTATCGGTAGAACAAGCTGCGAGTGATATTAAGGAAGCTGGACCATATGCAGAAGAAGTATTGGTGGAAGTTGAGCATATTACTGAAGAAGCTGAACCATATGCAGAAGAAGCATTGCAGAAAGCACAAGACGAGTTTATTAATTCCCTAAATGCAATTAGAGAATTAAATGATATGGCTAGAGCCTTAAGTGAAAATGCTATATTTACACATCAAACAAAACCAGAATATCTTGATTTACAAACAGTAACTCTAGGTGCATCTATATCAAATGTCCCACCTGCTACTCGTGAGAGTGATACAAAATCTTATACTTTAGATGAATTGTCTGTGCTATATTTGGAATTAAAGTATGAGCTAGATTCTATCAAAGCTTCAGGCTGTTTTTGTGAAGCAAGTGACTAATCTCCAGGGCATTTTAAAAGTCAGCAATATATATAGTGGGTCATCTCGGATGCCAGTGGAGCACAGGCGTAGCCTGGAATTGCGACACTTATTGTCCGGGATGATTTTCCAAGACTTTTAAATTCCCCTGGACTAATCTATTACTCTAATATTTTGACTTATACCAATTTATCGTCTAAGTTTTTTAACAAAAGTTAGACGATAAATTTCTAAATGAATTATACCGAATTATATCCACAAAACAGCTTTACAGTGCGAATAAACACAAAGCCAGCCAGCAAAGAGATATATAAATGTTGGCTACCCACTCTTTATGAAGCCAAATTTACAAGGGCTAAAAAAGATCTTTTTAAAAATGAGGTAATTTTTCCTGCAATAGATAGACACGCACTTAATATGGCCTTTAAAACAAATTATGGCCCGCTAATTGAGGCGATCAAAGATTCTGAAGATATGTATTTAAAAAAATCTGGAACAAGTTTTTTTAAAGAAGTTAAAGAATTTTGCTTAAAAAGCTATTTTGGCCTAAAAGATAATGTGGAGAAAATATTCCTTAACCCTATGGCAATTATTACTTTCATTTTATATGAGGATTATCTAAAAGTTATGGTTGAGGGTGGTGGAACTATAAAAAGACTAGACTATAACTATTCTTTTCATTCTGCTAAAGAAGCTAGTATTAAAATTATTGAAGGCTATAATAAACTAAATTTAGAACATGATCATGCGTAAAATGTCACAGAACCCATTCAAGCAATCACCTAAAACTTGGGAAATATCAATAGAACTAGAGGATGAATCTAAAATATCTCCTTATACAATTATTTTTGAGGATTTTTGTGAAAGTTACTCAATCTTTGAAGATGATACAGCTTTACCCAAAAAATGGGAGATAAAAGGTTATTTAAGTAACATAGATGATATCAATCACCTTAAAGAAGCTTTTAAAAAATTATTCGCTGATTCCATAGCAGAAAAGCTAAAAATTGCGGAACTTGAGGATATAGACTGGGTCCTGGAATGCCAAAAGAACTTCCGCCCAATAGAAGCAGGTAAGTTTTTTATCCATAGTAATTTTTATAAAGAGGATGTGAATTTAACCAATAAAATAGCCGTTGAAATTGATCCTGGGCGAGCTTTCGGCACAGGAGAACATGAAACTACTCAGCTATGCCTTGAAGCAATGTCCAATATTAAAGGGGAGCCATCTTCGATACTAGATCTTGGTTGTGGTTCGGGAATCTTAGCAATTTGTGCAAGTAAAATTTTTACTGCTGAGATTATAGCTTCCGACATTGATGAAGTTTCGGTATTGGTAGCTAGAGAAAATTCAGTGAAAAACGGTTCAGAATCGATAATATTTGAAGTCGCTTCTGGTTTTACCTCAGAAAAATTAAATCAAAAATTTGACCTTATTATTGCAAATATTTTGACCAATCCCCTTATTGAATTAGCAGAAGAAATCAAAGATCATTTAGTTCCAGGTGGCACAGTAATATTATCTGGCTTTACCCAAGATGATGCAGAAAAGCTGATAGTTGTTTACGAGGTTTTAGGTCTTAAGTTCCTGCAGAAATATAGCAAAAATAACTGGTGCTCATTAGTATTTGCTTAAAAATATTAGAGGTACTATTCAGCACCCGCCGTCATCGCAAAGTGAAGAGGAATAATGACATTACCCACACATTCTTACTGGTTTATAATCCAGAACTGTCGTTTCTAGAATTAACCCTACTTTTGCAAGAACTGCGCAATCTCTATAGCGCCATACGTAAAGATACCATTGGCACCAGCGCGTTTAAACGCAATCAAGGATTCACAAAGTACATCAATAAAACTAAAGCAGCCATTATCACTGGCCCATTTTAACATGGCATATTCGCCGCTGACCTGGTAGGCAAAGAGTGGCACCGAAAAAGTCTCGGAAGCAGTTTTAATTACATCAAGATATGGCATTCCTGGCTTTACCATTACCATATCAGCGCCTTGCTTAATATCATGCTCTATTTGCCTGATAGCTTCTTTACTATTGCGATAATCCATTTGATAGTTTTTTTTGTCGCATTCCGAGTTTGAAGAACGAGAACCAACGGCATCGCGAAAGGGCCCGTAAAATTTTGAAGCATATTTAGCAGAATAAGATAAAATCGCAGTATTTTTGAAGCCTTCTTGATCGAGTGCTCCCCTGATCGCAAATATTCTTCCATCCATCATATCTGAAGGTGCGACAATGTCACAGCCGGATTCAGCTTGGCATAGAGCCTGTTTTACCAAAATATTGATAGTTTCGTCATTGGCAACATAATTATCAATTAAAATACCGTCGTGACCAGAAATAGTGTAAGGATCAAGAGCAACATCACAGATTATACCAATGCCAGGGATTTTATCTTTGATTGATTTTATGGCACGACAAATAAGATTATCTCTGTTGTAACTTTCTTCGGCATCTTCTGTTTTAAATTTTTTATCAATGCTTGGAAACAATGCAATTGCCGGTATCCCAAGGCTATAGGCAGATTTTACTATTTTAAGTGCCTCGTCGAGGGAATATCTATATACTGAAGGCATGCTTGCAACAGGTTCTTTAATATTCTTTCCTTCCTTGATAAAAATAGGAAGCACAAGATCATTAATATCAAGCTTAGTTTCCGCAACTAGCTCCCTTATCCATGGGGATTTCCGATTTCTTCGCATTCTGGGTAGTGGATATGGGCTCATTTCCCAACTATGACAAAAATAAATTTATCTTGCAAGATAAACCTAAATACCAAATATTGTATGAACGTGAATTGAGGGTTAGTACAATTCTTACTCTAAAGTGGGAATCATACTTCATCCATCGGCGTACCATTCCTACGCCCTTTGCGTGTCATCCCTGGACATTAGGTGGAGCCCAGCTTTACTTGGAAACGAACCTTATGATCCCGGGAGCCAGACCTTTAGGCTGCTATCAACCAAAGAAACTGGGTTCTCCTACGCGGGAATGACACAAATAGGAGATGCTTCAATTGCGATACTGCACCCGTAGCTCAGTGGATAGAGCGTTGCCCTCCGGAGGCAAAGGCCGGACGTTCGAATCGTCCCGGGTGCGCCAGCTAATAAATTCGAGTTCTACATTAAAAGTAAATAAAACAAGCCCTAGGCGGTCATTAATTTTTTCATGAATAAATCCTGTAGAGCACTACAATAAAGTTATAAAGAAGCACAGAATAACGGTAGGACTTAATTTTAGACTCATATTTTAGTAAGAACTGGAATTTTCCATGATAGAGTCTTGAGTGAGGGCGTCATTACAAGCCCGACGACAAGCACGAAAGTGCGCAGGAGGAAGGGCGTGGTAATCCAGCGTTACTATGAATGAAGAAGGAATGTCATAATAAAGAGTCGCTTCGCTCCATTTGTTTCGCTGGATCCCACGGAGTTCCGCTTGCGCTCCACTCCTCTGGATGACGACCTCAGTTGCTTCGGCCTACAACTTTCCGGACAGCAGTGCGCTAAGGTTTTGAATGACAAAGCTGAACAGATATATGTTTTTTAAGAAGTAGTCTGTTGAAATAACTGAATTATAGATGGCGCAAGTCGTGAAACTTGCGCCTATGCCTCCAACCCTCAACCCCCTTGGGCAAGGACTTACAGGTAGACATTTCGTTCAGTAACACGGTGATGTCACTGGTATTATTTAGATTTTAGTTAAATCTTAAATACAAAGTTAATAAAAAAAAGTTAAAGAATGGTTAATATGTGCTATGTTATATGAAATATATTTTTATTTCTGTAATATTCAATTATTTGTCTATCCTCTTCTTCAAGGTCAAAAGTTTCAATATTGTCAATTTCGTTTCGTGTTAGTAAGGCATTATAGGTATTAATAGCGTCGACACTGGCTTTAAAGCTTTTCATTCTATCTTTTTCATATTTGGCATATTCAATTGCCTCTTTATATTGATTGCTCAAAAATTCGATTTCTTCTTTATTCATGGGTTTTTCCTTAGGTTATATTTTAAGGTAGGGTCTAGAAAAAACACACCATAGCATAAAAGAATACGATAGTCAAGATCAATTAAATACTCATAAAAATGCTTTACAAGTAAATATTTATAATATATAGTAAAAGAATACGATAAAGAGGGGGTGATATGATCATGCCAACTAAAGAATTGCTCGAAAAGAGCCAAAAAGGTCATACTGCAGAAATCATTGATCTTTTATTGCAAAAAAATATTATCAGCAGTGAAGAGCATTACGTAGGAATTAAGCTGCGTTTGATTAGGAATCAAAGATTTGGTAAGCCTTATGCCAAGTCTAGAGATATTTTTGTTGCTTCTGATGATTATATAGAGAGGGAAGAGGGGGTAATGGATGAGCAAAATCAACTTGCATATAGACAAGCTGTAAAGATGCTGGGCAATATTAGAGCCCGAGAGATTATGCTCAATGTTTGCGTTTTTGATATTATGCCAAGTTCTCTTCATGAATTTAGTAAACTCAAGGAGGGTTTTGCACTCTTAGTTGCTGTATTTAAAGAATATTTAGCCGCTAATGATAATTATAATTTAAATGAATTAGATGAGCTTATATAAAATAAAATCAGCTTTTGTAAAATATAACTTGAGATAATGTAAATCATTTGGTAAAACGATTGACGGATGGATGGCCGAGCGGTTGAAGGCACCGGTCTTGAAAACCGGCGTACGTGCGAGCGTATCGTGGGTTCGAATCCCACTCCATCCGCCAAATTTGACAAAATGAATGTCAAGTTGAAAAGCGCCGCGTAACTTGATAATCATTTTTTCGTCAATCCCACTCCACCCTCATTTGCAGTTTTGCTTGCCTTTGTCATTTTTTGACATATAGTAAGTAAAAAAAATAATCAAAGAACAGAATATGAAAAATTCCTATTACAAGGTTT